>JAEEGL011261768.1_pt1 | contig 15264 bp, 12 predicted proteins | sample 9134231 | NCBI WGS metagenome assembly JAEEGL01 (sample SAMN16246548, study PRJNA631951) | gut metagenome | biome: gut microbiome; feature: rumen; material: fiber-attached | host: Bos | place: Iran: Karaj | collected 2018-10 | reverse complement strand
CGTTTCATGGCGCCGCCATGCGGAATCGCCACGTATAGGGTCTTAATCCTCATTTCCATTGGCTATCCCCGGGCGGGGGGCAGGTTGGACACGCGTTACTTACCCATTCGCCGGTCGCCATCGGGAAAAGCGAGCTTCTTCCATGCTGCCCCTCGACGTGCAGGTGTGAGGCCTGTAGCTAGCGTTCATCCTGAGCCAGGATCAAACTCTTCACTGTAATAACTGTATTCTAGTAATCTGTCTGACCGGCCAGGCTCATCCTGCTCTATTCTCGTCAAAGTTTTATGTTTGTCGGAATCGACTTATGCTTGTGCATACATACTCTAAATAATATGCATGCGCTGCTTGTCTTGTTTCTGTTCGCAGTCTGTCAAAGATCTAATTTTTGTGCCCCCTTTCGGAAAGCGAGTGCAAAGGTACGACCTTTTTCGATAATGGCAAAATGTTTTGGGAAGTTTTTTTGAGAAAAATATAAAAATATTCATGGGAGAGCATAACAGAAAGCCTTACACATTATTATATAATATAAAGCACCTCAGTTCATTCACTTTTTTTCAGCTGTTCCCTTCTTCATTCGAGAGAAAATCCTTAACTTTGTAGCCGAAATGAACAAGCAAAACATCTATAAAGAAAGTATTGACGCCATCCTCATTAAAGGGAAAAGTTATCTCAATCCCGATTTTTCCGCTCAGCAATTGGCTGACCATCTTGGAATTTCGGCTTTTGCCCTCTCGCGTCTCCTCAAAGCAACCTACGGCATGTCATATACCGACATCGTGCATTCCCATCGCATTCAGGACGCCATGCGTCATCTACAAGATAAACGGTTTGCCCCCTACTCCGTAGATGACATCGGCATGATGGTCGGTTTCAAAAACCGCCAATCTTTCTTTTCCGCTTTCAAGAAAGCCACTGGGACCACCCCTGAAAGATACCGTCTCATGTAGTCAAGCACGCTATATTTGATGCCATTTATCAATCATAAATATAATGAAGACAATCGTAAAAACAATGATGATTTCTGCACTAATAGCTGGAACGGCAGGAACAATGAATGCCGGACAGCCTGACACCCCATCGTCCATGGATGGTAAGAAAGAGAAGAAGTTCGAGTACAGCAATGAGCGGTTTGCCGACTTGCAGATGCTCCGCTACAAAGTGGAGGGATTTGAGAACCTCTCCCTAAAGCAGAAGACGTTCATTTACTACTTGCAAGAGGCAGCTCTCTATGGACGTGACATCCTTTTCGACCAAAATGGCAAGTACAATTTACGCATCCGCAAGATGTTAGAGGACGTATATGTGAATTACCAAGGTGACAAAGAGAGCAAAAACTTCAAAGCTTTAGAAGAGTACCTCAAGCGGATGTGGTTTTCTAATGGCATCCACCATCATTATGGCAGTGAGAAATTTATACCGGGATTCACACGTAAATGGTTGCAAGATGCCGTTAATTGTTCCGATGAAATCGCAGATGTCATCTTCAACCCTAACACATTGCAGAAGCGTGTAAACCTGGCTGAAGGACAGGATTTAATCAAAACCAGTGCCAGCAACTATTATGAGAATGTAACCCAAGCAGAAGCTGAAACTTTTTATGCAAAACAGAAAGCGGAAGGTGATTCACTGCACCCTGTGATGTATGGTATGAACTCACGCCTTGTCAAAACTAAAAATGGCGATTTCATCGAAAAAAAGTGGACCATCAACGGACTGTATGGCGATGCCATCAAGAAGATAGTGGAGAATCTGAAATTGGCACGTCCCTATGCTGAGGATGCACAGCAGCAGAAGGTAATAGACCTGCTTGTCTCTTATTATGAAACAGGAGACTTGACGACGTTCGACCAATATTCAATTGCATGGGTGGAAAACACGGAGCCGTTGGTGGACTTTGTCAATGGTTTCATCGAGTGTTACGGCGATCCGTTAGGTCTGAAGTGCTCATGGGAAAGCATTGTGAATTTTAAGGATATAGAAGCCACTAAGCGCACGGAAACACTGAGTGCCAATGCGCAATGGTTTGAAGATAACAGTCCGGTTGCTCCTGAATTCAAGAAGGAAAAGGTGAAGGGAATTACTGCGAAGGTCATCAAGGCAGCCATTCTCGCCGGTGACCTCTACCCACCTACAGCCATTGGTATCAACTTGCCCAACAGCGATTGGGTTCGTGCAGAACATGGTTCAAAGTCTGTAACCATCGGCAACTTGACAGATGCATACAACCAAGCCGCTAAAGGGAATGGCATGCTGCAAGAGTTTGCCTATGGACAGGAAGAGGTTGATTTAATTGAGAAATATGGCGATTTAACCGATGACTTGCATACAGATTTGCACGAATGCTTAGGACATGGAAGTGGCAAATTGTTAGAAGGTGTAGATGGCGACAGCCTCAAAGCATACGGTAGCACGATTGAAGAAGCGCGTGCCGACCTTTTTGCCCTCTATTATTTAGCTGACCCCAAATTGGTGGAGCTGGGATTGGTGCCCAATGCCGAGGCTTACAAGGCAAGTTACATCGCCCAGATGCAGAATGGTTTATTGACGCAATTAGTACGCATCAATTTAGGCAACAATATTGAAGAGGCACACATGCGCAACCGCGCTTTGATTGCCCGTTGGGCATACGAGCATGGAAAGGCCGACAAGGTGATGGAACTTGTTAAACGAGAAGGGAAAACTTACGTTAAGATTAATGACTACCAGAAACTGCGCAATCTCTTTGGCGAATTATTGGCAGAGATTCAGCGTGTCAAGTCAACGGGCGATTTCAAGAGCGCTCAAGCACTCGTAGAGTCTTATGGCGTGAAGATTGACCCAGAACTCCACAAGGAAATCCTTGAACGTTACGCAAAACTCAATATTGCACCCTATAAAGGTTTCATCAATCCCGTCTATACCGCAGTACGTGATGCACAAGGTAACATTACAGATGTGAATATCTCTTACACAGAAGGCTACGCGGAACAGATGTTGCGCTACAGCAAGGATTACGCAACTTTGCCACTCGTCAATGAATAATCTCATCAACGATATCAAGAAGGACCTGAGAGCCAACATGAATGGGGTGGCTTCAGCGCATGCAAGACAGACGGAAGACTATCGCATCAATTGGGGGGTAGAGCTACCAAGATTGGAGATACTATCCGATGAAATCGGACATTCATGCGATGAAAAGGAACTCTCAAGACGCGCTTTAGCACAGGCTCTCTGGAATGAAAGCACACGAGAATGTAAGATTCTTGCGTGCATGCTGATGCCGGCACAAGAGATGGACGAAGAGGTATGCGACATCTGGGTGGAAAACATCCGGACGGAAGAGATTGCCATGATGTTTTGTCTCTACCTTGTACAAAGGTTGCCGTATGCCAGCACAAAGGCTTTTGAATGGATAGCCTGCGAAGAACGGATAATACAGATTTGTGGTTATCTGACCTTGTGCCATTTGATGAGAAAATACAAGTTCAGCGAAGAAGCCGAGGCAGAATTTTTGGATCAGGCAGGGGCATCGTTAGACTGTCGATATGCCATAAAGGCACTACAGATATATGCCTCTTTGAATGAAGATAATGCACGGAAAGTCAAAAAAGTGGCAGATTATTTGTGACAGCCAAAGAAAAACAGTAAATTTGTGCCCGTTTTGTACAAAGGTTGTATGAAAAAGGGAGAAGGGACGCAATCAAAAGAAAGCCCGGATGACATTCTAAGTCGCTACATAACGGAACAAGGAGGCATGCGCAATACAGAGGAGCGACATGCCATCTTGAAGGTTGTCATGCAAATGAAAGGTCATCACAGTGCTGATCAGATTCTAGAGATGATGCCAGACAATTTTCCTGTCAGCCGTTCCACCATGTACAGTACATTGGCTCTGCTCGTCAAGTGCGGGCTTTTGTACAATCATCAGACAGAAGGTGCCACCCTGTATGAATGTGCATATAAAGTACCTGCACATCACCACTACATCTGCACTGGATGCAACAAGATTTGGGACTTGAAGGACTCTTCCATCGAGCAAGCCGCATCGAAAGTGAAGACACCACGATTCAAAAAACTGAGATGCAGCACCTACATCTTTGGTATCTGCAACATCTGTCAAGCCAAGTTGGCACGACTGAAAAAGAAGATGGAGAAAGAGGCGAAGGCGCAGAAACAGTCTAGCATGACACGCGAAGAGAAGCGATTTGCCAGAATCGACGAGGAACTGAGCAAGGCTGCAGAATGGTTTAAGTAAATACAAATTAAAAACATTATAATCAACATGAGTAAAGTAGATGTATTGTTAGGTCTTCAATGGGGAGACGAAGGTAAAGGTAAGGTCGTGGATGTGTTGACTCCACGCTATGACGTTGTAGCCCGTTTCCAAGGTGGTCCTAACGCTGGACACACGCTCGAGTTTGAAGGACAGAAGTACGTGCTTCGTTCTATTCCATCGGGCATTTTCCAAGGTGACAAGGTAAACATTATCGGTAACGGCGTGGTATTGGCACCCGATCTCTTCATGGATGAGGCAAAAGACCTTGAAAAGAGTGGTCACAATCTGAAGAACCGTCTCCATATCTCAAAGAAGGCACACCTCATCATGCCTACTCACCGCCTGCTTGACGCTGCATACGAAGCTGCGAAAGGCAAGAACAAGGTGGGAACAACAGGTAAGGGCATTGGTCCCACTTACACAGACAAGACCAGCCGTAATGGTTTGCGTGTCGGTGACATCCTCGACAACTTCGAGGAGAAATATGCCGCTCACAAGGCACGTCATGAGGGTATCCTCAAGAGCCTCAACTACACCGACTACGATATCACCGAGGTGGAAAAGAAGTGGATGGAAGGCATTGAGTATATCAAGCAGTTCCAATTGGTGGATTCTGAACATGAAGTCAACAAACTTCTGAAGCAAGGAAAGTCTGTGCTTTGCGAAGGTGCTCAAGGCACAATGCTCGACATTGATTTTGGCTCATATCCTTTTGTCACCTCTTCCAACACGATTTGTGCAGGCGCATGCATTGGTTTGGGTATCGGACCTAACAAGATTGGCGACGTGTTTGGCATCATCAAGGCATACTGCACTCGTGTTGGCGCAGGACCATTCCCAACAGAGTTATTCGATGAAACTGGTCAGAAGATGCGAGACATAGGTCACGAATATGGTGCCGTGACTGGACGTGAACGCCGTTGCGGATGGATTGACCTCGTAGCACTCCGCTATGCTATCATGGTCAGTGGTGTGACGAAACTCATTATGATGAAGAGCGATGTGCTTGATGGTTTCGACACCATTAAGGCATGTACCGCTTACAAATTGAAGGGCGGCAGCATCACACGCGACTTCCCCTTCGACATCAGCGATGGTCTCATCGAACCAGTATATACAGAACTCCCAGGTTGGAAGACTGACCTCACCAAGATGACCAGCGAGGCTGAATTCCCGAAGGCTTTTTCTGACTATATCGCTTTCTTGGAGAAGGAACTGGAAACTCCTATCACAATCGTCAGCGTCGGTCCCGACCGCGAACAAACGATTGAACGATAAATGACACAATAGTCGTCAATTGTCGCTGACAATATTTATGAAAAGACTCGCATTTTTACTAACCCTCCTTACGCTCATGCTGACCCCCTGCTGCAATAGGGTGAGTCAGTATGAGCGTATTCTTGCTGACATTGATAGCCTCACAGGAACAGATGCCGACAGTGCCAGACACATGCTGCTGCGCATGGATGGGGACATGAAAGATGCGAACGAAGACACCCGAGCATACTACAACCTGCTCCGTGTGAAGGCCAACGAATGGGCAAAAAAGGAACACGCTTCCGACTCACTTATCAATACGGTGGTTGAACACTTCGAGAAGCACGACCCTAACGGGCATCTTCCTGAAGCGTACTATTATGCTGGATGTGTCAACTCTTTCCTGCAAAACGGAGAAAAGGCGCTGCTTTACTTCCAGAAATCCTTGATGTGCGACAGTACTCATATCACTACCCCATTGAAAAGCCGTTGCTATGTGCAAGTCGGCAACATATACATGCGCAACGGATTGCTCCATGAAGCATTCGAAATGCAGCAACTTGCATACTTTTATTTCAAAGAAAGTGGAGACACCTTAGGTATGCAACTCAGCAGCGAATACATACAAACCATCAAGGAGATGCAGCAAGACAGCACCGCTCAACCCAAGGCTGATGTTATCATGCGCATACAAAAGCTGCACGCACAAGCCAAAAGCCAAGTGCTTAATGACATGAATGCCCAACTGGAAGCCGAGAACTCGAAAGAGCGGCAGTTTATTTGGATTGTAAGCATCTCGGCTCTCATCATTGTTGTGGGCGTCACCCTTTTGATGCTCCATTTGCGCAAACAGAGAGAAATCAGGAAAGAGGAGGCTGCAGAAATATTCTTGTCCTCACGAAGCAAGCGTCAGTTCTATGACAAGGAAATCAATCAGCTGCTGACAACACATATATATAATAATAAAGTGCTGAAAGATGCCGATTGGAAAAAGATAGAAACAGGACTCTTGAAGGCATACCCCACATTCAAGGAAAAGCTCTTCACTCTCTACCCCCTTTCTGATACCGAATACCGCATTTGTATGCTCATCAAGATGGAAGTTTCACCTTCCAATATCTCTAAATTGATGGCATGCAGCAATAGTGCCGTGACACAAAACCGTCTTCGAATGCAACAAAAAGTGTTTGACGGAGAAGGAGCTGCAAAAGACTGGGATAATTTTATTCTTTCTCTGTAAGTCATGTCATATCAGTATTTTACAAGATCTTTGTAAAATTTTTGTAAAATCGTTTTCCACCCCTCTTTCCACCCCCTGACGAAAATGTAAAATTATTGTAAAATGATTTTCTTGGTGTTTTTATGCAAGTTTTCCTATCTTTGCAGCAACAAAATCATTTACATCAAAAAGTTTACATTATGAAAAGATTCGTTACACTCATTTGTATTGTGCTGACCACCCTTGCTGGTTGGGCACAGAACAACAAAATCGTCAATCGCACGGAAGGGAGCATCACTTTCACCGTTGATGAGAACCTTGCCCCCATCAGCGAAAACGCCCTCACGATAGAGGAGTTCATGACTGATGGTTCCCGCGCTCTTGGGAAGTTTGGCATCTTTCAGGATGAAGGTGTACCTGGTGACACTAAGAAATGGGTTGCCAAAAGTTTCTCGGATGAGGAAAAGTTCTACATCTTCAAGGGGAAGGACGTGTTCTTCCAAACAATTGTACGTGCATACGCCGATCATCGTCCCCTTGTCCTTTCACCCGATATGGTTTGGCTGCTCATCAGTCAAGGATTCGCACGCTACGTGAACGCACACCCAGAGGAACTGCGCGATCAGCTGGTGAGCCATACGGGGAAGATGGACTTGGTGATTGAAACTGAGAAAGAACTGTTGACGGAAGACCCCGAATGGAACAAACTCATTGACGCTTTCGCGGCACAAATCAACGAATATACCCAAGAGGAGATTGTCAAGACCGTCACAGCCAACTTCACCACCACCGGCACCATCGAACGAATCACCTCTCAAATCACCCTTATGGAAACGGTGAAGTCCTACTTTGATTATGTGGTACATTATATGGCCTGTGGCATTCCGACCATCACGCTCACAGGTACGCCTGAAGACTGGGAGAAGGTGTTGGAAAAGACGAAGCAACTGGAAAAGTACGGCATGGAAGATTGGATACAAAGCCTCACACCCATCCTGACCGAGTTCGTCAACGCATCCAAAGGCAAACCCGACCAGACTTTCTGGCAGAGCATGGTCAAAAAAAACAACCCTAACGAACTGGTTGGTGGCCACTGCGACCTGCGCAACCCGACAGAACTGGACGGATGGATTCTCAAACTCTTTCCTGACGAAAAGGGGCAGACCCTTGACCAAGTGCCCCACACGCACACAATGCCGTCGGAGCGTGTATATGTAGATTTCAAATACCAAATCATCGACCCTGAAAATGGCGATGTCCTCACGACTATCCCCATGCAACTCATTGCCGGCTACATCGGCACAGAGGTGGACACCCTCACGCATACCCTCACGCCTAAGATGGGTTGGGTGGTACGACAGTTAGAGGGCGAAGAGACGATTGTGGAGAAACTCAAGAAAATGGATGAGGGGGAATCCTTCTATGGCATCGAACTACGTGTAAACCGTGTGCCAGAACATCTTTCAAAGTTGTCACACATTAAGCAATTATGGCTCCATTTCACCGATGAAATCGTCCTTCCCGAATGGATGGATAAGATGACTATCGACAACTTCAAGGTCGAGGGAAAAATCACAGAAGAGGAGGAAAAAGCACTCCGTCAACGTTTCCCGAACATCATCATCACCCGTAAAGAAAGGCAGACATATTCTGACAACCGAAACCCATTAATTGTGGTGAATGGAGAACCTTATCCTGTGAACGATGATATTGAAGACATCTACGACGAGGACATCGCAGAACTCGTAGGAGTAGATCCTGGTGACATCAAGGACATCACCATCCTCAAAGATGCTGCTGCCACAGCCATCTGGGGTGAGAAAGGCCGCAATGGAATCATCGAAATTAAGACCAAGAGCAACAAGATGAAGACCAAAGGCAAAAAGACAATCCGCGGTACCGTAAGTGATGCTGCTGGTCCACTTTGGGGTGCCAATGTTGTGGAAATAAACGAACAGGGGCGCATCGTGAAATCAACCACAACCGATTCCCTTGGTCATTTCACACTCAAAACAGTGAATCCCAAAGACAAAATTCGTATTTCGTACATAGGATCAAAGACTGTGGAAGTCAACATCAACAAAGAAACGTATAACATCATCATGGAATCCGCAAAGCCCGAAATGACCGCTGAGGAGCTAATCAAACTCAGGAGGACGGTCAACTCAACTGAATGGAAATTCCCTGAACCGTAAACCCCATAAACCTGTACAACAATGAAAAAGTATATCATCATCATCGCAATGGCACTCATCGCCAGCTATGCGACAGCTCAGTCAAACGAGAGCAAGAAGACAGACCGATTGGAAGCATTTCCCCCGCAGAGTCTTCGTCAAGAAGTCGAGGAACTCGGAATAGTGGAAGCAGACGGAGAAGGGATATCGAATGAGAATAACCCGCGTGTCTGGATTCGTCTGTCTGACGAAGAGCAGCCCATGGTGACATCTGTCAACGACCTTGGTTTCGAGATGTTTCGCAAAGTAGGAGCCGACGAGAGCATCCTCCTGTCGCCCTTGGGCATGACCTACGCCCTTGGACTTATCAACAACGGAGCTGCCGGCAAGACGAGGAAACAGATTAATAAGGTGTTGGGCTGCGACGATGCAGGAGCCGTCAACGGTTTTTGTCGCAAGATGCTCACCGAGGCACCCAAAATCGACAGACTGACCACGTTGGAGATTACCAACGAATTCTGCTCGCACATAAGTAACAAACTCAAACCTGCCTTCACTAAGGTGGCTAAAGACAATTACGACACGAAGTTCGCAGAGTCGGAGTCTGCCCTGTTGGACAACTTTACCCTGGTAAACACCATCAACTTCAAGGGTGTCTGGACGGATAAGTTCCAGAAGGGCAACACAGAGGACGAGGTGTTCAAGGGTGAGGACGGTCATGAGACGACGGTGCCGATGATGAAGCAGACACGCCAGTCCTTCTATACCGAGAACGACCTCTGTCAGACGCTCTGCCTGCCTTATAGCAATGGTGCCTATCAGATGATGGTCCTGTTGCCGAAGGAGGGCAGAACCATCCAGGAGGTGACCCAGTCGCTGACGGCCGACAGTTGGAAGAAGATGTATGAACAGATGAAAAGAGTTCGTGTCGATGTGAAACTGCCACGCTTTGAGTCGGAGTCAGAGGTGAATCTCACTAATATGATGTCGGTACTTATGCCCAACGCCTTCAGTATAAATACGGCAGATTTCTCCAATCTCTTCGAATTAGCATCCTGCATTCGCATGATCATGCAGAAAGGCCACATCAAGGTCGACGAGACAGGCACCGAGGTAACAGTCGCCACTATTTTGCAAGGACGTATTTTGGGTCTGGATATCGTACAACCTGAAACGGTTCGCTTCCACGCCACACATCCCTTCCTCTATTTCATCAGGGAGCAGTCAACAGGCACCATCTTCTTTATCGGACAGTATATGGGGTCATAGTTACATTAAATTAAAACCAACCTATGAAGAAATTTCTTATCATCATCATGCTGGCACTCATCGCCAGCCATGCGACAGCTCAGTCAGACGAGAGCAAGCAGACAGACCGTCTGGAAGCTTTTTCCCCACGGAGCACTCGTTATGGATACAATTATGTGAAAGAGTGCATCGAGACCTTCCGTTACGAAGGGGACCTGGAGGGGAAGAAATGGTTGACAGATTTTTATAAGCCAAAATTTCCCGAAGGAATCTCTCAAGATGAAAGAGACAGCATTAGGTGGGCCTACTATGAGGAATTGTGGGCAAAGATGGACAGTCTGCCCGAACATGATGAAATGTTCATTGTCAGAGCTGCGGAGGAAGGTCCCATTGCCCTCACCTACGACAAAAAGGACACGACTTTGGTGCTGCTGAAGTGTGATGAAGAATGGCCCATACTTGGGCAGAACAAAGTGAGATCTTTTAAGATGAAAGTGGGTGTGGCAGAATACGATTCCATCCAACGGCTCCACATGCTGGCTGCCTATACCGCTGTACCTATGGATCCGACCCCCTCAAATAAATTGATAGATGTTGTTATCGTAAGGAATCCCAACAACCCCCTTCCAGTCATACCGGGTCCCTTTAGTTTTGATACCATGCACTTCTATTTCGTTTGGGGAGATTCAATGAGAGACTTGTATGCCCAAAGTCACACTTGCCTATCGCCGACCGCTCAGAAACTAATAGAAACGTTCTACCATATTTGCAGTGTTGTGCGTAACCAAGACCACGAGCAGCTCCGCTCGCTCATGCCCACTGTGCATGAACTACTGGCACACTACCCAACCCTCCTCCTGCCCGATGTCATCTACGACGAATGGACGGACGAGCGTTTTCGATGAACAATGATGTAAACTGGTTAGAAGTTGGAAAGCGACTTCACATACAGCGAGATGGCGAGCACTCCATCTTCCAGCTACTCGGCCGATCAATACTAAGACAACAAAAACCATCACACTAATGAAAACGTACAGAATAATCACGATAGCATTCGTACTATGGAGCAGTGCCAGCGCACTTGCCCAATCCCCTGAAATCAAGCGGACAGACAGGTTGCTCACCGCTCCTGGATTGCCTCGTTACAGTAAAGGTAAAGATATGAGCACCCGTTTTGTCGAGTCCTTCCGATATGAAGGAAACGAAGAGGCAAAGCGGTGGTGGACAGGCTATTACGAACCAGCTTTTGGCGGTGCTAAGACTGCCGAGAAAGCTCGAAAGAAAAGAGAAAAGAAATACGATCTCTACGAGAAGAAGTGGAATGAGATAACCGCTCAGCTTCCCCGACACAGCCATCTGTTTATCGCAAGACCCTCCTTTTCCGCTCCATACGGCTTTTCCTACAGTTACAAAGACACAGCATTGGTGTCTCTGACACAACATTGGAATGGAAGCAAGAAACACAAGAAAGTGACGATGACCGCCCACAAGATGAAAGTGGACGAAGCCATATACGACTCCATCCAATGCCTGCACAAACTGGCGGTTTACACCTCTGTACAGTTCGACCCCGACTACAGGACACTCGATGGAACACAGTACCACTTCGTCTGGCACACTTTCTCTGGCGACAAATACGCCATCAGTTCCGACAATGGGTCACCCACTTGCAAGCAGTTAACGAGCACTTTCAACAAAATCTGCGAAGCGATCAATACGGACAATTACGAATTGCTTTACGCACAAATGCCCACCATCCACGAACTCCTCGCCCACTATCGGCTCCTCCTTCTGTCCGATGTGCCAATAGACAGCTGGGACTTGGATGCAAGTAGCAGAAAAAGAGAAAAAGAATAATCTATAACGAAGACAGCAACTTCACATACAGCGAGATGGCATCGTCTATCTCGCTGATTTTTATGTATTCGTCTGCCGTGTGCGAACGCGACGACTCGCCAGGACCCAGTTTCAGCGAAGGGAAACGCATCAAGGCTTGGTCACTCAACGTGGGAGATCCGAAAGGTTTTAGTCCTTCTTTGATGCAAGCCTGCACAAAAGGATGATCCGCATCTATTTTCGATGACGACAGGCGGAAAGAACGTGCTTTCAACTCAGAAGTCAGATGCTCTTGGAAGAATGCAAAGATTTCCTCATTCGTATAGCATTCGTTCGAGCGTACATCGATGGTGAAAGTACAAGTGTCAGGAATCACATTGTGCTGTGTGCCAGCATTGACAATGGTAACCGTGTTCTTTACAGGCCCTAACAAGTCCGTCTGCTTCGGGAACTTCCATTCTGAGAGCCACTGGATGTCCTTCATCGCATGGTAGATGGCATTGTCGCCCTCATTCCGTGCCGCATGACCTGCCTTCCCATGAGCGGTGGCATCGATGACCATCAGTCCCTTCTCCGCAATAGCTGGTTGCATGCCCGTAGGTTCACCCACAATGGCAAAGTCAATCTTAGGCAGGAGGGGCAGAACTGACTCGATGCCATTCTTGCCCGAGACCTCCTCTTCACAACTCGCCAAATAAATCAGGTTGTATGGTTTCGGTTTGTCCTTCAAAAGCATGAACACCTGCAATAGTGCCATCAAACCACCACCACAGTCATTGCTGCCCAAACCATAGAGTTTATCACCCTCGAAAGTTGGCGTGAAGGGGGCGTGCTGCCATCCGGCCACAGGTTTCACCGTGTCAACATGGGCATTGAGCAAGATAACGGACTTCGACTCGTCGAAATTAGGGCTGGCACACCACACATTATTTCCATGCCGTTGGGGGTTCAATTCCTTTTCCCTCATATATGCCTCCAACACAGCCGCTGCAGCCGCCTCGTCGCGACTGACCGATGGTGTGGCAATCAGCATTTTCAGCAGTTCGACTGCCTCGTTCGTTTGCTCTTTGTACATCATTTTCAGCACTTTTACATTATTTTAAAGGCAAAGGTACTACATTTTAGTGAGAAAATCGTAACTTTGCATCGTTTTTGTGATTTGAATAATAAAACTAACAAGATAATGGCACAGCAAGAAGACATTTTCAAGAAAGTGGTAAGCCACTGCAAGGAATACGGATTCGTGTTCCCCTCTTCAGAGATTTATGACGGACTGGGTGCCGTATATGACTATGGTCAGAACGGCGTGGAGTTGAAGAATAATATCAAGCAGTACTGGTGGCAGTATATGGTGTTGCTGCACGAGAACATCGTGGGCATCGACTCTGCCATCTTCATGCACCCAACCATTTGGAAGGCATCAGGTCATGTGGATGCATTCAATGACCCACTCATCGACAACCGCGATTCAAAGAAGCGTTATCGCGCAGATGTGCTCATCGAGGATCAGATTGCCAAGTATGACGAGAAGATTGAAAAGGAAGTAGCCAAGGCACGCAAGCGTTTTGGTGATGCTTTCGACGAGGCTCAATATCGTGCCACTTCTGCCCGTGTATTGGAGGAGCAGGCAAAGCGTGACGCCTTGCATCAGCGTTATCAGGAGGTGATGAACGCTGAAGGCGGCATCGACTTGGAAGGTTTGAAACAAATCATCCTTGACGAAGGCATTGTTTGCCCCATCAGTGGCACTCGCAACTGGACGGACGTGCGTCAGTTCAACCTGATGTTCAAGACTGAGATGGGCGCTGCTGCTGAAGGCGCATCAACCATCTACCTGCGCCCAGAGACGGCTCAGGGCATCTTCGTAAACTACCTGAACGTGCAGAAGACTGGCCGCATGAAGCTTCCTTTCGGCATCGCTCAGATTGGCAAGGCTTTCCGCAACGAAATCGTGGCTCGTCAGTTCATCTTCCGTATGCGCGAATTTGAACAGATGGAGATGCAGTTCTTCGTAAAACCAGGCACAGAGCTGCAATGGTTTGAGGAATGGAAGAAGCGCCGCATGGCTTGGCATCAGGCATTAGGCTTCGGAGCTGAGAATTACCGTTTCCACGACCACGACAAACTGGCTCACTACGCCAATGCTGCTACCGACGTGGAATTCAAGATGCCATTCGGTTTCAAGGAAGTGGAAGGCATCCACAGCCGTACTGATTTCGACCTCAGCCAGCATGCTAAGTATAGCGGCAAGAAGATTGAATACTTCGACCCCGAAGAGAATGCTTCTTACACCCCATACGTCATTGAGACTTCCATCGGCGTGGACCGCATGTTCCTCTCCGTCATCTGCCACAGCTATTGCGAAGAGAAACTGGAAGGCGGCGACACACGTGTGGTACTCCGTCTGCCTGCAGCCCTCGCTCCTATCAAGCTGGCAGTTTTCCCACTCACCAAAAAGGATGGTCTGCCAGAGAAGGCTCGCGAAATCATCGACGACCTGAAGTTCCACTTCAACTGCAAATATGAAGAGAAAGACCAGATTGGCAAGCGTTATCGCCGCCAGGATGCCATCGGTACTCCCTTCTGCGTCACAGTTGACAACCAGACACTGGAGGACAACACCGTGACTCTGCGTTACCGCGACACCATGGAGCAGAAGCGTGTGAACATTGCTGACCTGCGTAGCATCATCGAAGACCAGGTGAGCATTACCAGTCTGCTGAAGAACCTCAAGTAATTTACCATGTACCATTTACCATTTACCATTTCTCCCCCTAGAGGGGTAGTTAGAGGGGGTCTCTTTCTCTGTCTCCTCGGTGCCCTCTGCACCACTTCCTGCAAGGAAAGCGTGGCAGAAGGAGAGTTCCACAATTGGCAGGAACGCAACCAGCACTATGTCGATTCTATCGCTTCGCTGGCCAAGCAGGGTGTTGACGGTTGGACACGCCTGCTGGGTTACTACTACCAGCAAGCCTATGCCGATGCCAATCCTGCGGACAACAATATTTATGTCTATGTACAGAAGAAGGCAAATGGCACAGGTACATTGAAACCTATCTACACAGACAGTGTGCGTCTGCACTACCGAGGACGGCTCATTCCTTCAGCCAACCATCCCGAAGGTTATGTGTTTAACCAAACCTACACATCTAAAGAAATCCAGACAACTACGGCTGTGCCTGCCCTGCTGGCAGTCAGCCAGAACATCATCGGTATGTGCACCGTCTTGCAAGAAATGGTGGAGGGTGATGAAGTGCATATGGTTGTTCCCTATG
>JAEEGL011248851.1_pt1 | contig 15264 bp, 15 predicted proteins | sample 9134231 | NCBI WGS metagenome assembly JAEEGL01 (sample SAMN16246548, study PRJNA631951) | gut metagenome | biome: gut microbiome; feature: rumen; material: fiber-attached | host: Bos | place: Iran: Karaj | collected 2018-10 | reverse complement strand
TGCTGGCCGCCGGCTTCACCGATTCCTGGCGCTTCCAGCACCCGGACGCCACCGACCAGTATTCCTGGTGGAGCTACCGGTTCTCCGCCCGGGAGAAGAACGTGGGCTGGCGCATCGACTACTTTGTGATCTCCGACCGGCTGCGGGAGCGGCTGATCTCCACGGACATCCACCAGGAGATCTTCGGCTCCGACCACTGCCCGGTGGAGCTGCAGCTATCAATTGACAATTGATAATTGAATGTTGGTTGGCGCACTGATGTGCGCCGCTGCGGTTGAATGGTGGTTGGCGCACTGATGTGCGCCGCTACGGCTCCGGCGCTTCCGGGGCGGCCTCCGGGACCCCGTTCGGGATCGGCAGGACCAGGTATTCCCTGCCCTCCAGGGTCAGAGGCCGCATTTGCGGGACGTATTCCGCCAGGGGCAATCCCTCGCCCTCGGCCGGCAGGGCCAGCTCGCAGCCTTCTCCCTGCCCCCGCAGCATGGCGTCTGGGACCGATTGCCCCTCGACGGTCCCCCGCCAGGGCCGCCAGCCGTCCGTCTCCCGCCCCGCCAGCCAGAGCTCCGGCAGGTCCGGGCAGCCGTGCCTGGACAGTCTGCGGTGCAGATGCAGGCCCTTCCCGTCCGGCACAAAGACGCCGAAGGGCTCCGTGCGCAGGTCCTCCGCTCCGTAGAGCCGCTGGACCCCGCCGGAGAAGGGCTCGCAAAAAGCCGTCAGCTGCCAATACAGTCCGTCCGGGACCGCCCGCAGGGTGCCCACCTGTCTGCCTTGATGGTAAATCGGTCTGTCCATAGAAAACACACTCCCTTCCGCATCAGCTTATGCGGAAGGGAGTGTTTCCTATGCCGGCGGCGATCCGGCAGAAGCTCAGCGCAGGCCGAAGCTGACCTCCAGCGCCTGATCCACACGGCTCATCTGCTCGTCGGAAAGGCGGCCCATGTGTTCCCGCAGCCGGCGTTTGTCCAGGGTGCGGATCTGCTCCAACAGGATGACGGAGTCCCTGCTGAGCCCCGTGTCCCTGCCGGCGACGGTGATGTGGGTGGGCAGGCGGGCCTTGCCGGTCTGGCTGGTGATGGCCGCCGCGATGACCGTGGGCGAGTGCCGATTGCCCGTATCGTTCTGCACGATCAGCACCGGCCGGGTGCCGCCCTGCTCGCTGCCCACCACGGGGCTGAGATCCGCATAGAAAATATCGCCGCGCTTGACACTGGTATCCATTCGACTTCACACTCCGCGTAAATCTACCCCTATTCTTCCACGGCAGGGGAAGATTTATACTTCTGTCCAGTCTATGCGGCGGTGTCGAACGCTGTCACACGATATACTGCAGGATCTCCAGCCGCTGTTCCCCGTCGAGATAGATCCGGGGGATCCGCTTGTTGATGTCGCAGAGGATCTCGTAGGGAATGGTGTTCATGGCCCGGGCCAGATCATCAATGGGAATGGTCTGCCCCATGTCGGAGCCGAACACCGTGACCACGTCGCCGACCCTGGCCTCCGGGACCTCGGTGACGTCGATCATGCACATGTCCATGCAGATGCGGCCCACCACCGGGACCCGCTTGCCGTGCAGCAGGAAGCTGACCCGGTTGGAGAGAGCGCGGGACAGGCCGTCGGCATAGCCGATGGTCAAAACCGCGATGGTCCGCTCCGAAGGCGTCGTGTAGGTCCGGCCGTAGCTCACGGGGACATCCGGCTTGAAGGGCCGGATCTGGGATATGGTGGTCTTCAGGCTCATGAGGGGCCTGAGATCGTACCTGCCCGCCAGCTCCTCGCTGGGGCTGACGCCGTAGGTGGCGATGCCGGGACGGATCATATCCAGGGCGTATTCCGGGTGCAGGAGCGTCGCGCCGGAGTTGCAGCAGTGCCGCAGCTTGAAGTGGACGCCGCAGTCGGAAAGGGCGCCAATCATGCCGGTGAAGCGCTGAAACTGCAGGGCCGTGAAGGCCTCGTCGTCCGCGTTGGTGGAATCCGCGGAGGGAAAATGGGTGAAGATCCCCTCCAAAAGCAGGTTATCCAGCCGGGAGATCAGGCGGATCTGCTCCAGGGTCTGCTCGTCGTCATAGGCAAAGAAGCCCAGGCGGGACATGCCGGTATCCAGCTTGACGTGGCACAGAAGGCGCTTGTCGGTGCCCTCCATGGCGTGGTTGAGCTGGACCGCGTATTCCATGGAGTGGATCTCCTGGCGGATGCCCATGTCGGCCATGTCCTCGGCATAGAAGGCCGGGGTATAGCCCAGCATCAAAATGGGCAGGCGCACGCCGCCCCGGCGGAGCTGTACCGCCTCCTCCATGTTGGAGACGGCGAGATAGTCCGCGCCCAGCTCCCGCAGTCTGCGGCTGATGGGCAGGGCGCCGTGGCCGTAGGCGTCCGCCTTGACCACGCCGAGAAAGCGGCAGTCCGCGGGAACTCTGTCCCGCAGGAGCCGATAATTGTGGCTGAGATTATCCAGTGAGACGTCAGCCCAGGTCCTCTTCAGCAGCTTCATAGGAACCTCCGGTAGTTTGTATATTCTCTGTTTGATAGTCTGTGATCTGCATACGCCCGCAGACCCTGCCCATCCAGACCAGCTCCGCCCGGATGGGCGTCCCTTCGGGGCCAAACCAGGTCCGCACCGTCACAGGGTCGTCCGAGCCCATGGAATAGACCGCCAGCAGCCCTTCCTCCTCCTGTCCGGCGGAGGTGATCATGCCCTCGGCCCAGGCGCGGCAGACCGCGGCGGGCATGGCCACCGGCGCAAGGCGCTGGTCACAGGGCAGGCCGAAGGCCAGGCTCAGGCCGTCATAGAGCAGCTTTCCGGTCTTTCCGTCGGTCTCGGCACAGACGCCGGCAATGGTCTCGGGGGCCAGGACCGTCACACGGGCCGTGCCGCCAGAAAGACAGCTGCAGTCCAGGGTGAGATCGTACATGCGCTCTTCCACCTCGGCGGAGATCTGCGCCTGAAAGCTGCAGCCGCCGCTGTTAAGAAGGTCGGCGCGGAAATCGATGGGCGTCTGCATGGGGGAGTTTTCTTTGCCGCCGCAGGCGCACAGCAGGCAAAGCAGCATCGTCAGTACGGCAAGGGTCCTTCGCCGCACGCTTCATCCGTCCTTATTTGAGAAAATGGTGGAGACAGGCAATCATGTCCGTGGGGGTCATGGCATACTCTCCCCAGGCCACGGCGCAGCTGTCCCCCGCCGCGCCGTGGATCCAGGCGGCGGCCGCAGCGGCCTTCGCGGGGGAAAGCCCCTGCCCCAGAAGGGCCAGCAGGATCCCGGCCAGCACGTCGCCGCTGCCGCCCGTGGCCATGCCGGGGTTGCCGGTGGTGTTGAGGTAGACCTCCTCGCCCACGGTCAGGGTCCGGTGGCCCTTGAGCAGCACCGTGACGTGCCAGCGGTCCGCAATGGCGCGGGCCGAGCCATAGCGCGATCCCGTGGCCGGATCGCCGCCGAGACGGCGGAACTCCCCGTCGTGGGGCGTGAGGATCACCGGCGCCTTTGCCTGTCCCAGAACATCTATATTCCCCTCCAGCGCATTTATGCCGTCGGCGTCCAGGATCACGGGGCAGGCAGCGTGGGCAAGCACCGCGCCCACCACGTCCAGGATGGCGGGGCTCCTGCCGAGGCCCGGCCCCAGAAGGCAGGCGTCGCAGTTCTCCAGCCGCCGGACGATCTCGGGGATGGCCCGGGTGTTCAGCCGGCCTTCCTCATCGCAGGCCAGGGGAAAGACCATGGGCTCGTCCAGCTTCTGGGCGACGATGGGGTACACCGCCTCCGGCACCCCCACGAAGATCAGCCCCGCGCCGGAGCGCAGCGCCGCTTTGGCCGCCAGGGCGGGGGCGCCCGTGTAGCCCACGGAGCCCGCCAGGATCAGGACCCGCCCGAAATCTCCCTTGTGGGCGTCGGGGGGACGCTTCGGGAGCCAGCTGTCCACAAGCTCGGCGGACGTCACCACGCAGCCGTCCTGATAAAGACTTTGCATGCGCCTGAGGGCGGATAACATTTGATCGCTCAATCGGATCTCCTCCTGTGATCGGGCCGCGCTCTGGGTCCCTGCTTCGTCAGCGGAATCGGTTCGCGTAGCCGCATCGTTTACATAATTCTTCCACCGCCACACCGCGGCGGAAGCCCTCCTCCATCCGGAACGCCCGGGGACGGGCCAGGATCTCCCCCAGGTCCTGGGAGAGCAGATCCCCCAGGGCCAGGTCTCCCTCGTGGTCCAGGCAGCAGGGCACCACCGTGCCGTCGCAGAGCACGCCGATCTGATCCCTGAGCCCATAGCAGAAATGCCGCTCATTTTGCCGGGTCTCGCGTAGATCCGGCCAGCGGAAGGTCTCGCCGAAGTTCAGATAGACCCGGTCGCGCAGCCGATGACCCCCGCGGACCGCCGGCCAGGGCCGGGGAAAGGCCGCCGAGAGCAGCTCCAGGATCCGGTCGTTTTCTTCGTGTTTTCCGGGGACGTCTTCCCCGTCCAGGTTCCACAGGCGGAAGCTGATCAGGATCCCCCGCTCCGCGGCAGCGGAGGCAAAGGCGATGCATCGGTTGACATAATCTTCAAGGTCCCCCGCTTCATTTGCCTCGAAGGACTGAAGCGAGAGGTTGACCTTGTGCAGGCCCGGGGCGCGCAGCAGGTCCTCCCCTGCGTGCGGCAGGAGGGTGCCGTTGGTGGTCAGGATGACGCGGAAGCCCCTTTCGCGGGCCAGCTCCAGATACCGCGGCAGCGCCGGGTGGAGCAGGGGCTCGCCCATCAGGTGAAAATAGAGGTACTCCGTCCAGCCCCGCAGCCGGTCCAGGATCGCCGTGAAGTCCTTCTCCGGCATGAATTTCGCCGGGCGGGCCGTCTTTGGGCAGAAGGAGCAGCTGCGGTTGCAGACGTTGGTGATTTCCAGATAGACCTTGGCAAAGCGCAAGACAAACGCCTCCTTCCGGGCCGGTATTCACGCGGCGTCAGACTCCCGCCCGCCGCAGATAGGCGGCGCAGACGCGGTCGGCCTGTTCTGCCAGAACCGCTTCATCCATGCCCGCGAGCCGTCCTTCCCGGACGGTGAAGCGGCCGTTTACCATGGTATAATCCACGCTCTGGCGGAAGCCCACGGTGGCCAGGAGGTTCTTCGGGTCCTCGCAGGCGCCCGCCAGCTCCACGCGCCGGGTGTCGATGAGAAACAGATCCGCGCATTTGCCCACGCTGAGGCTGCCGATGTCCTCCCGGCCCAGGACGCGGGCGCTGCCGCGGGTGGCCAGCTTGAGGATCTCGTAGCCCGTGGGGGCCCGGTCCTTCCACTGCAGCCTGTGGAGCAGGTAGCAGATCCGGAGCTCTTCCAGCAGATCCGAGCCGTCCTGGGAGGCGGAGCCATCCACAGCCAGGCCCACGGGCACGCCTGCGGCCAACAGATCGGGCAGCCGCGCAGCGCCGGAGGACAGCTTCATGTTGGAGACCGGGCAATGGGCCACGCCGGTGCCGGAGGCAGCCAGCCGGTCGATCTCTTCGTCGTTGAAGTGGATGCCGTGGGCGTACCAGACGTCCGGGCCCAGCCAGCCCACCCGCTCCATATAGTCCAGCGGACGCAGGCCGAACCGCTCCAGGGTATAGCGCTCCTCGTCCTTCGTCTCGCACAGGTGGGTGTGCAGCCGCACACCCTTGGCCCGCGCCAGCAGGGCCGTCTGCCGCAGCAGCTCCTCCGACACGGAGAAGGGTGAGCAGGGGGCCAGCGCCACGGTGCGCATGGAGCCGAAGGCCGGATCGTGCCAGCGGTCTATGAGCTCGGCGCTGTGCTTCAGGATCTCATCCACCGTCTGAACCACGGAGTCCGGCGGCAGGCCGCCGTCCTTGACGCTGAGATCCATGCTGCCGCGGCTGGCGGCAAAGCGGATGCCCAGCAGCTCCGCCGCCTCGAACTGGGCGCCGGGCAGGTCGCCGCAGTTCTTGGGAAAAACGTAGTGATGGTCGAAGCAGGTGGTGCAGCCGTTCTTCATCAGCTCGGCCATGCCGGTGAGGGAGGAGCAGCGGACCACGTCCTCGTCCAGATTCTTCCAGATCTCGTACAGAGCCTTGAGCCAGGGAAAGAGCTCCAGACCCTGGACCGCCGGCAGGTTGCGGGAAAACTGCTGGTAGAGGTGGTGATGGGTGTTGATCAGGCCGGGATAGCAGAGATAACGGGAGCAGTCCATGATCTCGTCGGCCCGGACGTCCTTCAGACAGCCCAGGGCCGCGATCCGCCCGTCTTCGACCAGAAGGTCTGTATGGGTCAGGACCCGGTCGGCGTCGTCGCAGGTCACCACGGCGCGGAGGTTTTGCAGCAGCACAGAGGTCATAGGTCCACCGCCTTTCCGAAGCGCTCCGCCGCCCGCGGCAGCGAAGATCCTTTTCTGAATATTATATCACATTCCCGCAGGGCTTGCAAGTTTTTCCTGGCCATGCTGCGAAATGGCGCCGAGGCGGCTTTGTCAGACGGCGCGGAAGAGATAGGCTGTATGGGCCGCCGCGGCGAAGCGCACCGCCTTCCCGTCCGCAGGCTCCCAATTTAGCGCCGTGCCGAACACGTCCCGGTCCGCCTCGGGCCGGGACGCGCCAACGGCCCCCAGCGGCAGGCGGAAGCTGCGCTCCTGCGCCTCGGTGGACATGACGAAGATAAAGGTCTCGTCCCCTGCGAAACGAGCCATGGCCAGCAAACCGCCCTCTGCGTACAGGAATTTCATGCCGCCCCGCCGCAGAGCGGCATGGTCCCGCTTGAGCCGGATGAGGGTACGGTAGAAGCGGAAGCGTTCGCTTTCTTCAAAACCGCTGCCCCAGGGCATGGTCCAGCGGCAGCCCTCGTTGGAGCCCGGCTCTCCGCCCACCGCGGCCTCGTCTCCGTAGTAGACGCTGGCGGCGCCGGGCAGCATGAAGGGGAAGATCACCGCGCCGCGGTATTCGCCCGGGTCCACGGCTTTGTTGTTATGTAAACGTGTGATGTCGTGGGAATCGATGAGATTGAACTGGTTCTCCTGGATGGCCCAGGGCAGCCTGGCAAAATGCTGCAGCACCCGGGTGCGCAGACTCCGGGCGTCGATCCTTCCGGGCAGAGACCCGGCAGCCGGCCAGCGGCGGAGGAAAAAGTCCTGCTCCCCGACAAACTGCCGTATGACCCGGCCGCAGCCGAAGTAATTCATGGGGGAATCCCATTCCGTTCCCTGCAGATACTGGGCGCAGTCGCCCCAGTCCTCGGCCAGGATATAAGCCTCGGGGTTCTCCTCACGGATGGCGCGGCGGATCTCCGGCCAGAGCTCGTGGGCCAGCTGGATCTCGTCGTTCCGGGCGAAAACGTCTGCCACGTCGAAGCGCCAGCCGTCGATGGACCAGGGCGGGCGGAGCCACTTGCGGAGGACGGAGTCGGCCCTGCGGTAGATCAAGTCCCGCAGGGCCCGGGAGGTGTAGTTCAGCACCGGGAGGCTGGAGATCCCCCACCAGCCCTTGTACTGATTGCCCGGGCCGAAGAAATAGTAGGCCCGCTCCGGGCTTTCGGGATTCTGATAAGCGCCGGTCTGCCGCGGGAAATAAAGCCCGTCCCGGTTGAACCACCTGTGGCCGGAGCCGGTGTGGTTGATGGAGATGTCCAGGATCAGGCGCATGCCGTTTTCGTGCAGGGCCCGGCTGAGCTCCGCCAGGGCCTCGTCCCCGCCGAAGTGGGGATCCACGTGGAAGTAGTCCGCACAGTCGTACTTGTGGACGGAGGGCGCGGTGAAGATGGGGTTCAGATACAGGGCCGTGATCCCCAGATCCTTCAGATAGGGGATCTTTTCCCGTATGCCCTGCAGGTCTCCGCCGTAGAAGTCCAGGCAGTGCCCCTGCTGATAGGACATGGCGGGGGCCGACCAGTCCCGGACGCGGATCGTGGGATGGCCCTCCACCCGGTATTCCCCGTCCCGGACGTCGTTGTCCGGATCGCCGTTGCAGAAGCGCTCCGGGAAGATCTGATAGAACACGGACTCCCTGACCCAGGTCGGCTGCACATAGTCCGTCATAAGAACGAAGTCGCAGCTCTGATCCGGCAGGCAGTCAGTGATCCCCTTCTGCGTGTAGTAATAGAGGGCGCGGTCTGTGGCGAGATAGAACTGATACTGCATGCGCGGCTCGGTCATCTTCAGCTCCGCCTGCCAGTAGACCAGGCCGCGGCAGGTCCTGACGGGTTTTGCCGGGATCAGAGTGTCCGCGCCGTTGGGCACCGTGCGCAGAGCGACGCTGCGCACAGGCGCGTCGGCGTAGAAGCGGATCAGGATCCGCACGGTCTGTCCGAGCTTCGGAGCGGGGTCGGAGACAAAGTCCGCCGTGCCGTCGGAATAAACGCTTTCGGTCCAGGTTTCCATGCGCTGCACCTCGATTCGTATTTCATTTCCTGACTGTATTGTACAACACCCGGGGGAAAAATGGAAGAGCGGAGAAGGAAGAATTGTAAATACAGAAAAAATGCTTTACAAACCGCCGGATTTCCACTATAATAGATACTCGAAAATCAAACAAGTGGAGTTTTCATTATGATGATCGAATTTGAAGAATACAAAGTCAAGCTGAACGATCTGGCCCCCGCGCTGAACGATCTGCGGGCCTCGCTGAACATCGACGGGGCAAACGACGAGCTGGAGCGGCTCCACGCCATGGCGGAGGCGCCGGGCTTCTGGGACGATCCCGGGAAGTCTCAGAAGATCATGGTCAAGACCAAGCAGCTGGAGGGCAAATGCGCCCGATTCGCCAAAATGACGTCCCAGCGGGAAGACCTTCTGACGATCTGCGAGATGGCTCTGGAGGAGAACGACGACTCCATGCTGGAGGAGCTCACCGAGGGCTTCCGGCAGCTCCAGGAGGAGATGGAGGAGGCCCGGCTCGAGACCCTGCTGACCGGGGATTACGACGGCAACAACGCTCTGATGAGCTTCCACGCCGGCGCGGGCGGCACCGAAGCCCAGGACTGGTGCCAGATGCTCTACCGGATGTACACCCGCTGGGCGGAGCGTCACGGCTTCACCTATAAGATCCTGGACTATATCGACGGCGACGAGGCCGGCCTCAAGTCCGCCGACATCCTGGTGGAGGGACCCAACGCCTACGGCTTTTTGAAGTCCGAGCACGGCGTGCACCGTCTGGTCCGCATCTCCCCCTTCGATTCCCAGGCCCGGCGGCACACCTCCTTCTCCGCGGTGGAGGTCATCCCCGAGATCACCGACGACGTGGACGTGGAGATCCGGCCCGAGGACATCGAGATGCAGGTCTACCGCTCCTCCGGCGCCGGCGGCCAGCACATCAACAAGACCTCCTCCGCCGTCCGCCTGATCCACAAGCCCACGGGCATCGTGGTGGCCTGTCAGCAGGAGCGGAGCCAGTTCCAGAACAAGGAGACCTGTATGCGGATGCTGCGGTCCAAGCTGGTGGAGATCAAGGAGCGCGAGCACTACGACAAGATCTCCGACATCAAGGGCGTACAGCAGAAGATCGAATGGGGCTCTCAGATCCGCAACTACGTCTTCATGCCCTACACGCTGGCCAAGGACGCGCGCACCGGCTTTGAGAACACCAACATCAACGCGGTGATGGACGGGAACATCGACGGCTTCATCAACGCCTATCTCACCTGCGCCGCCACCGGCAACTGGCCAGGAAAGGGGCAATAATTCCGCCGAAACAGCCGTTTCCCGAAAAAAATGCTTGCATTTTCCTTTCCCGTGTGGTAAAATATGTTTTGCTCTGTGAAAAGATATTTCGGCTGCCGTGTGCCGTGAACTGCGGCATTTTGGAGGTATAGATATGGGTACTTTTACGATCATCGTGCTGATCCTTGATATGATCTGCGCCGTGCTCCTCACCGCCACCATCCTGTTCCAGTCCGGCAAGTCCGCCGGCCTGTCTGGCGCCATCGCCGGCTCTTCCGATTCCTTCATGTCCAAGGGCGGCAGCAAGACCCTGGACGCCAAGCTCGCTAAAGCGACCAAGTGGATCGGTCTGGCCTTCGTGGTCCTGAGCCTTGTGGCTGTGATCCTCGTCAGCGCCGGCAGCGGTTCTTCCGCCGCCTGATAATACTGATCTGCAATAAAACGATTGAATCGTTTTATTGCATTCTGGTATCAAAAGCGCAAAATGCGTCCCCGCTTCCGGGTTTCGGAAGCGGGGACGCGTTTTTGTGCGCGCAGCGGTCACTGAAGCAACGGGGATTTCCGGCGGAAATAGTCGTATTGGAAGGTCTTCCAGCTGTTCTGCAGCTTTTCCACGGCCATGGAATACTGCTGCCACTGCTCCTGGCTCATTTCACTGTACTGCCCCTGCACGTAAAGGGTCCCGTTGTAGCTGGAGCTGTCCCGCCAGAAGACCACGCCGCCGCGGTCGGAGAAAACGTCGTCTCCCACAAAGTACCGCAGGTCGGCCTTCAGAGCGAAGAGGTTGCAGACCGTGGGGAAGACGTCCACGGAGGATGCGTATTTTTCCACAGTCTGCGGGTCCAGATCCTTGCTGTAGATCAGGCACGGGGTGTTGCAGAGCAGATTCCGGTTTTCCGCTCCCTTCAGCGAGAGCAGAAAGTCGGTGTCCGTGAGGTATTTGCAGTAGTGATCGCCGTAGATGACGACGGCCGTGTCCTCCAGAAGGCCTGTCTGCTCCAGCCGGTCCATCAGGCCTCCGATGAAGGCGTCGGTCTCCATCATCTGGGCCACCGCCCGGGTATACTGATCCATGGTGTCCTCGGATCCCGTCACGCCGGAGGCCGCCACCGCGGCCTTTGCCCGCTCCAGATAGGGCTGGGAGATGTTGTCAAAATCCTTTGTATAGGGACCGTGGCCGGAATAGGTGATGATGAAGGAGTAGAAGGGCTGGTCCTTGTCCGTGATCTCATCAAAGGCGTTGAGCATCTGGGCGTCCAGCATATAGTCGTCCATGCCCATATCCTGGCCGCTGCGGTAGGCCTCGAAGCCCAGGTTCCTGTGGATCGTGCCGCGGTTGTAGATGGCGGCCGAGGCGCCGTGGAAGGAATTGACCTTATAGCCCTCCGCCGCAAACAGCCGCGGCAAAGCGGCGGGCAGGGCGTTGGTAAAATACGCGTCGGAGGAGACCCCCGTAAGCGGCGGGATCACGCCGGTCTGGGTGATGAATTCCGTGGCAAAGGTCCCGGCGTTGAGATAGAGGGGCGTGTAGAAATGCTCCAGCTGCACGCTCTTCTGAGAAAGGGCGTACAGGTTCGGCATATAGTCCTGGGTGATCATCCAGCTGTCGAGGGATTCCACCATGATCATGATCAGGTTCTTCCCCGCCAGCACACCGGTGTATTCGTTGTCCGCATGGGGCTCCCGGGCGGCGTAATACGCGTCCAGGCTTTCCAGTGCATCGGTCTCCTCCCCGGATGCCTTGGTGAGGAAGGTCTTGACAAAATCGCGCCAGGTATATTGGTACAGGCCCGCGATGGGCAGACAGGCGTTGGGATTGCGGAACTCGGTGTAGGCTTTCCTGACATAGTCTTCCCTGGAATCCTTCTCCAGGGCCACGTCCCATCTCATCTCCGAATCGGTGTCCGTTTCTCCGAGCATGGAGTGGTTCAGGAGCAGCAGCCCCCCGACGCAGACCACGACGGTCACAGCGCCGGTCAGGATGCGCTTGCGGTGATACTCCAGCTTGGGAAGCCACACGGCGGCGAGCACGCCCAGCACCAGAGCCGCCAGGATGGCCGCCAGCAGCAGCTTGCGCATCTGCAGGTACTTCAGGCTGAAGAAAGCCGCGCCGTCTCCGGCGTAGGCCAGATCCGGAAAGCCGAAGAAATTGCCGAACAGGTGGTACATGACCGCGTGGGTGGCAACCAGCACCGCGCAGACCAGCACGGAGAGCACGATGAAGGTCCGGCCCAGGGCCCGCGGCAGCAGCAGGACGATCGCCCCCAGCAGGAGGATCCACAGGGTGGAAAAGCCCAGGGCAGGAAGGCCGGGCCAGGCGCCGACGGTGCGACCGTAGAGGACCTGGAACGACACGTCCAGGATCAGCAGCGCCAGCAGATAGAGCGGCAGCGCCAGTCTGCGCCGCCAGATTTTAGGTTTCTGTGATTCGCTCATGGGATCTCATCCTCTTAACAATTACAGTATCGTCGGCGGGCGGCTTCCCGGGAAGCTCCGTCTCATCCTCCGCCTCAAACAGTCTGCGGCAGAGCTGCAGGATCTCCTGCCCGGGCTTGGAGCTGTAGAACTCCACCCTGCCCCGTTCCGCACCGGAGAGCAGCCCTTGCTGGGACAGGAGCCGGCGGGTCTGCCTGGCCGTTCCCTCGCTGCCGTCGAGCAGCTCGGTATCCGGCAACAGGATCCTGCGCAGGGCCTTCTTTACAAACGGAAAATGGGTGCAGCCCAGGACCACCGCCGCGGCGCCGCCCTCAGTAAAGGGGGCAAGCCGGTCCAGCAGGAAAGCCTCCACCTCCGGCCCCTCGGTCTGCCCGCGCTCCACAAACTCCACCAGCTCCGGGCAGGGCAGGCCGATGACCCGGCAGCTGCTCTCCACGCGTCTGGTGAGGGCCGCGAATTTTTCCTCCCGCAGCGTCGTCTCGGTGGCCAGGACCAGCACGGTCTGGCCGGGATGGCGGTCCGCCGCCAGCTTCAGTGCCGGCTCGATGCCGATGATGGGCCGGTCGCGGAACTCCGCGCGCAGCTCGGTGATGGCGGCGCTGGTGGCCGTGTTGCAGGCGATGACCGCCGCTTTGAACGAAAACCGTTGGTCCAGCGCCCGGAGATTGCCCAGCGTCAGCTCCCGAATCTCCGCCGTCCCGCGGGGCCCGTAGGGCGCGTTTGCCGAGTCTCCGAAGTAAACGAACCGTTCCCGCGGAAGGAGCCGGACCAGTGCGCGGAGCACACTGATCCCGCCGACGCCGGAATCGAATACCAGGATCGGTCTGTCTGTCCGGTCCACGCGCACACCCCCTGTTTTTTCTCTGACTATATATTTTACCCCAATTCACGGGAAATTGCAAGTGTTTCAGCCCTGCTTTGCCGCGTAAAATTCAGCCCTGCTTTGCCGCGTAAAATCCAGGATTGAAAACAGGAGGCAAACGTGATATACTGGTAAAAACCCTTCGGACGGGCGGGAGCCTCTGCCCGATCCGGGAAAGGAACGAACATGAAAGCCCTGAAACACCTAATTCCTCTTCTGCTGATCCTTGGTATCCTGTTTCTGCTGACTGCCTGCACCGACACAGACAGCAAACAAGATTCAACCACTTCCGCCTCAGTAAGCAGCACCGAAGCGGCGACGACTGTGCATCACATCGCCACGCCGGAGGACATCGTGACCACGCCGCTGCCGGACAGCCCCGAGGACGTCGGCTGACGCGGCCGGCTCACGGCTCCGACCACTCATCACCCGGAACAGGAGGTGCAGTTGACCCATGAAACGCCTGCTATGGCTGATCCCGCTTCTCCTTCTCCTGTGCGCCTGCGGCGACAGCCCGGAGCCTGCCCACACCGACGCGGCAGATCCGTCTCAGATCGAGCTTCCGTCCCCGGAGGTCACCGCCGCGCAGACCTTTCCCGCCGTGACAGAGCCGTCCCGGACAGAGCCGCCCGAAACGCAGACCCTCCCCGTCACAACGCAGACAGAGCCGCCGCAGTCGGAACCGCCGCAGACAACGGAAGCCCCTGCGGACCCCTCCCTCTGGCAGTATGGTGACACGACCCCCACCTGGAAGCCGGAGCTGGCCGACGCCTACCCCGCGGACACGGAGTGTTCTGCGGAGCTGCTGCTGGAAAAATGGATGACCGTGGAGGGGCTCAGCACCCGGGATCTGGATGAACGCGGCTGCGGTCAGCTGATCCTGGTGGCGGCCCAGCCCACCGACGGCGTCGAGACGCTGGCTGTCTGCTTTACCCGCGGGCCGGACGGCAGCTTTTCCCCCGTGCCCGGTCTTACCTTGATGCACGGCCACATCGGCCGGAACGGCGTCAAGCACGACAGAAAACGGAACACCAGCACCTCTCCCGCCGGACTCTGGGCCATCAGCACCGCCTTTGGAAACGAGCTGCCTCCCGAGGGGCTGCACATCCCCTGGCGGCAGGTAACGCCCAACTCCGACTGGGTCTGCGACGAGAATTCCATCTACTTCAACACCTGGCAGGAACGGGGCGACCCGGAGCTGACCGAGGAATGGAGCGACGACGTAGAGCACCTGGAAAACTATCCCAAGGCCTACGCCTATGCCTGCGTAATCGAGTTCAACCGGCCGCCGGACTGCGTGCCCAACCGCGGCTGCGCCATCTTCCTGCACTGCAGCACCGGCGGCACCGGCGGCTGCGTCGGACTTCCGCGTGCAGATATGCTCTCGGTCCTCAAGTGGCTCGACACGGAGCAGAATCCCTATATCCTGATCACCGGCGTCGACTCCGGCTATGAATAAGACGCAAAACACGGGACAGCGCGCATCAAGCGCACTGCCCCGTGAATTTTTCGTTCAGTCAAACAGCATCTGTTTCAAAAGCCAGGAGATTCCCTAGCTTTACGGAAAACCCCAGCGTGCGGTACATGGGCACGTCGCAGTCCGCGCAGCCAACGGTCAGGGTAGCCGCTCCGCAGTCGGAAAAAGCAAAACGGACCAGCTCTCGGGCGATCCCTCTGTGCCGGTAGGGAGGACGAATATAAAAATCCTCCAGTACGCCGCTGGGCGCATAGAGAAAGGTAGAAAATCCGACTGTGACCGAGCAGCAGCCCGCGAGCGTCTGTCCGTCCCAGGCGCCGAAAAAAATGATCTGCCCATGTTCCATGGCAGACTCCAGGCGGCTGCGATCCTGCGCAGCGGGTGTTTCCTCCCCGATCTCCGCCTTGTAGGCGATCTGCAGCTCCCACAGCTGCCCGAGTTGGGAGACGTCGATCCTCCGGTATTCCATAGATTCCTCCTATGTACAATGTAAAAAACAGCCGAAGCCGCGACTGTATTTCATGTTACGATTATGCTACAGTTATTCATCTCTCGGACCTATTCCTTCTTCCCTCTTCTATCTTCCCTTCCAAAAATCCACAGCAGGCAGTATGGAATCGTGAAGAAGGAATAGTGAATAGGTAAAAATCGACGACGTGCTATCGCTCGTCGTCGATTTTTGGTGACCCGTACCGGATTCGAACCGATGTTAAAGGCGTGAGAGGCCTCTGTCTTAACCACTTGACCAACGGGCCATATAAGCGCCGAAGCTTCGGCGCTGTTTGGTCCGCCCTCAGGGACTCGAACCCGGGACCCACTGATTAAGAGTCAGTTGCTCTACCAACTGAGCTAAGGGCGGAAATCAGGATTGTATCCTGAAAACTGAACAC
>JAEEGL015942825.1_pt1 | contig 15265 bp, 11 predicted proteins | sample 9134231 | NCBI WGS metagenome assembly JAEEGL01 (sample SAMN16246548, study PRJNA631951) | gut metagenome | biome: gut microbiome; feature: rumen; material: fiber-attached | host: Bos | place: Iran: Karaj | collected 2018-10 | reverse complement strand
TGTCGAGAGTTTCTGGCGGTCGTCGATGCGCCAGTCCCATGTGAGTATTGCTGTAGGCTCAAAACTCGTCACCACGCGGCTGTTGCGCTTCTTGCCGTCCTGATAACCCCAGTTCGGGTTGTAGTAGTGTGAGTTTGCGAGCCAGTAGGCCTCCTCGGTACTTGCACCCTGCTGTCCGCGCTCCGTTGGCGTGCCGAAGGTCACGAGTCCAATGCTGTGCTGGTTGTTGAACCTCTTCTCGGCAGCAAGGAAGTAACTGAAGGAGTTGTAGAAGGTGCCCTCGATGACGCCCTCCTTAGCCCATCTGTAGCCCACGCTTCCCGCGAAAGCCCATCCGCTGGGGAGGATGCCCGTAGCGTGCGTGAACATTCCGCGCAGCACGTAGTTGCGGTTCGTTGCCGACACTGCAGCCTTCGAGCCTGCGGCATACTGGCTTGCGCGTGTGTTGATTTGCGTAGCTCCACCCACGCCCGTAAGGCCGAAGGTGTTGAATTCGTAGCCGTCCACGCCCTCCTTGTTGCGCGTGGCGTCGTTCATACCTCCAATCATGCCGTAACTGAACGCACCGCGCTCCATATCGTTGAGCAACAGGCCGTTCATGTAGGTCTGATTGTACTTGTTCTCATAAGCGCGGACGCGGAATCGCATCCCGCTCCATCGGAATCCCACCTCCGAGAGGTATGGGTCCGACTTGGCACTTGTCACGGAGGAAATGGCTTGACTCGTGTCGTGGTCGTCGTCAAGTTGCGACTCCGTGAATGTGAAGTCCGCATTGTCTTCGTCCACGCTAATGGTGTCCTGCACTTGGGCGAAGGCACCTGGCGTGGCGAGGCATATTGCGGCCATCCATAGAGAGACTTTCTTCATTACTTTATATTATTGATTTATCCTTATTTTAGTTACAAGGGACGAGCCTTTTATCTGACGATTGGACAATTTACTATTTGACTATTTTGAATTACCTTGATGTCAATGTCATTTATTCCGAAAATCTCTAAAAAATCGAAAAGAACGAAAATTTAGAACGATAATGCGGTGAACTAATGTTCAATGTTTAATGGTTATTGGTTATTGTTTAACGTAATAAGTGGCTGGGGCACGATTGGCAAGGCGAACTAATGTTCAATGGTCAATGTTCAATGGTCAATGTTCCCTCATCGGTTCTTATACATCCGCTCGTAGTACGTTTGGTAGTCGTCGCCGCTTACGGCCTCCACCCAGTCGTGGTGCTCAAGGTTCCAGAGTATCGTCTTCTCAATGCCCACTTCGAACGACGTCTCAGGTTCCCATCCGAGTTCGCGATGAATCTTCGTGGGGTCGATGCCGTAGCGCAGGTCGTGGCCGAGGCGGTCTTTAACGTAGGTGATGAGGTCGTCGTTAATCCACGAAATGTCCGTCAACCCATCCGCCCCTTTCTTCTGGTTGGCGAGCAGGGCGCGGAACTCAGGGCGCTCCTCCATCAGTCGCCGTATGGTGCGAATGATGGTCTTTACGATGTCTATGTTCCTGCGCTCGTTGTGGCCGCCCACGTTGTAGATGCGGCCGTCCTTGCCTTTGCGCACTACCAAGTCGATGGCCTTGCAATGGTCCTCGACGTAGAGCCAGTCGCGGACGTTCGTGCCCTCGCCATAGACGGGGAGTTTCTTGCCGTGCAGGACGTTGTTTATCATCAGCGGGATAAGTTTCTCGGGGAAGTGGTAGGGCCCGTAGTTGTTTGAGCATCGCGTAATGCTGACGGGCATGCGGTACGTGTCGCGGTACGCCATCACCACGAGGTCGGCACTCGTCTTCGAGGCACTGTAGGGACTATGCGGTTGCAGCGGCGTGTCTTCTGTGAAGAAGCCCGTTTCGCCCAACGAACCGTACACCTCGTCCGTCGATACTTGGTGGTAGCGCACGCCCTTTCGCCATGTCGGGTAGCCTTGCTCGTCCTTTCCCGTCACCCATGCGCGGCGGGCAGCGTCCAGTAGGTTCTGCGTGCCGAGGATGTTCGTCTGCAGGAACAACTGCGGGTTCTCGATGGAGCGGTCCACGTGGCTCTCGGCGGCAAAGTTCACGACCACGTCGAACTGGTATTCGCCGAACAGTTTGTCGGCAAGTTCGCGGTCGCAGATGTTGCCCTTGACGAAGAAGCAGCGCTCGTTGTCGATGTCGCCGCTAATGGTACCTAAGTACCCTGCATACGTCAGCGCGTCGAGCACGACAATGCGCACGTCCTCCCTCTCCCTGAGCAGGTATTTTACGAAGTTGGAGCCTATGAAACCAGCGGCTCCAGTCACGAGATATGTTTTCACTCTTGTTAACGTTGATAAAATTTGGCGCAAATATAACACATGAAAGTTGAAAATAGAAAACGAATATCAGAAAAATTTTATTCAAAATGGTGTTGTTTATAAGGTGCGGAAAAATAAAGTTCATTTTTTCATCTAAAAAGGAACATTATTTTCAATAATTGCCTATCTTCGCAGCGGAAAATGTAATTTTTTACGTCAAAATCAGTCAAAATAAAAAAAATGAAAAAGAAATTCGTATGCACCGTTTGTGGCTATGTCCACGAAGGTGATGCCGCTCCCGAGCGCTGCCCCGTATGCAATGTTCCCGCTTCCAAGTTCAAGGAGGTGAAGGAAGACGAACTCAACTTCGCCTCAGAGCACGTTATCGGCGTGGCTGCCGACTGCGATGAAGAGATGAAGAAAGACCTCAACGCACACTGGATGGGCGAATGTTCCGAAGCCGGCCAGTACCTCGCCATGGCGCGCCAGGCCGACCGCGAAGGCTATCCCGAAATAGCCGCCGCCTTCCGCCAGTACGCCTACGAAGAAGCCGACCACGCAAGCCGCTTCTGCGAACTTCTGGGCGAAAACGTATGGGACACAAAGACCAACCTCTACAAGCGCATGATTGCTGAGTCGGGAGCCTGCGAGGACAAAACCCGCATCGCAAAGCGCGCGAAGGAACTCGGCCTCGACGCCATCCACGACACTGTTCATGAGATGGCACGCGACGAAGCACGCCACGGACGCGGCTTCCAGGGTCTCTACAAGCGCTATTTCGGAGAGTAAACCTCTCTCAGAATCCATTTAAGGCTGTCTCAAAGGAGGCAGCCTTTTTTGTTGGCAGCAGGTTTATGTACTGAAATATGTAGTTGTACTCTTGCCTACTATTTTGATGTGTTGTTGAGGGGTTACCTATTCCTTGAAAAACGAAGAAATGCTAAAAACACCCCAACACCCACCCAAACATCGCGACTTCCCTTTCGTGATAGGCATTCTGGACGGGTGGGTGTTTGCCAGACACCCACCCATACTCCCCACCATACACCCACCCTGATACCCCACCATCTTGCCAATAACATTCTTGTCCGCTATCTTACTACTGACGCAACATTAAAACAGGTAATCACGAATGATACAGCATTGAAATGGGGGGGGTATATGGGTGGGTGTATGGTGGGGTGTTGAGCTTCTGACCCACCCATCAACTCTTCCCTGTTTATCGGCGTTTCGGAAGATTTGGGTGGGTGTTGGGGTGTTTTTGCGAATTTCTATAAAAAAAGAGAGCAACAAATAACAGTATTTGGACGATTCAGAAAAATCGTGGTTTGTCGGTATCTATGAGAAAAATTCTCGCATCTTGATGAAACGAGAAGGCATTTCGATGGATTTTTCTGGGCTTACGATGATTTTTTAAGCACTCACGATTATATCTACTCGCAAAAAGTTGAAAATCGTAACTAACACAAATGTTTTTTACTTCTTTGTGATCCAGAATAGCTGAAAATCAGACTCCGAAGAAGAAATAACTGAAGAGCACGGCGGCTATCATGCCAGCGAGGTCGGCAGAAAGGCCGCAGACGACGGAGTGGCGGTATTTCTTGATGCCCACGGAGCCGAAGTAGATGGCGAGGATGTAGAAGGTTGTGTCTGTAGAGCCTTGGAGTACGCTTGCAAGGTGCCCTACGAAGGAGTCGGGGCCGAAGGACGTGAAACATTCCAGCATCATGCCGCGCGCTCCAGGGCCGCTGAGGGGCTTCATGAGTGCCACTGGCAGTGCGCCTACGAAGTCGGCATTGGTGCCGCAGACGTCACTCACAAACCAACTGACGCCGTTCTGCAACATGCCGAGGGCCCCACTCGCCTTAAAGACGCCAACGGCAGCGAGAATGGCTACGCAGTACGGAATGAGGCTTACGGCGACATGGAAGCCGCCCTTTGCACCCTCGATGAAGGAGTTATAGACGTTCAGGCGCTTGCGGAAACCGCTAAACAGGAATATGAAGATGGCACCAAGTATCAGCACGCTCGTCAGTACGCGGCAGAAGCCCTGCATCTGAGCCTCCGACATACCTATTATGGTGGTGAACAACGCTGCCACGAGCAGGGCGATGATGCCAAAGAGGATGAGTATGTTCTTCTGCAGGAGGTTCACCTTCTGGTATGCTGAGACGACAAGCAGGCCGACGATTGTGGAGCAGAAGGTTGTGAGGAGCAGGGGGATGAATACGTCCGTTGGGTCAGCGGCACCAGCCTTTGCTCGATACGCCATGATGGACACGGGGATGATGGTCAGTCCGCTGGTGTTGAGCGTCAGGAACATAATCATCGAATTGCTGGCCGAAGCCTTGTCTTTGTTGATGCTCTGCAGTTCTTGCATGGCCTTCAAGCCTACTGGCGTTGCGGCATTGTCGAGGCCGAGCATGTTGGCGGATATGTTCATGAAGATTGAGCCTAGGGCAGGATGGTTCTTGGGGATTTCGGGAAACAGTTTCGTGAGTACGGGACTCAGCAGGCGCGACAGGCGTGCTACGAGGCCGCTGTCCTCGCCAACCTTGAGTATTCCCATCCATAGTGTCAGCGTGCCAGTGAGGCCTATGGTGAGTTCGAATGCCGTCATCGACATTTCGAATGTGGAATCCATCATCGCGGGGAGCGTTTCCGTGTCGCCTTCAAAAATCAGCCGCAACACGCCCACCAGCATGCCTATGCCGAACAGTGCCAGCCATACATAGTTTAGAGCCATAGCCTCTTTCTTCTCTCTTTATTTAGTGTCACTTTCTTCTCTCTTTATTTAGTCGTTATATCGTTTCAGGATGTCGCCGTAGGCATCGATGCGGCGGTCGCGGAGGAATGGCCACCAGCGGCGCACCTGCTCGGAGCGTTGGAGGTCAATGTCGGCAAGGAGTATCTCCTCGCTGTCGGACGATGCCTGTGCAAGCATCTCGCCCTGAGGACCGCACACGAAACTACTGCCCCAGAACTGTATTCCTCGCGTCTGTCCGCTGGGGTCGGGCTCATGCCCTACCCTGTTGCAGGCGATGAGGGGGAGGCCGTTTGCCACAGCATGTCCGCGCTGGACGGTTATCCATGCCTCGCGCTGGCGCGCCTGTTCTGCGGGGGTGTCGCTGCTCTCGAAACCTATTGCGGTGGGATAGATGAGCACGTCGGCACCTGCTAAGGCCATCAGTCGTGCGCCCTCGGGATACCATTGGTCCCAACATACCTGCACGCCTAAGCGTCCGAGGCTCGTGGGGATGGGCTTGAAGCCCGTGTCGCCAGGTGTGAAGTAGAACTTCTCGTAGTATGCGGGGTCGTCGGGGATGTGGTTCTTGCGCTGTATGCCCGCCACGCTGCCATCAGTGTCGAGGACGACGGCAGTGTTGTGGTAGAGTCCTGCGGCGCGCCGCTCGAAGAGCGAGGCTACGACGACGACTCCCAGTTCGCGTGCGAGTCTGCCGAGGCGTTCGGTGGTGGGACCTGGGATGGGCTCTGCGAGGTTGAAGTTATCGACCTCCTCGACCTGACAAAAGTATAATGAGTTGTGAAGTTCCTGCAAGACAATCAGTGCGGCACCTGCCGTAGCCGCCTTGCGGATGTGTTCCTCCAGTCGCGAAATGTTCTTTCGCACGTCTGGGGTGCATGATAATTGTATGAGGGCTATCTTCATTTGTTTCCTTGTTTCGGGGTGCAAAAGTAATGTTTTCTGCCTTAACTTACGCTCATTCGCCACTTATTTCTATAAACGCATGCTCGGAGCGGGCGTATTCTACAAGTCTGCCGAAGATGGCGTCTTGCGCGAGTAGCGCGGCGTCACCTACGACGAACAACTGCTTGCGGGCTCTGGTGAGTGCTACGTTCAGTTTCCTGTCGATGGTCTCTCCCTCGTCGTGGAAGTTTTCTGCCGTAAGGAAGTCGAGTCCCGCCTGTGTGCTGGCAGTGAAGCCATATACGATGACGTCGCGCTCGGAACCCTGGTAGCGTTCTACGGTGTCGATGGTGACGTCGAGGTCTGCTCCGATATACTTCCTGACGAGCGTAATCTGGCTCCTGTACGGAACGATGACACCCACGGAGTTGGCGTTCGTATATGCAGCACGAACGATTGCTGCAATAGTCTTTGCCTCCGCAGTGTTACAGTTGTTGCCAGTGGTGTCGTCAGCGCCTTTTCGTACGTTGAAAAAGGCAAAACGTCGGGATTTGACTATATTGCTTATCGCGCTTATATTTAGACATTTGTCGGGTGTTTGTTCAATTCTTACACCAAACTCTTCGAGTTGGTGCGGAAGCCCTGCAGACACAAGTTTGCCTGAGTAGAAAAACCTGTTTGCGAAGTCCGCAACCAGGGGGTGCATGCGTCCTTGGCGCGTCATCTCGAAGATACATTCGGGGCGCACCTTGCGGAGCCATACGATGAGACGCTGGAAGAGGGAATGGCGACAATCTTCGAGCCCCATCTCCTGCAGCATGGGTTCTTCGACAGCGGAGTCTGCCCTGTCCTGCACGACTACTGCGGGAAGTTGCTTATGGTCGCCAATGAGTACAAAGCGGCGAATGCACGACGCGCCGTTTTTCGTGGCTGCGAAGAGCGGGAGTATTTGTGGTTCGAGAATCTGCGACGCTTCATCTACAATGCACAAGTCGAAGCGGCGCATACGCAGGAAGTCGGCATTGCGACCAAGGGTGGTAGTCGTGGCAACCACCACGCGGGCTGAGTCGATTAGGGCGATGAGTTCGTCGCGACTCTTGCACATCTTAGCGCGGGAAGACAGGAGCCTGTCGGCATATTTCGCGTCGCAGGACGTGCTGCGTCCTATGCGCAGGAAGTCTATTCCAGCAGCATCGAGTTTTGAACAAATCTCATCGACTGCGCGATTGGTGTAGGCTGTGAGCAGGACGGAACTACCTATGTCGAGGAGTTCCTCCTGTAGTATGTTGAGCATGCCAAACGACGTCTTGCCAGTGCCTGGGGGACCAACGACAAGATATACGTCCTCAGCCCTGCACGCACCATCCACTAAATCCTGAAACTGCCCATAAGAGCCCTTTGCCTTCTTCTGCGCATTGAAGCGGGGCTTGCGTTGTCCAAACCATAACGCCCTTCGATCAGGGGGCGACGAGAGTATTGAAAGCAAGCCGCGATACTGGCTTCTCGACGTGTCGATGCTATCGTGCTCGACTGCATAGCAGGCGTCTGAGGGGAAGGCCATGCCGCAACTCTGTGGCGACGTCAGGCATACGACGATGGTATCTACTTGCAGGCTTTCGATGAATCCTCGGAAAAGTATGGATTGGCGTGCATCTGGCACGTCGCCATCCTGCAAGGCATAAACGATGACAGCGTCGCCCTCCCTGAAATTGCACTCGCCAGCGACATTCTCATCCTCGGGGTGCAGGAGAAGACGGCTGTAGTTCGCTTCCGCATCGTCCTTCTCGACATGCAGCGGCCAAAGGAGGCTGCCCTCGGCGAGGCGCTCCTCGACAGTCCTCCTCCATAGCAGTGCCTGTCCTGTTGCCTGCACTCCTCCGCCTCCCATGCGTACCAGCATCTGTTCGCGAGCGACGAAGCGGAACATGCGGAAGAAATACGACTGCTCAAGAGGTGTTGCATGCTGGATGGTACTGAGGACATTGTCAATCCCTGGACGCTTCCACGTGAGCCAAAAGCGTTCTGAGAGTGAAGGGTTTTGGCGCAAGTCGTCGGCAGTAGTATTCAAAAACAGACGTTGGGCGAAATCCTTCATCGTGGCCAGTTGCATCTCGTTGGCGACGATGAGGTTACGCATGCGTATAGCCTTGGCGAGGAGTTTGGCGTTGAAAGACTCTGGCATCATGCCGTCCGCAAACTTCGAATATAGCAAATAACTCGACACGTCGCAGGGCTCCTCGCCTACTGCATAGTGCAGAATTGCAAGGTAGAGGAGCATCTGGATATAGTGGGGCTCGCGGGCAATTCCGTTGAATCCCCTCTGCCCAGACTTTTGTTCCATCAGCACCTTCATGTCTGCCTGCAACAAGTCCATACGTCCCTGCAGTCCAAGCATTTCTACGAAGAACGATGGTTCGAGAATGCACTTTTCTGGATGGAAGTCGGGATTGCTGACTGCTGTCGTGGCGATGAGCTTGCGGATGTTATCCCTCTGATATTCTGCCTGCTGGTGGAAGGTGCTCAATGAATCTGTGCACGTGGCAAAGTCAATGGCATAACTCTCGAAAAAATCTCTTATGCTTTCCACATAAGGGCGCGGCGAATGGGGAAAGTGCAGTGCTTCGTCAAGAAGTTGCGAGGCAAAATTGCCTAATAGTATCGGAAAACTTGAACTGCTACCATCGGAGAGTCTTGAAAGAAGAAATTGCAGCGGCGAGCCTGTGTCGAAACATGCTGCAACAGACGAAATATCAAGCAGGTAGTCGGGCTCGAGGATGATTAAGCCAGCAGACACATCCCCATCTTCAAGTTTATAGTCAAGAAGGTTTATCTGGCTGCCGATGTGTAGGTGGTTGAGGAGGTATTCTTGCGAGTACGCCTCGTCGTTATCGGCGTTTCGTAGTTTCAGGACAGCCTTCGCCGTACTGTCGTCATTGGTTTCTACGACAATCTGCCCAGCGTTCAGTTCCAAGACCTTACAGCGCAGATACGGAAGCGGACGAAAGAGGTGCAAGTCTGACACTATCTGTAGAAAAAGCGGAAAAGGCGCCATGTCCCACGTCCGCCAAGGCGACGATAGGCATAGCACCATGTTATGGTACTGCAAAGTTCCTGTGCCTCGACGAGCAGGGCGTCTGCCTCCGCATTTCGTCCTGCTATGCTCAGTTCGGCTGCTATAACGGCTTCGCGGCAAGCAAGTGCGCGGCGTAGCGACTTCGACTCAGACGCAAGTTGGCGAACAGCCTCTAAGGAAGGACGCAACGACTCGTAGGTGGCAGCCCACGACAGTCCTGTAAGGCTCTCAGAATGTTGGTGGATATGATGATATGGCCCTCCCTTAAGCCAAGCAATCTTTGGAGTGCGCATGAGAATACGCACACCTAGTTCCCAATCGTTCCACTTAGGCAGACTTTCGTTCCATCCTCCTATGTTTTTCAGAAAGTTGCGTTCTATTATCATGCCCTGCGTCGTCAGCATGGAACAAAGAATCTGGTCGCGTGCATTCGACGACTCAACAACCTTGCGAACTTCACGCTTGCCATCGGGCCAGCAAAGCACAGTACGTCCGCATACCAACTGCAAGTCTGGACGATGTTTCAACAACTCGTCAGCCTCAGTGAGGAACATTGGCGAAATCTCGTCGTCAGAATCAAAGAAGTACACATAGTCGGCCTTGGCTTCTCGCAGTCCGAGGTTGCGTGCTCGCGACGCCCCTTCGACAGGTTCCGTAAGTAGTCGCACGCTAAACGGCGAGTCGGCATGCATCATTGCAAAGTCACGACATAGCGCAGACGACACATCTGTAGAACCGTTATCCACCAACAAGAGTTCGAAATCCATAAACGTCTGGTTGGCAATGGACTCGAGTGTGCGCGACAACCACGAGGCGCGATTCCTGTAGGGGATAACGATGCTGAAGCGCATAGAGGCTTAGATGTGTCCGTTCTCAATAAAGCGAATGCCTGCTATCATGTCGCGATAGAACTGCATGCGACGCGACATTGAATGTTCGCCCTTCAGCGTGAGGCAGTATTTGGTGGCTCTTAGCGTTGCACCAAGAGGACCATGGAGATAGCACAATACAGCACCCTTTGCCCTGCGCGCAGCAGCAAAGGTCAGGAAGCGCTTGCCTGTCGTGTTGGGGTCTGTCTCCACAACGGTCTCAGGGATGAATATAATCTTCTTGCCACCAAGGAATGCGTCGTGAAGGAATATCTCCTCCTCGCCGCATGCCAAGTACTTGGAACCCAGCCCGAAGCGTTCGTCGAACATGGGAAGCGAGGCAGAACGGTGGAAGGCTATCTCGACAGACGAGATGTGCGTGCCTCTGGGGCGCTCTACATACCTCCATGGTTCCGTAGCATAGCGCTTCAGGAAGTGTCCTTCGCGGTCAATGGCGCGGAAGCAGATGATGTCGGCCTTTGGGTAGCGGCGGAAGGTGGTGAGTATTTTGTCGAAATACTCAGGCTTGTACGTCGAGTCGTCGTCGGCAAGGAGGAGTATGTCGCCAGTAGCATGCTTGAGGGCATTGTTTCTGTTTACTGATATGCCGCGCCCCGAAAGCGTGAACACCTCCACGTCGTCACGCTTTTCGAGTTCTTGAGGCATTTCAATGTTTACGGTACCTGTTTGCTGCCACGAAACGAGATACTTTACGTCGTCGCGCTTGGGAAGAAGCATCCCTGGAACCCTGCGGATTCCTTCGTTGATTGTACAGATTAGAAGTTGTAGTGTCATAGTTATAGTTAGGCTTATTTTGTTTTTCTCATGAAATGGATACCCTCAAACATATGGCGCAGTATAGGCCAAAAATGGCAATAGCCAGAGCGTGCTGAACGCAGGGCAAACCTTATGCATGTCATCCATGCTCGCCCTCCCTGCTTGTAGTACGTAATGGCACCATAACTGCGTTGCACGCCAGCGTCAACGTATATGAGGTTTTTTTTCAGAAGCGTAGAGGTTTCAACAATTTTTATAGGGAAGTATTTCATGCGTAGCCCACAACGCTTTGCATCTTCCATCCATATCTCCTCTTCGCCGCAGGTCAGGAACTTTGTGCCAAGTCCGAAGCGCTCGTCGAAACGTATGGAGCGCTGTATCGTCTCCCTGCGGCACACCATCTCTATCGCACTGACGATGTAGGACTTTGGCATGCCTGTAATCTGCATTTCCTCTTCAGGATAATCCTTCAGCGGCTTGCCCGTATATGTGCTTGCGCGGAAGAATGCCACGTCCAGACTCTCGTCGTTGGAGAAGATGTCCAGAATCTTGTCGATGGCTTCTGGTGAAAAGCGCGAGTCGTCATCGGCAAACATAACGAGCGTTGATGTTGCCTTTTCGAGTGCAAGGTTTCTGTTTGCGCTGAGCCCCTGTCCCTGATACTTATACAGGCTGACATCTGCTCTATCGTTGATAAACGAGGGTACGAGCTCCAGGTAGCGCTCGTCGGTATATTGGTAGGAGACGATATAGCGCACTCCCTCTCGGGGTTCCATAAGTATGTCTCCGAGTCGTACAATTCCCTTGTTGAGTGTACAGATAAGGATGTCGAGTGTCATCATATTTGTATTGTTGTTTTCTATTTTTTCTGTCGCTTTATGTCATTTTCTCGCACATTCGTTCACGATGCGCGCTATTTCACTAATGTCGTCAGGTGTCAAGTGGCTACCTATTGGCAGGCTTATTTCATGCGATGCAACGTATTCAGCCACAGGCATGCTTTCGTGCCCATGTTCTGTGACGTATGCTGGTTGGCGATGCAGCGGCAGAGGATAGTGACGCAGCGTTTCTACACCACGCTTTGAGAGACTCTCCTGAAGCTCCACAGGCGAGTACACCATCACAGGATATATGTGATAGACGTCGCCTTCAGAAAGTATGCCGCCATAAGGTCGTTGCACATGTTCAGAAGCCAATACATTATTATAAATATATACCTGCTTACGGCGAATCTTGTTCTCCTGATCCAAATGAGGGAGTTTCACTCTCAGAACAGCGGCTTGTATCTCATCCATGCGCGAGTTGAGCCCCTTGAAAGCGTGAACATACTTCTCCGCAGCACCATAGTTCGCCAAGGCTTTTATTCTTTCTGCCAACTCAGCATCGTTGGTACATACGGCACCAGCATCGCCAAGGGCGCCGAGGTTTTTGCCTGGATAGAAACTGAACGCGGCAGCATTGCCCCAATGTCCAGCACGCTTCCCATCAGGACTTTCAGCACCATGTGCCTGTGCCGCATCTTCCAAAATGCAGAGTCCATGGTGGGCAGCAAGTTCGCAGATGGCATTCATGTCACAAAGCCTGCCGTAGAGGTGTACAGGAAGCAGGCAGCGCGTGCGTGCAGAAATGCGGCGTTCCGCATCTGCTGCATCCATCAGATACGTGTCTGTTCTTATATCGCAGAATATGGGTTTCAACCCAGCCCGCTCAACGGCAAGGGCCGTGGCAAAGAAAGTCATGGCAGGAACAATAACTTCGTCGCCATCGTCCCAACCATACTTCATGCGCATAGCAATCAACGAAAGCGTAAGTGCATCAAGACCGTTGGCTACACCAATGCAATTCTCCACGCCCTGATAGCGGGCAAAGTCGCACTGGAATCTTTCAACGTTTTCACCTCTGAGGTACTGACCAGACTCCACAACACTACGAACCGCCTCAGATAGTTGCGGTTCAAATTGTGCGTTTATTTTCTTTAGGTCCAGATACTTCATAAGGCTATTTCATAAGTATCGTAGCACATTCCACGCGCTCCGTAGCCATGCTTTTGGAACATAAGTCCTTCGTTCATGCCCGTGCCATCGTGGAGCGTGGAAATGCCAAAGTCAAGATATTTGTATTCTGTTGCCACTTTTCCTACAAGTTCCGCAAAAAGCAAGTCGAGGGCATTGTTGTTGCGCCCTTCGTCAGCCGCAGAGATGTATTGAACATGTACGAGTTGGGGTGAGGCGATAAAACATACGCATCCTGCCAGCATCTCACCACCTTTCATCGCTGTTGCAAGATATATCCTTTCAGGAAAGCGCTGCATCAGCAGTTTCATCTCCTCGATGCTGTGTACGGGGGCAACGCCATGACGATGTGAAAGGTTCTTGGTAAGGATGCTCCAGAAGTTTTCGAGCGAATCGGATTCATTGTCAGGAATCATGACCTTTACACCTTCCTGTCGGCATTTCCTAACATGGCGGCGTCGCATTTCTGAGAAGAATTGGGGAATAGCATCCTCAGTCTGTCCAAAGGCATTCTGCATAGCATCGAGAGCCACGCAGTTTGATAACGCCCGCGTTTTTAATACGGCTCCATGTTGCGTCATTGCATATAGAACTTCCTCCGATGGAATTGACCAGTATGCCCATGGCACTGGTTTGAGAATCCAACGTATAGCACCTAAGGAGCGATAGTATTCGCAGGCAAGGTCAAGGGCTTCCCTAATCTCCTTGATTCCTGCATGCACAGAAGGGATAAGGCCGCCATAGGTTAGACCACCATGCGACACAATGGTATTCGTATCGCGACGTATGCTGCTGGCGATGAGCACTTCTACGCGCCCTTTCTCGTCACAAACCATAAGCGATGCGTCCTCAAAGCGGTCGGCATGGTAATCCATGAACCCACGTTCCAATAGCAACGCAGGGAAACGCGACTGCCTAAGCGTCGTGTCCCAAAGTTCCTTGTGCTGCTCGCTATATGGTATTATTGTCATAAGCCTATTTCATCCTTATGTTCAATATAGCCTGTTTCGTCGTATGGTTCCGAGGCCATGCATACGCATACGCAATCTTTGGAGAAGTTGTAGAGTCGGCACCAGCACATAGGCGGGATTATCAATCCGCGCTCTGGTGAATCTAAGACGTATGTCTCTGTACCCTCGGCATCTGTAAGGTCAATGCAGACACTTCCATTTGCAGCAATAACAAGTTCTGAGCATGTGCGATGCGCATGACCTCCCCTCTCCTGCCCTTCTGGAACACCTGTAATCCAGAACGTCCTCCTAGGGCGGAATGGGAGTTCGCACGCTTCGTGCTCGCACACGACAAGACAACCGCGACTGTCGCAAAAAGACGGAATATTCACAATTCTATCCCTGTGTTGCGAATGCGTTTGCCCAGTATTACTTGTTTTGTTTTCCATACGAGTGGCAAAAATATGGGTTTTTGCTCAAAAACGCAAACTTTGCGCAATTTTTTAAGAATATTGCCTACCTTTGTGCGCCGATATCTGCTTCAAACCCTATGTCAGACAAGAAACGGACATACATTGCAATCGACTTGAAGTCGTTCTATGCTTCAGTAGAATGTGTCGCCAGAGGACTTGATCCGTTGACGACAAATCTTGTCGTGGCAGACAAGAGTAGGACTGACAAGACGATATGCCTTGCCGTTTCGCCATCTTTGAAGCAATGTGGCATTGGGGGGCGTCCAAGACTGTTTGAAGTTGTGCAGCAGGTTCGCAAAGTAAATCGCGAACGTCTGGAAAAGGCAAATGGCTTCTTTCGCGGACGGTCGTCGAGCAGCATCGAATTGGAAGAACACCCAGACTGGGAGTTGGACTATATCGTTTCTCCACCACGCATGGCTCATTATATAGATGTCAGCGTGCAGGTATATCGTACTTACTTGAAATATGTGGCAGCGGAAGACATCCACGTCTATAGCATCGACGAGGTGTTCATGGACGTTACGAACTACCTTCCTACATATCGTGTTTCACCGCATGAACTTACTATTCGCATCATTCGCGATGTGCTTAGCACGACAGGCATAACGGCGACGGCGGGCATAGGAACGAACATGTATTTGGCAAAAGTGGCTATGGACATCGTAGCCAAACATATTCCTGCAGATGCCGACGGCGTGAGAATAGCGGAATTGGACGAGATGGGCTATAGGGAAAAGCTATGGAACCACAAACCCCTTACTGATTTCTGGCGCGTAGGACGCGGAATTGCTGGCAAGCTCATCCCCTATGGTATTGACACGATGGGAAAACTTGCGCGCCTCTCTATTCGAAACGAGGAGTTTCTGTACCGCATGTTTGGCATCAATGCGGAACTTCTCATTGACCACGCATGGGGCTGGGAACCATGTACGATAGACTATGTCAAAGCATATCAGCCTGAAAACAATTCGTTCAGTAGCGGACAGGTACTGACGAGTGCATATAGTGTTAAACAGGCTCGTGTCGTAGTTCGTGAGATGGCAGAAGCTGCCGCCCTCGACCTTGTCGCGAAACGTATGGTTACGAATCAACTTGTCCTTACGATTGGCTACGATGTTGAGAGTCTTTCGCGCCCAGAAATCGCAAAGAAATATATGGGGCCAGTCACCATCGACAGATATGGTCG
>JAEEGL013120319.1_pt1 | contig 15265 bp, 15 predicted proteins | sample 9134231 | NCBI WGS metagenome assembly JAEEGL01 (sample SAMN16246548, study PRJNA631951) | gut metagenome | biome: gut microbiome; feature: rumen; material: fiber-attached | host: Bos | place: Iran: Karaj | collected 2018-10 | reverse complement strand
TCCGCCGCCAACCTTGAACGCTGCAACGCAGCCTCGCTTCTTTCCGCGATGAACGTAACAACGTCATCACGTCCCGCAACAACTTCCTCGAGAAGTCTCTCGTGGTTGAACAAGATGCCTGAACAGCAAAACATATTGTAAGCCTCGCGATATTCCTTGATAATCCAATAGCCGTACAATTTAGCCACGGCATACGGCGAATACGGATGGAATGGCGTGGTCTCACTCTGAGGCACTTCTTCAACCTTGCCGTAAAGTTCGGAGGTAGATGCCTGATAGATTTTGCACGTTTTCTCCAAATGGTTGGTGCGCACGGCTTCCAAAATTCTGAGTACGCCTACGGCATCGACGTCAGCCGTAAATTCTGGCGAATCAAAGCTTACTTGTACGTGGCTCTGTGCCGCAAGGTTGTAAATCTCGGTCGGCTGAACCTTGCCGACAAGTTTTACAAGCGACATTGAGTCAGACATATCCGCATAATGCAGATGGAAATTTGGTCTGCCTTCGAGGTGTGCAATCCTCTCGCGATAATCGACGCTGCTGCGCCTGATGATTCCGTGTACGTCGTAGCCTTTGGCGAGCAGGAACTCGGAAAGGTACGAGCCATCCTGACCGGTGATGCCGGTGATGAGGGCGGTGTGAGTGGGTGTCATATATAAATATTATTGACGAGTTTTATTCTAAAAATTTTTTATTGTTGTCTTCAAACCAATCCTTTATGGCCTCTTCAAAACTCCATTTGAACTCGAAGCCGCTTTCTTTCATCTTTTTGCCACAAATATTCGTTGAAATTTGCAACTTCTTTACTCGCGCAGGACAGATGCCCATCGGACTACCTACGAGTTTCGCGCCGAAGGCGGCGGGCATAATGATTGCGTTAGGAATGTAAGGTGTTGATTGCGTCAGACCTGTAACTTCCTTGATGGTTTTTACGATTTCCTCAATCGTGTATGCTGGCTCAAAAGTACAATTGAAAATGTCAAAAGGCGTTTCGCGCTTCTCAACATTCCACATAATGAAACGCACCAATTCTTTTACATAAATGCAAGCCTTGATGGTATCCTTGCGACCCGGATATGCAAACGTATGCTTTTTGATGCCCCAATATAATCGTGAAAAATTGCCATTCTCACCCTTGCCAAACACAACGCCCGGGCGGACAATAGTAAGTTTATGGTTTGGCGACGACTTCTGCCAAGCGATGTGAATCTTCTCGGCGACTAGTTTAGAAATGCCGTATGGAGTGTTGGGCGTAGGCAGAGTGTCTTCGGTTTTGAGTTCCTCTGCCGCACCGTATGGAGCAATGGACGAAGTAAAGACAATCTGACGGATGCCATACTTTTCCGCAAAGGCGCATACATTCTCCGCACCACGAATATTGGTCTCAAAATACTCCCTATCAGGATGCCCCGGAGTGCGATGCACCGCCGCGAAATTGAAGATTATATCTTCGGATGTCGGCTCAAACGGCAGATTTTCAATCGGCTTCCTTACATCACATTCAATGTATTCTGATTGCAATGTCTCGCCGTCCTTCACCGCCGGCTTGTAGTTTTTCACGACCGGATTTGGTGTGCCGGGCTTAACGATGTCGAGGTTGTATATTTTTGCGGCGGGATTGGTGGATTTTATCAGGTTCGTCAGATGCGTACCGATGAAGCCTGTGCCGCCGGTGATGATGTAGTTCATAGTTTGTTTATGATTGATAACCAAGAGAATCTAATATTTCTTTGTTAACACGCTTGCGTTCCGAATCGAAAATCCATCCCCATTTGTTAAAATACTTTATCATATTTACGATGTGGATTTTCAACATTTTTTTGCTTTTGTAGGATTCAGCTCGATGCGCGTGGACTATGGATACTTCAGGCCAATACAACGTCTTGAAATGCTGATGCATACGGCGTGTGATGTCGATGTCCTCAGGGTACATAAAATACCTTTCGTCAAACAATCCAACTTTTTCAAACGCCGACAATCTGAAAAACATAAAACTACCCTGATGGTATGCTATATTCAAAGGTGTCTTATGATCCCAAAAGGTCAACGTATAACGACTATCCATTTTCTTTGCCATTGATTTCGGCATAAAACGCCTAAAAATCAAGTTCGCAGGTGTTGGTAACAATCGAACAGTATATTGTAATTCACCGTCAGGGAATGTGACATACGGTTGAATTTGGGCAACTTTTTCATTTGAATCCATAAATTCTGCTATTCGTTCCAAAACAGATGGTTCAAAATATACATCCGAGTTCAAAACAAGGTGATATTTCAAATCTTTATCCACCAACGCTTTGCGCAGCGCAATATTGTGTCCTGCACCATATCCGACATTTTCGCCTCCAATGTAAACTACATTATCGTATTCCTTACAAAAATCCCTAATATATTGTTGATTGGAATTGTCAACGATATAAATTTGTTTTACAATAGGACTGTCCAGCGAGGCAATACATTTGCCAAGTTCGTCGGTATCAGTATTGTATGTGACAATCGAAACGGAAATCATTTGAATGTGATAATATATACGATATTTTAAAGAAAAAATTATCGGGAATTGATTGCGTCATCATTACGAGACAGACCACTTTTTATTCTCCTTACCAAATTGACACATACAACAGGTAACAACACACCACCTAACAAGTAGTATATCAGTAGTAAAATATTACCTTCACAATTTGGGCATAGAACAGCTATGTCAAATTTGCATCCAAAACAATTTAGAACTATTGTACATATTTTGAATGCAATAAAATGTAGCCCCATAATCCAAAAAGAGTCACGGCCTACCAAAGCCATAAGTTTTGATATCCAACCACTTAATTTGCGTGCAACGAAACAAATGACATATAAAGCACTAAGGGTGGATATTGTTAGAGATGCTATATCATCAAAATTATTACCATTTAGAGAAACTCCTCCTCTTAATACTCCGAAACTGTAAAAAACTATAAAAGATATTACGAAGCAAAACGGATTGTCAAATTTTACATCATACTTTTGACGAACCATCATTCCAACAAAAATAAGCCAAGCGGCGGTAAATACATTGCTGCATCTTGGAATTGTGAAGTCAAATTTGTTGGTGAGGATACTTCCTGCTACACCACCTATTAATAACAACACTGCAAAAAGTTTCGTACTATTCCCTTTTGTTGGTGAACTTTGTATTTTATTTATAATTTTGTCGCTTGCCCAATATGTCAGTGACATCATACATAATGCCAAAAACAAAACGAATGCAAACCACATTGCTCCCATTACTGGCTCACGTCCTGCGAAAAATATGGATTTAAGAATGTTGATACTATATTCCTTAAAATTCCAATATGTCACGTATTTGCCACCATATTCTATGGAATCGGAATAAAACCCAATGTTCATAAATACATTATGTAATAATACCGCAGGTATATATATGTACAAAATCGGGAGATACAGTTTTAGAATCTTACCCTTGATAAATTGTCCTGGTTTAATGAGTTTATCTTCAGTTAGGAAGAATCCTCCAATCATAAAGAAAACTGGCACATGCCAAAGAGTGGCGAAAAGCGTCTGAATTGGTAATAGTTTCAGGTCCGGGTATTGAAAATCAATATGACCGAATACGACTGCAATTATAGCGAAGGCTTTGGCTATGTCAACGTAATTTTGGCGATGTGTAAGCGACGAAGAGGCAACCATACCAGGTTTAGATAGAATTGGTAATTAAGGAAGAATATATTGTTATTAAATTGTTTATATAAGAGTCAATGGAATAAACTGACTCGTCGAAACTACGAAGTGTATTATCATACATATTCTTAATGGACATTTCCTCAAACTTTTGTAATGCTTCCTTCAATGAATCGACATCTCCAATTTTGTATAACAACCCATCAACGCCATCTTCAATTTGCTCTGCCGCAGCACTCTCCGACGGTACAATTGCAGGAATACCAAGTGCTTTCATTTCCGCAACAACAAGTCCAAACGCTTCATACCATTTTGAAGTAAACACAAAGCATTTACACTCTCGTATAACGTTCAACTTTTCGTTTCCAGACAGCCATCCAGCAAATTCAATATTTGGATATTTTGCTTCCAACTCACGACGCATATAACCATCCCCAACAACAACACCATTCAACCCCAATTGCGTAATAGTTTCACAAAAAAGGTCTGGTCCCTTTTCTTTTGCAAGGCGGCCCATAAAAAGATACTTTGTCCTATTTGATGAAGCCAATGTTTCAGTTTGTAATATTTCAATTGGATTGTGAAGGATTTGGATATTGGTTCTTCTTTTTTGCATATACGAACCCACCAAATCTGCAACTTTTTGGGAAACAGCCAATAAATAAAGATTGTCAATCCTATTAAATTTGGAATTTTGAACGAATTGCCTGATAATTCGCCATAATTTGTGTACATAACTTCGCAAGTCACAATTAGTGAAAATACACTTTAATGACATTGGGTTGTGATGACATATCTTTTCTGTATTATAGTTGTACAACCCGCCATTAGGACAGACTGTGAAAAAATCGTGAAGTGTAAGCACTGTTTTAAAACCATTCATTGCAGCGACATCAAATACAGCCGAAGATAATAATTTTGTCCATGTATGTATGTGAACAATTGTATCTTTGGCGGAGTACTTGGATAATAACGAAGCGAATTTTTTACGGGCGTCATTGTTGTAAATACCCTTTTTTATCGCTCTAAATCTGTTTTCGTCATGTAAAATGTCCTTTTGGTTCATACATACAACAGTCACTCCAGCATCAATAAGTTTTTCCGAAATTGGATCAGCTCCAGCAAAGAAGACAACATTAATCCCTTTTTTTGCCAATCCAACAGCGGAATTTATTGCAACCGCATCTGCACCACCTTTAATGGAACAATTGTCATTGACAATGATGATATTGTGAAACATTTTGTGGCAGACTATCGAAAAAACGAAAAGGATTTATATGTTATCGCATATTTAATAGCCAGATATGCGAATCTAAGTCTTTCAATAAAATACTGCGACTTACCATATTCTTTGGCGACAATTAATCGTCCCTCTTTCATTGCTTGGAATCTGCTTATCTTGGATGCGACATCATCTTCTATAAAATTCAAGGAATGATTAATACACAAATCCATAATGAAAGCACTTTCATTTTGCAATCTGTATTTCCGCATAAAATCATTATCTGTTTCGTAAAATCTTAATTTTTCGTTGTACCCCGGGAATAGCCACTTTAGATACTTGCTTCGAATTACCATTCCACTGTTAATTGCTGTTAGATTCTCTGAACTGATAATGCCTATCTTCTTATTTTCCCATAACTTATGGCGAAATTTTGTTTCATAAGCGGGACTAACAATTTTATCGTGAGAAAACACAATCGGCAAAAAAAGATTAACATTACTTGTTTCAGAAGACATTGTAATATTTTCAATATACTTTAAATAATTAGCGGGCAATTTCGAGTCGTGGTCTAATATTATCAAAATAGAATCATCATCACATTCACTGATAACAGTATTATATATTTGCGATAAATAATGATTTTTTCCATCCCATCTATATGAAAGATGCCATGGTTCAAGAGTGTTACTTAATATTGCAACCTGTTCAAAATCTTGTTTATATGGCGAATTATCCCATATAATCAACTCACAATTAATGTTAGGTTTTTGGGAAACCTGTAAAGACATCAATGTGTCTGACTCTGTAATCTGTTTTTTATACAGTACAACTAATATATATATCTTACTCATAAATTCTTTTCCTTAACCCATCTATTTTAAAATAAAACCATGAAATAATCATATAAAAGAAGCCGCTATGTGTCTTTATAAGAGAGAAAAGCTCTTTCGTCGCAACTTTTTTGTTATTCGAAACACCTATTAAAGAATGATATGACACTATTGTTGAAATTATAAGGATTTGCGCCTTATTTTTATACAATTGCAGATTAAGATCATAATCACTAAATATTTTATATTTTAAATCAAAAGCTACAGAACCTTTGGTAAGGTTGTAAAATAATCCCTGATGTGGAAGTGAATTTCTAATCTTTAGCGTCCAATTATACTCTGGTTTGAGAGTCTTATGAAAATCGACAATAACAGGAGCTGCAATACAACTGTAACATAAATTATTACAATCAAATATTTCGTGTGGAATGTTTAAAAGTTTATCTCCGCAATTAATGAAAATTGCCCATTTCCCTGAGGCATATCTTAATCCCTTGTTCATTGCATCGTATATGCCTTTATCAGGTTCGGAAATTAAAACCGAAATCGCAGACTCATACTCTTTTAGCAGTTCCAAGGTTCCATCGTTGCTATTTCCGTCAATAACAATATATTCAATATCACCACAAACGAATTGAACAACACTTTGTATCGTTTCTCTGATTTCTTGTACAGAATTGTATGTTACTGTTATTATTGATAATATAGGCATATTATTACTGTTTCTCACGTATGCAAATTGTTTTAAATTGAAATTTCGACATTATCATCAATAAAGTTGCGTAGAATCCAATGTTGATAAGGAATGATCCTAAATATGAAAAAAATAAAGCTGGATCAGTTACAATACTCATAGATATGCGATATAAATATCCATATACAAAAATTCCTAATAATGAATTTGGAAAATATTTTCTAGAACGGAAAACAATAAACGAAAACAACCATCCCATAATGGCCGAGAATAATAATCCAGTCCATCCAAAAAAACACCAACCAGAAACTGCCAATCTTCCATTTGGACCAATAATTCTACCATACATACTAGGTTCTACTTCCCAAAACAATTGAAGCCCTATTGCGGGTTCTATTGATTCGTATGATTCGAGTCTGAATGGTCCAAGTATTCCTGCAAATAATGCAACAAGAGGATGTTGGTAATGGACATTATCAATTATATTATTCGGGTATGCAATCCAATACACGTCGCCGTTTGCGACAAATCTAAAAGCAAGATCTTCTATAGCATTCGAAAGATTTTGGCTACTTGAGCCTTTATAGTATAACAGAATTATTATGGGAAACAATAAAACAAGCAAAAAATATTTGCGTTTAAATTGAAGAATATGTTTTTCTCGTTTAAAAAAATAAATGTATATAAAATACCATGCAACTAATGTTAAAATTGAGCCTTTTGAACCACTTAACAAACAATTTACAATTACAAATATAAATATAAAGATAAATGCTTTTTCTTTATATGAAATAATTCTATGGTAGCAATAAATAATAACATACGACTGAGCGAAATCTGCCAATCGTGAGAATATTCCGACACCACTTTCTGCTCCCACGTATAATTCTTGTCTTGATTCCATAAATAACGGAATACCAACATATACATATGTATATATAGACGAAAACATATATACCAAAAAAGATATATTAAAAAACATCTTAGCATAGTTCCCTTCATTCAATATGATGACATTTTTAAAAGATCTGGTTTTTCTTGCCGAGTAAAAAACTATACTCCAAAAAAATATTTCTGATAAACAAAAAAAAATAAAATGACTGATAGAACACAAATTATTATCAAACAAAAACAATGGAACACTATATGCGAAAATCGAATTAACTAATAAAAATACCAAAGGATCCGTAATGCTAACATACAATTTTTTGAATAACGGAATGAATAATAACGTAATTCCTAAGACAGACACGATATATGATAATGGATGATTTAACAATAACAACACAAAATCGCTAACTCTCATTTTTATATATTTTTTTGGGGGGAAACGTATAATATTATAAAGTTTACAACTATCTTTTTTTAGTATTGAACTTGATATTCGATTATATGCATAATTTCAATAAACTTTACTACAAACTTATCTGATTTAAAACAGATAGAATTTTATCAAGTGTTTTTGTCACGTTGAAACTAACAATTTTTACTGTGATTTTGAGAAATTAATCATAGCTTGTTATTAATTGTTTTAGTTTTTCTATATTACATAATGCCATCCAATTCTTATGAAGCCATTCAAAATCCTTATTCCACCATTGTATTTCAAGAAGATATTTTATTGTTTCTTCATCGAATCTATACTTTATAATACGCGCTGGTACACCACCCACAATTGCATACGGGGGAACGTCTTTTGTTACCACTGCACCAGCTAATACTACCGCTCCGTCGCTTATTTTAACACCGCCGCAAATAAATACATTTTCACCAATCCAGCAATCGTTTTCAATTTTTGGAATTGCTTTGAACTCGTCAAACATAGTTTTGTCTGCGAAGCAATATCCATTTTGTTTCAATGTCGAAAAAAACATCGGACATGTTGTCACATAAGGTTCTAAATAAGGGTGAAATGCGTGATTTGTTTTAACGTAAGGAGCGATTGATGTAAAACGACCTATATTGGCATTTATTTCGCAATCATGTGCAATAAAGGTTCCGTACCCCATTGAACCATTGAAACTGGTATTGGGATATATTTTGTTTGCACCTTCAAAAGAGGAGTTTTTATCGATATTACATGAAAAATCAAACTGACACCTACCGAGCCATTTAAACTTTTGGTATATGTGCTTTATAATATGTTTTACAAATATAATCATATATTATTCTCTTTCAAAGGCATCTATAAATGATCCTTTTGTACAATTAATTATTTTGGTTGTTATACCTGTTTCTTTTATGTACTTACTTATTTCCCAATACGATTGAAACATTCTTGCATAGTCAGATATATTACGATAAAGAGGATATTCGTCAAGATTCTGTATGTCTTTCTGAGGCCGAGGCAAAACCTTTTCTTTGTCGTAAAAATGTTCGTTTAGCAGGTAAACAAGATTATCATCACCAACGTATAGGTTTTTCAACCAATTATGTTCAACACCATATAACTCTATTCGTGAGAATTTCATATATATTCCAAGCATAATACACGCAACAAGAACATTCTGAACGACTGGCATAGCCAATTTTTTGTTATACAATTGGTATGCAATATATTTATATCCGTTGAAAGGACTATTATTATATGGAATTACAGTTATCAATGAATTGTCAAACCATTTTGTAAAATCAATTTTACGATTGTATGGTATAAACAATGTCATTTGCCATGTGGTCTTTTCGTTAATTTTTTGTAATATTTTTTTCCCTTCAGGATGATCAAAGAAATATGGATCTGCCAATACATAATATTTGGGTTTAATTTCAACATAATTATCAGCCAAAACATGCCTGTTTACTACCATATATTCAACAGTGCAATCATTTGATAAAGATGTTTCAATAAGTGATTTCCCGTTTCCCAATACCCTTAACTTTATATCATTATCTGCTATTGGAATTATTTTACGATTTTTCCAACTTGAATTTTTAATGATTCTTAGCAAACTGATTAAAGTTAATAACAACTTGATCATCTCTCAAATTATTTTATCCTCTCTACAACTTCTCTCACACATCCATCTCCACCATTCTTCTGCATCACCTGAATCCCTGCCACAGCCTTGACTTCCGCGCAAGCATCTGCTGGACACGCTGCAACCCCAACCTCCGACAGAAGTTCAATGTCATTGATGTCGTCGCCGATATATGCAACCTCATTCAACGAAACGTTCAGTTCATTACAAATTTGTCGTACCGCTTCAAGTTTGCCGCCGTTTCGTTTGCCTTGAACGAGGAAATCAATTTTCAATTTCTTGGCACGGTTTTCTACTATTTTGGTGTTTTCGGAAGTGATGATGCCCGTCTTAATGCCTTTTTCGCGAAGGAGTTGGAATCCCATTCCGTCGCGAGTGTTAAACTTTTTGAGTTCGTCGCCAGATTCGGAATAGTACATTCCTCCGTCGGTCAATGTGCCGTCAACATCGCTCACAAAGAGTTTAATGTTTTTGGACGCGTTTTGTTCGTTCAAGATATGTCGGCGCATCAGGTTTTCAAGGACAATCCAGTCGTCAGGTTCATCAATCTCGGCTGCGGTGTATTCGGGCATTTCGTAAATGCCTATTTTGCCGCTCAGACGGTTGCCTGACGACTTTATGTTGGCAACCGTATTGATGTAAAACGCTCCGTTTTCCATCAACATTCCGTCAAAATTCTGACGACGTGGACGGTTTTTGTAATCATAGTTTTTGCTTGTACCATCACTATTCCAAAAGAAACGGTAATTGCGCACACAAGTCAAAATGCTGTCATATTGTCCCGAGAAATGCATCTTTAATCCGCCAGTGAAATCTTCTGTCTGCGTAAGCGGCGATGTTGCTTGAACCAACATAAATGTTTCATCATCAGACATTTGAGATGCATTAATATATTCCAACATTACACTTTCCGTACTTGCCGTGTCGGATGCGTTTTCTTTGGAACGACGGTAGATTTTTGTCTTTTTGTAATTGAATTTTCCGACTGTGTTTTCAATTTCGTCGGAATCTGTGGCGACAACAATTCTGTCAACTTCCGCACAATTTTCCAAAGCCTCAATGTTCCAACAAACCAATGGCTTGCCGCAAAATGGCTTTATGTTTTTGAGAGGAATTGACTTACTGCCACCACGCACGGGAATAAATGCAGTAACCATTATTTTATGTGGGAAAAATGTCTATCTGTTTCTAATAACTTCGTTCACTTTGGTCAGTCCCTTTTGTGCTATGCTTGCCAATCTATGTTGCATAGCCAACACAAGGGCATCCATTGAACTGCCTTCGTTGTCATATAAAACAATCTCAGATTCGTGTCCGCCGATTAATTGTTGACCGTTTATCGTTGTATAAATACCGGCATGGGAAGTAACTGTGATGTCGCCGGTTTCTTGAACGTCGCAGCTTAAATAATTTTGGTTTTGAACAATTTTGATGCTCCTGACTTGTGCGACATTCAAGACGCTGCAATAAAGATTTCTTCCTGCATCAAGTTTTGAAATATCATCGACGAAAGTTTTGCCCACTGTCCTGAATACGGATATATGTGTTTCCTGACGTTGAGGACGGAGTACAAATGCACCGCCCAACACTCTACCATTCAGTATTTTGTTAGGAAACAACACACGGACAATATCTTCCCTTGAATCAACCATAAACTATGCCGCCAATTTTTCTGCTTTTTGGATTACATCGTCAACGTCAAAAGGAAGATGGCTTTCGCCGCTTACTTGGTCGCCAACAGTCTGATAATACGTGTATGTGGTGCTGCCGATGTTGATGCCTGCTTCTTTGTCGCGCCACATTAGCAACAAAGATCCATTGTTTTCGGGGCAAACATCTATTTGCAACAGGCATCGGCTACTCAGCAACGGCAACAAGGCTTCAAAATTGAGTATTACGTCGGGGTTGAGAGGTTTGCCGCCCTCGCCATCCCAATCGTCCTTGTATGTTTCAAATAGCTCCAAATCTTTCTTCAACCTATACTGCTCCTGCAATTTCACGATTGCGTCTTCACGAAACGCCTCGTCTATGAGGCTGCGCCCCACAGATTGTTTAATTTCCGTGGTCAAATTTACGGAGTGCAAATAAGCCATTACGGTCTCAAATGAAGCCGTATTCCTTTCCTTGGTCTTATATTTTGCGGTTGTAGCCATAATCACTTTGTTTGTTTCGGCAAATATAAACCTTTTCTAATACTTGTCAAAACTTTTTAGTGATTTTTTTTACCATTTTACCTGATTCTTTTTGAGCTTGTTGCGCTGAACCTTCTCGATGTCAAGGATGTCCTCTTGCTTGTAGGTCAACGCCTTGGCTACTGCGCGGCAGTCACGGGCGAGTTTCCTTACGCCGTCGGGTTCGAGCGATGCGGCGTGGTCGGTGCCTTTCCAAGTGCGGTCGAGAGTGTAATGACGCTCCACATATTGCGCGCCCAATGCCACTGCTGCCGAATCGACCGCAATGCCGAGGTGATGCCCCGAAAAACCGATTGCCTTGACGCGATTTTCAAACTTTCCGTACAATCGCTTGATGTCCAAAAGGCAGATGTCCTCAAACGGCACGGGATAACCTGAAGTGCAGTTGTAAATCACCAAGTCCTGATTGCGTTTCTGCGCTTCAAAAAACTCAACGATTTCTTCCTCTTCTTCCTTGGATGTCATACCAAATGAGACGTGAATTTCTCCCTCATAATTGTTGCAGAGATATTCCAACAGCGGTTTGTTGAGGTTGCAGGCGGAAGGAATCTTTATCAGTTTTGGTTTCAATGTACAGATTTCCTTCGCAGAAGTCAAGTCCCAAACGGAAGTGGAATATTCGATTCCAAACTCGTTACACCATTGTTGGAGTTGACGGTGCTGTTCGAGGTCAAACTCCAAAAACTCGCGGTGTTCGCCGTAAGTCTTTCCATACGAATTTTCAGGGTGCGGATGCGGTGCATTGTATTCTTCCGGCGTAAGAAGTTCCTTGTTGCAACGCTTTTGAAACTTCACGATGTCGGCCTTGCAATACGTTGCAGCCGTCATAATCATTTCCTTGGCGATTGACATATCGCCTTTGTGGTTACAGCCTATTTCGGCTATTATTTTCGGTGGTGTCATTTAATGATTGATTATTTATCACATGAATTGTGCAAATACATATTCATTTTTTTAGAGCATAAATAGGATTCAAGCCTTGAATCTGCCATTTGAAAACCTCAAAACCGACTTTGCCAAAACAAATATTCGATACTAAAAGAGATATTCCCTGTGTAATGACAGTAGCGGCAGCTGCGCCGTACAGACCTATATATGGTATCATTACATAGTTTAAAACAAAATTAATGACAACGCTCGTAATTTGCGAATACATCAATATACTTCCTTTGTTTATCAGTGTATAGTGGCCTGCCCTAAGCCCTGCATTATACATGAAGAAAGAGCCCAAAACATAGATTTGGTATATAGGGAATGCTTCACTATATTCTTCATTCAAAAATTTGAAAGCGTATGGCAATATTACAAAAGAAAAAAGCACTCCAATTATATAAACCCATGTCAAGATTGCCGTTATTTGTACATATCTTTTTGCATATTGAGCTTTGTCTTTGTCGTATAGTTCTATCATTTTTGGAAAAACACTCTCTCTAATTGGGCTAATCGCCATCTGAACTATTGATATTAGTTTTACTGCAATTGCGTAAATCCCGACATCTGATTTCGACAGCATATTTCCTATCATAATTGAATCGCAGCGTGAATATATGACTGCGCAAGAAGCAGCAATTGCAAGTGGAGTACTTTCCGCTAAAATGTTTTTTATTAGGGCTTTATCTAATTTTTTGAAAAATAGATTTCCAAATTCTTTTCTGTATTGTATATATATAACAGCCAAGCTAATGCAAGATGATAGTACTGTTATATATGCTATACATATAATTGTTTGATGTAAATATACTGCTATCAATTGTAAAATACCACCAATTGTTAATGCTATATTTCCTGCTATGATAATTTTTTTGGATTTTAACAAGTATTCATATCTGTTTTGCATTCCAAAACGCAGGTTAATAATCACGGAATTGATGAGTAAAACAAAGAATATAACATTGTATTCATAACTTTCACCGCACAATAGCAAATAAATTCCGCCACTCAACAATACGCCAATCGCAAATATTATTCTGATTAAAGTCGCAGTCCATACTAATTCCTGCGGATTGATCGACGTATATCTTTTTTTGATAACTCTGCCATCAACAAATGTTAAAAGTATTTCAAATATTGCGATTACACTTACCGCATATTGATAAATGCCATAATCGGTTGTACCATAATAGTTTGCTATTTTGACAGTAACTACAAGGTTTAGTATCAGGATGAACAATCTGTCAAACAACATCCACAATGCATTTGACAAGATATTCTTTAATGTACCGCCATTTAAGAGCTGCATACTCAATAATTATCCTTCTATCCTCCTTATCCACGCCCCCGGCACATACGCCGTGGCATATCTCCCCACGCCTTGCAGCTCCACAAACACCCTTTTCTGATGCTTGTATTTCATCACAATGCCTTCTACTCCTGCGAATGGACCGCCGATGACAATCACCTTTTCCCCGGATAGGAACTTTGGAACGAAAGCCTGGTCAACGATGATATTCTCATTCCCGGATTCGACGATTATCTTAAAACTCTCCATCTGTCTTTCGGGGATGGTGAGGAAATCGTTGGTTCCGTAGGAATTGGTGGAAAAATGATTATAATAAGGTGTCATCCCTGCGAGCATCTTGCGGTATTGCAGCAGGGCGCGGAAGTCGTTCAATGTGGAGCGCAGGAACAGTAATCCTGTGTCCAATGGCTTGTCTGCTATGTATTGTGTGGGGTTGTTGAAATCTTCGTTGGTGTATTCTATGTGACGGAGAATCGGGAGGTAAGGCTCGAGGTTGTCATCCTTAAGGGAGACGAGCTTGTCGTAAATTTGTTGTGCTCGATGGTGTGTGGCGCGGATTGGAAACCAGTACCTCTCGTTTGGCAAAAGGGCAATCCTAACCGACTTCCCGAAATTGACGTTCTCTCTCTCGGGATTCGCACAGACATTCTGATTCAGTGCCGCGCTTTCGGTCGTGCCGCTATGGAATTGGTTCAATATCGCCATTGTGATGGACAGATTTGATTACCGGCTAAAAATATCAGCAATGGAAAACTCCATCCCATTTTTGCCGCTGCAAAGGTATAAAGAATTTTGAAAAAAGTCGTCTGTTTTTTTTTTTTTTGTACGCCGCGCTTTACATTGTTAGCGCAAATTGCTCATTTAGAATTTGTTGAAAGATGTAATATTTTTGCAGATTTTTTGGGGGAAGTCTCACGGAGGCACGGAGAGCACGGAGAAATGATTATAAAAAACACAGAAAACACGGAGAAATGATTAAAAAAACACGGAGGACACAGAGTAAAAAACTCCGTGTCCTCCGTGTCTCCGTGAGAGTACTTAAAAATCCAGCCCTTCTTTCTCGTTCTTATGGTATTTTTCGCTCAGGATTGCCAGCAACCGCGATATTTTGGCGACGGCGAAGTTGGTGTCGTTGGAGATTTCCTTTTTTTGAAGGCGGAGCAGCAAAATCATATACATCATCTCAAAACATACTTCGATTTCTGACGCTCCGTTTGTTTTGGTGATGGCTATGGATTGACCGATGACGGGTGCCGCCTCCTGGTATGCCACCTTGTAATCGGGGTGAAGTGGCGAGCGGAGGAGTTGCAGGTGCAGGTCGTTGAGGTCGTCCACCACATTCAATACCTCTTGGAGATGACCTTTTTGTTCGATTTTTTGGTTGCGCATCAGGGCTATTATATTGTCGTACCAATATGTCATTTCG
>JAEEGL012853641.1_pt1 | contig 15266 bp, 13 predicted proteins | sample 9134231 | NCBI WGS metagenome assembly JAEEGL01 (sample SAMN16246548, study PRJNA631951) | gut metagenome | biome: gut microbiome; feature: rumen; material: fiber-attached | host: Bos | place: Iran: Karaj | collected 2018-10 | reverse complement strand
CGGCCGTTGGGCACGACACCGACTACACGCTGTGCGACTTCGCTGCGGACCGCAGGGCCGGAACGCCGTCGATCGCGGCGGAGATCGCGGTGCCGGTGAAGGACGACCTTGTGCGCAAGGTAGATGCGCTTTCTGGGCGGGTGTCCGTTGCGCTGACGCACCTCATGGAGACTTCCATCCAGCATTCCGACAGTCTTGCCATGCGCCTTTCGGCGTCGCTCAAGGCGGCGGCTTCGGACAGGGCGTCGCGCCTTGCCGACGCGCGCGCGCGGCTTGCGCCTGCGCTAAGGTACGCCCATTCGGAGGCGCTTGCTGCCGTGGCGTCGCTATCCTCGCGTCTTGCGCCTGCGCTGCAGTGCGCTCACGCGAAGTCGCTTGCGTCTGTCACCGCCTTTTCCGCCAGGCTGGGGCCAGCGGCGCGTCTCGGGATGGCCGCGGCGGAAGCGCGCCTTGCGAGGGCCTCGGACAAGCTGGGGCTCCTCAGTCCCTATTCGGTGCTGGAGCGCGGGTATTCGCTTACGACAGATGCGGAAGGCAACGTGGTCCGTTCGACTTCGCAGGTGAAGAGCGGCGACCTCCTGCGCACCCGCCTTGCCGACGGTACCGTCGAGTCCTCCGTGCGCTGATGGGGCGCATATGCGAATCGTGCAAGATACACGAAACGAGGCATGTTTGGTAGGGTCGCGCGTCCCGCGCGACCGCGGGCACGCGGGACGCGTGCCCCTACCGGCTGTTGTCCTGATGCACGATTAGCGGATGCGCCCGCGCTGACGCTGCCGGCAAGTTTCGCATTGTGCGGCAAATGGCCTTTTGGTATAATTGCACAAAAGGAAAAGTCATGCAACTGAACCGTCGAAATTTCTTCAAGAGCGCAGCCGCCGGCGCGGCTTTCCTGCCCAGTTTCAGCATACTGGGCTCGGACGACATTGACAAGGACAAGCGCCCGATCGGACCTGCCGACGACCAGCTCAACGTCGCCATGATAGGCTTCGGAAGGGAAGGCGAGGTCCTCGCGCAGTCGATCGCCAGGATACCGGGGATACGCGTGCGCGCCGTGTGCGACATCTGGAAGGAGCGCCAGAAGTACGCCAAGTCCTATTTCGAGCCCTACGGCATGAAGGATGTTGCCGCCTACGAAGACTACCGCGAGATGCTCGACAAGGAGGACAAGAACATCGACGCCGTGGTCATTGCGACGCCTGACTGGATGCACTGCGAGCACACATGCGCGTGCCTCCGCGCCGGAAAGCACGTCTACTGCGAGAAGGAGATGTCGAACAAGCTCGAGCAGGCCGCCGAGATGGTGCGCTGCCAGCGCGAGACGGGCAAGCTCCTCCAGATCGGCCACCAGCGCCGCTCCAACCCGCGCTACCGGCACGTGCTCGAGAAGGTCATACCGCAGATGCTCGGGCGCGTCACGCACGCATACGCGCAGTGGAACCGCACGCTCGCGGCGTTCGAGAAGCAGAAGCACCCGCCGAAGCAGGACGTGCTGACGAAATACGGCTACGCCAACGCTGAGCAGTACGCCAACTGGCGCTGGTTCCACAAGTACGGCGGCGGCTCGATGGTGGACCTCGGGTCGCACCAGATCGACCTCTTCTTCTGGGCTTGGGGCGTGCCGCCGAAGTCAGTCACGGCAATTGGCGGCAAGGACGTGTTCGACCCGCCGCGCGAGACGTACGACAACGTGATGTGCCTCTACGAGTTCGAGATGCCGGACGGCAAGGTGAACCGCGCGTACTACCAGGTAATCTCGTCCAACGGACGCGGCGGCTTCTACGAGCAGTTCATGGGCGAGAACGCCACGGCCACGATAGCCGAGATTTCCGCATGCGGCAACGAGGTGCAGCGCGAGCTGCGCACAGGCGGGCTCGTGGGCCAGCAGTGGCAGAGGTTCATCGACGAAGGGCTCATCCTGCCGATCCGCTCAGCTGTGCTGCCCGACAAGGAGGAGACGAAGGACATAACCGTGGACTCCCGCGCCTCGCGCCAGGCCCGCGGAAACCCGATTGCGGTTGAGCTCAACAAGCCGGCCCACATGCCGCACCTCGAGAACTTCTTCGCGGCGGTCCGCCACGGGGAGAAGCTCAACTGCCCGGCCGATCTCGCGTACGAGAGCGCGGTCGCGGTGCTTGCCGCCAACAGGGCGGTCGAGGAGAGGAAGACCATCTACTTCAAGCCAGAGGACTTCAAGGTCTCGTGAAAAGGAGGAACCGAAAATGAAGAAGACATTGTTTGCTGTCGCCGTTGCGGCGGCGCTCGCGGGCTTCGCAGACGAAGCAGCCAAGCCCGACCAGGCCGCGAAGCCGGAGCAGGCTGCAAAGCCCGCGCCTGCCGCCAAGGCGGAGGAGGTCGAGAAGGTCGCCATCAGGATGGAGCTTCCCGAGCCCGTGACCATCGGCACGCCCAAGGAGCTCAAGGACAAGTCGAACCTCGAGGCCGACCCTGGCCCCGGCAAGCTTCGTCCGCCGATCATGGTTCCCAAGGGGTACGACAAGCTCCTTTCGTCCGAGAAGGAGGTCACAGGCTCCGAGGAGCCCATCAACGGCGAGTTCGAATACCTTACGGACGGCGACAAGGAACGCGACATCACGTCGATGGTCCGCCTTCCCGGCGGCCTCCAGTGGGTGCAGGTCGACCTTGGCGAGGAGCACGAGATATCGGCGTGCTGCGTGTGGCACGACCAGGGCGACGACCGTGTCTACCACGACGTCATCTGCCAGATCTCGAACGACAAGGAGTTCAAGAAGGACGTCAAGACCGTGTTCAACAACGACCACGACGAGTCCGCCAAGCTCGGCAAGGGCAAGGACAAGGAGTACCGTGAGCGCAACGAGGGCCGTCCGTTCGCCGTAAGCCTGGTCAAGGGCCGCTACGTGCGCTTCTACTCCAACGGATCTTCGTCGGAGCCTAGCAACAACTATTTCGAAGTCGAAGTCTACGGCAAGTGAAGTCCGTATGCGAGATCGCGCGTGAGTTCATGTGCCGCGGAGGCAAGAAGCTGCGTCCGCGTCTTTGCCGCATTGTGTACGATGCCCTGGCCTCCGGCGAGGCGCAGGCGGGGGACATGGGCAGGCTGCTTGAGGCCGTCGAGTGCTTCCACAAGGCGTCGCTCATACACGACGACATACAGGACGGAGACGAAGTGCGCTACGGGCGGCCGTCGGTCCACGCGGAGCACGGGATTCCGTTTGCAATTGCGGTCGGCGACTATTTGGTGGCGTCGGGCTACTATCTGATATCCACGTCGGGTTTTCCGCGCGTGGCCGACATGCTCTCGACCGCCTCCTGCTCGCACCTCGCGCTCAGCGAAGGTCAGGGCGACGACCTTGCGATGCGCATTGCAGGGCCGGGCGCCGTATCAGCCGATACTGTCCTTTCGGTGTACATCCGCAAGACAGGCGAGGCATTCGCGCTTGCGGCGGAGCTCGGGGCGATCGCCGCCTTAGGCGAAGGCGGCGCGCGTTCCAATGAGATTGAGAAGGCGCTCCACAGATTCGGAATAACGTTTGGAGTCGTGTTCCAGATGCGCGACGACATGGCGGACGGAGAATGCGCGCTTGACCGCAGGTATCTGGAGACCGCGCGCGCGCAGTGCGTTGCGGCGGCATCGGCTACAGGCATGCCGGAGCTCGAACGCGGGCTTCTGGAATTCATGGACGAGACATTTGGAGGAGAACAGGGATGAACAAGGACATTGTGTGCATAGGGGCCGGATACATCGGCGGCCCAACTATGGCCGTGATCGCGCTGAAGAACCCGAAGCGCAAGGTGTGGGTGGTCGACATCAACGCCGAGAGGATTGCGGCGTGGAACTCCGACAACCTGCCGGTTTACGAACCGGGGCTCGACGAGATTGTGAAGAAGGTGCGCGGCAAGAACCTCTTCTTCTCCACGGACATCGAGGGTTGCATCAGGAAGTGCGACATCATCTTCGTCGGCGTCAACACTCCGACAAAGACATTCGGCCGAGGGGCGGGAAGGGCGAGCGACCTCCAGTACTGGGAGTCCAGCGCGCGCACAATCTCCGCGGCGGCTAACCGCGACAAGATCGTGGTCGAGAAGTCGACGCTCCCCGTTCGCACAGCCGAAGCCATGGAGAAGGTCCTCAAGACGCATCCGGAGCACAAGTTCACGGTGCTCTCGAATCCGGAGTTCCTCGCCGAGGGCACGGCCATACGCGACCTCCTGGAGCCTGACCGCGTGCTCATCGGCGGTCCGCGCACGCCCCAGGGCGACAAGGCCGTGAAGGCGCTTGCCGCGATATACGCCACCTGGGTCCCCAAGGAGAAGATAGTAACCACGAACCTCTGGAGCGCCGAGCTCACGAAGCTCGCCGCGAACGCAATGCTCGCGCAGCGCGTCTCGAGCGTCAACGCGCTCTCGGCCCTCTGCGAGGCAACTGGCGCCGACATCACCGAGGTCACGCGTGTGATAGGGCTCGATAGCCGCATCGGGCCGAAGTTCCTCAAGGCCGGCCCCGGTTTCGGCGGAAGCTGCTTCAAGAAGGACGTTCTGAACCTCGTGTACCTGTGCGAGACGTACGGCCTCAAGCAGGCGGCGGACTACTGGAACCAGGTGATCGAGATGAACGAGTGGCAGCAGGAGCGCATCGTCACGCGCCTCCTCTCCGAGACGTTCCAGACCGTGGCCAACAAGCGCGTGGCCGTCTTCGGGTATGCGTTCAAGGCTGACACGGGCGACATACGCGAGACGCCGTCGCGCCACGTGGTCGGGATGCTCGTCGAGGAGCGCGCCAAGGTGGTGGTGACGGATCCGAAGGCGCTTCCCAACGCGAAGCGCGACCTGGCGGACATGCCGGAGGGGTCTGTGTCGCTCGAGCCGTGTCCGTACGCCGCGGCGAAGGGCGCAGACGCAATCATCCTCATGACCGACTGGAAGGAATACGCACGCCTCGACTGGAAGAAGATACGCAGGCTGATGCGCTCGCCCGCGCTTGTGTACGACACGCGCAACTGCCTCGACCTGGCCAAGCTCGCGAAGATCGGGTTCAAGGTGCTGTCGGTCGGACGATAGCGGTGCTCCAGGTATGTCGGCTTAACGAAGTGGTCCAAACAAAGAAAGGAACGGCAACATGGCAAACGAACTTGATGAAACCGCCGACGTGACGCGCCCGGAGGGACGCGACGTCAACGTGATCGACAAGCAGCTGAAGGTGCAGGTGGGCTTCGGATCCACGCTCTTCGAGATAGCGCTGTGGCTTATGTGCATTGTTCCGGGTCTTGTCTTCCTCTTCATGAAGATCAGCGCCAAGAACTACTTCCAGAAGCTCCAGCAGAAGATACAGCACGACGCCTCCACGATAGACAACTACCTCGAGCAGCGCGTGATGATCCTCAAGAACGTGGCGCCGCTCGTCGCGAAGGCGATAGACCTGGACAAGGACGTCATGAAGGCCGTGGCCCAGTTCCGCGGCGGGCATCTGCCCGACGCCGCGCGTTCGGAAGTGGCCTCGCAGATAGACGGCTGCTTCGGGCGGCTCTTCCCGCAGGTCGAGGCGTACCCCGAGCTGAAGGCGCACGCGGCGATTGCCGACGCGATGCAGCAGAACTCCTACCTGCAGAAGGAGATCACCGCCGCGCGCGAGCTGTACAACGACACCGTCAACCAGTGGAACAACGACATCTTCTGCTGGCCCACGAAGATGATCGTCGCAGCCCGCTCGGGATACACGACCCGCATACCGTTCACCGCATCGGCCGAGACGAAGGCGGCCGCGCGCGGTACCTTCTTCTAAGCTGTGATTGAAGACGTATACGAGCCGCTGGCCAGATACCGCGACGAGTTTCGCGCCAAGTTCGCGAAGCTCACCGCGGACAAGTTCCGCGAACTCGTGGAGAAGTCCGGGGTCGACCCGCGCGCGAACATGGCGCTCGTGGACGAAATCGAGCGCCTAAAGCGGTCCGACGCCGGCGCGCAGTCGCGCATGTCTCTGTGGATGACGCTGATCGTACTGGCGTCGATTGCGCTCCTCGGCGGGCTGATTGCCGCGTACGCCATCTACAGCGGATACTTCGTGTGCGGAGGTTCGGGGATTGCAATCTCGCTTGCGGTTGCAGCAGGCGCGGGGACACTGCTCTTCTTCGTGTTCATCCCGAAATGGCGCGCGGCGCGCGACGAGCACAAGGACCTCGAGCGGAAGATTGAAGTGAAGACAGGCGAGGCGTGGCAGCAGATGGCGCCTCTCAACGCGCTCTACGACTGGGACATCACGCCGCGGCTTATCGAGGCGGCGGTGCCGAGGCTCCAGTTCGATCCCTTCTTCACCGAGGGCAGGCTTTCGGAGCTAAGGACCCGCTTTGGCTGGAGCGACCAGTTCAACGAGGGCAAGTCCATGCTCTTCGCGCAGTCGGGCGTGATCAACGGCAACCCCTTTGTCTTCGGCGAGTACCGCGAGCAGACGTGGGGAATGAAGACCTACCACGGCTCGCTCCACATCGAGTGGACCGAGTGGGAGGAAGACGAAAAGGGGCGGCCGCGCAGGGTGCACCGGTCCGAGACGCTGCACGCATCGGTCGACAAGCCAATCCCGAAATACGGAGTGGACAAGCTGCTCGTCTACGGCAACGACGCGGCGCCGGACCTGAGCTTCACGCGGCAGCCCGCGGGCCTTTCCGAACTGGGCGACGGATTCTTCGACCGGATGCGCAAGAACAGGGCGATGAAGAAACTGGAGAAGTTCTCGCAGAACCTCGACGACGAATCCCAGTACACCATGATGGGCAACAAGGAGTTCGAGACGCTCTTCAACACGCGCGACCGCGACCACGAGGTTCAGTTCCGGCTCCTGTTCACCGCGCTTGCGCAGAGGCAGCTGATCGCCCTGATGAAGGACCGGAAGGTCGGTTATGGCGACGACTTCAGCTTCCTCAAGAGCAGGCGCATCAACGTGATACGTGCCAGGCATCTTTCCGCGTATCCGATAGACACCGACCCTACGCGGTTCTACGACTACGACATCTGCAGGGCCGAGAAGACCTTCCGCACGTTCAACGAGGAATACTTCAGGAGCGCCTATTTCGCGCTTGCGCCTCTCCTCTCCGTGCCGCTGTACCAGCAGACGCGCACGCCCGAGGACATCTGGAAGGGCGTAGGGATTACGCCAAGCTCCTTCTGGGAGCACGAGGCGATCGTCAACTGGTGCGGCGACAGCCAGTTCAAGGCGGCCGAGTGCATTACTGAGTGCATCCTCAAGACCGAGGTCGTCGGCGAAAGCGAGAGCGGGCGCAACGTAGACGTGACGGCCAACGGCTTCCGCGGCGAGAGCAGGGTCGACTACGTCAGCGTGCATGGTGGCGACGGACATTGGCACGATGTGCCGGTTGAGTGGACTCTGTACCTGCCTGTGTCGCACACTACGCGCGTAGTGCTGCGCGACTGCAGGGGCGTGACGCTGCAGGAGTTCAACAAGCTGGGGTCGACCGCGGACAGGTTCCGCCGCTCGATGTCAATCAGGTGCGGCTGAGGGAGAGCGGCGATGGCCGCGCGAGCGTAAGCTTGTACGAGCGTGCGTCGTCGTCCGGAACTGCCACTGACTTGGCAACCCTGTACCCTGGCACCCAGAGGACCTCGCCCGTGTCTGCGTCTGCGAGAACCGGGAGCGTGTCGCGAAGCTCCGGAGGGACTTTCTCGTCTATGAATATCCGCTTCAGCTTCTTCGCGTGGTCAAATCCCACTGGAGTGATTCTGTCGCCATCCCGCCGTGGCCTGAGTTCGAGCGTGCGGCCCGCAAGCGCTGCCGCGGAGACCGAGCATACGGAAGGCAGGACGCCTATGCCCCTCGACCCCGGGACGATTCCGCGGAGCGGAGTGACGACAAACGCGTATTCGTCTGGCACGTCGATCCTGCCTGCTTCACGTGCGGCCTTGGCAAGGAAGGCCTCGGTCTCGCGCATGCCGTCCGGTTTGCCTGCGTTTCGGAGGAACAGTCTTGCCGCCCTACGCCGAAGCGCCTTGGGCGCGGAAAGAAGCGGAGTCGGGACGAGCTGCCCGTCGGCGTCCGTCATGCGGTAGAGAAGTGCCGTTGCTTCGTCGTCAAGGACAGCGTCGTCTTCGCGGAGTATCTCGGCCGACTGCGCCAGATGCCGGCGTATGGCTGGATCGACGTGCTTCTCCAGCCAGGGAATCACGGTGCGCCGCATCAGGTTTCGGCGTATGCTTTCGTCCGTGTTGGTCGGGTCTTCCCGCCAGGTTATCCCGCGTTTGCGGAGGATGCCCTTCAGCTCCTCGTGGGTGAGGCCGAGGAGCGGGCGCACGATGACGAGGTCTGGCAGTTCGGACCTGGGACGGAGCCCCGAGAGGCCTGTCGCGCCTCCGCCGCGCACAAGACGCAGGAGAAGTGTTTCGGCAACGTCGTCCGCATGGTGTCCGGTTGCGATTGCATCAAGCGAAAGTTCTGAGGCGATCCTTCGGAACGCGTCCATGCGCGCGCGTCTTGCGGCCATCTCCGGGGACTCGCCGCGGCGTTTCCTGAACCTGAGCGGCAGCTCGAAGAAGGGGAGCCCGAGCCTTTCGGCAAGGGCTTTGACGGCCTTCGTGTCGTCCGGAGACTCGCCGTATGCACGTCCGTGGCTGGCGTGGATGACGCATGTGTAGAGTCCATGGCGCGACTCTGCTGCGAGGACGGCCAGGGCAGACGAATCGGCCCCGCCGGAAACGGCGAGGCCGAGGCGTTTTGCGTCAAAGCCAACTGGACGCTTTTTCGGCATTTGCTTACTTCTTGCGCTTCTTGTCCAGCTGGTCGGTGTAGATGACCTTGCCGGTTCCGCGACGGATCACGCCGACTTCGTAGAAGGGCTGCTTGAGCCCGCGCAGGACGAGCTTTGCCATCGTCAGCTGGCGCTTGGGGATGATCACGACGAAGCCGATGCCCATGTTGAACACGCGGTACATCTCGTCGTGGTCGATCTTGCCCTGGCGCTCGATGAACGTGAAGATAGTCGGCGGGGTCCAGGAGTCGCGGTTGATCTCGGCGTCGCATGCCTTGGGGAGGACGCGCGGAATGTTGTCCGGGAATCCGCCTCCGGTTATGTGGGCCATGCCGTTGATCTTGACCTTCGACATCAGCGCCGTCACGGGCTTGAGGAAGCTCTTGTGGACAGCCAGAAGAGCGTCTCCGATGCGCTGGCGCGTCCCTGGCAGGAGGTCGTTCGGCGTGAGCATGCACGTGTCGAATATGACCTTGCGAGCCAGGGAGTAGCCGTTGGTCTGGAGGCCGTCGGACGGGAAGCCGAGGATCACGTCTCCCGCCCTGATCGAGGCGCCGGTTATGAGATCCTTGCGCGAGACCGAGCCGACGATCGTTCCGGTAAGGTCATATTCCCCTGCCGGGTAGAGCCCAGGGAGCTCGGCGGTCTCGCCGCCGAGAAGCGCCATGTGGTTCTCCTTGCAGGCCTTGCACAGGCCGGAGACGATCTGCTCGAACACAGGGCCCTCGAAGCGGCTCGTGCCGACGTAGTCCATGAAGAACAGGGGCTTGGCACCCTGGACCAGGATGTCGTTGACGCAGTGGTTCACGATATCCTGGCCTACGGTGTCGTGCTTCTTCATCATGCACGCAATCTTAAGCTTCGTGCCGACGCCGTCCGTGGAGGCTACAAGTATCTGGTCCTTGCCAGTCGGAACCTTGTGCAGCCCGCCGAACGATCCAATCCCGCCGAGTACGTTCTGTGTCTTCGTCTGCCCCACCATGGCCTTGATGGCCTTGAGGGCTTTCATCTTGTTGTCGATGTTGACGCCTGCAGCGGCATATGCCGACTGAGGCTTGTCAGGTTCTGTGTCGCTCATGTCTTGCGTCGTTCTCTTTGCTGTTTGAGAGACTGGTTCCAGCGCCGCTGAATCAGAATCCTACGTTGAAGAACGGGAAGAACTTGCACATTGCATTCGACTTGGCGAAGTTGAGGAGGCCCAGCTGGAGGCCGTTGAGCGACTGTGCATAGTTGACAACGCCGATCTGGCAGCCGTGTACCTCGGTAGCGGCGTTGCCGATGCCGAGCTGGAGCCCGTTGAGCTCGCCGTCGCCGATCTTGAGGTCGCCGCCGAAGTTGAGGAGACCCATCTGGACGCCGTCGCCGAAAGCGGAGTAGTAGTTGACGCAGCCGAGCTGGAGTCCGGAAATGTCGTCGGCGACATTGGCCAGGGCGCCGAACTGGAAGCCGGCGAATTCGTTTTCAACCCAGTTGAAGAGCCCGAGCTCGCAGCCGTTGACGTCCGAAAGGACCACATTGACGCCGCCGAGCTGGAGGCCATTCACGTACTCGCGGGTGGCGCCATAGAGGCTGAGGTCAACTCCGTTGAGGGCGTGGCACTCTCCGTAGAGGAGGGAGATCCTTCCGCCATATACGTCGCAAGCAGGGGAGGGAAGCTGTCCAGGAGAGAATATCGACAGCATGAAATAGGCTGTCATGTCGGCACGCGCAGCAGCAGCGGTTATGGTAAGGAGGGCTATCGCTATGAGCTTTTTCATGGAAAGTTTCCTTGTGTGTTGATTGATAGGGGGAAGTATATGCCGAAACGGGGCAATTTGCAAGCCTGAAATGAGGGGAATGGGGGCAAAAATGCGGTCAGCGACCCTTCTTGCCGGCTTGGAGCCGCCAGGCGGACGGTGTAACGCCCGTCTCGGAGCGGAAGAACGTCGAGAATGCGGCGAGGGACTTGTAGCCGCAGGCGTTCGCTATGAAGTCAAGGCCCCTTGGGCTCTCCTGCAGGAGCCTTTGCGCCATTTCGAGCCTTACACGCCTGATTTCGGAGAGAATCGAGCGCCCTGTTGCGGCCCGGAAGCGCATCTCAGCCATGCGTCGCGAGCAGCCGAAGGTTTTCAGGACGTCCGCCGCGGTCAGGCCCGAGCAGGCCTCGCGGCGGATGAGCTCCACCGCCCTGGCCACGGCCGAGTCCGACCGCTTGAACCTGTGCGTGGACTCGCGCCGCACTACGCACAGCGGCGGGTACATGGACGAGTATGCCCTGCGCCTTCCGCCTTCCATCAGCTTCTTCAGCATGTCGGCCGCCGCGCGTCCCGCCTCCTGGTAGTCAAGGTCGACGCTGGAGAGCGTCGGGTGGGTGGCCTCGCAGAGGGTTTCGTCGTTGTCGACGCCTATGACAATCGCGTCCTCCGGCACCGCCAGCCCCGCGAGCCTGCACGCCGCGATCGCCTCTGCTCCCACTACGTCCGTCGCAGCGAACACCCCGACCGGCCGCGGCATCGCCTCCATTGCCTTCGCCACGGCCTTGAGCCGCTCCGCCTGCGTCCGCGCGCCGTGCGTCTCCACGGCGGCCGCGGGCCTCCCGTGGAGACGGGCGATCTCCAGGAACGCGTTGCGCCTCGATTCGTTCCAGACGAGCCGCCGCCTGTCGCCCACGAAGAGGAACGAGGCCGCGCCTGCCGTCAGAAGCTCCTTCGCCGCCATTGCCGTCGTTTCGCGCGAGTCGTTGCATACATACGAGGTGCGAGATGCCTCCGCCTCGCTGTTGGGATGGTAGAAGAACACCGTCGGCACCTTGCCGAAGGCCGCCGGCCCGAATGCGTTTGTCGTCGCCCCGCGGTTGACGACTACGCCGTCCGGGCGCCAAAGCGCCAGTATGCGCCGCAGCTCGCTTGCCCTCGAGAACGGCCCGGCTGTCTGCATGCTCCAGCCCTCCGCGGCGGCGCGCTCCGCGACCCCGTCGAGCTTCTTCCTGTCGGGGTGCGAGTCCGTGGCCTTTATGTATAGTACTAGTGCCATGCCGTAATGATACCACACTCGGCCCCCGTTGCGCAATCGGTAAAACGATTGTTGCGCAAAGCGGAACCGCGCGGCGTTTCGTTGTGCTATAATTGCGGCATGTCAAACATGGAGACAAACAGCTGCGCGAAGAAGTGGATTACCCTGGCGTTCCTCTGCCTAGCGTTCTTCTTCTACATGTCCGACAGGCAGCTGTTCGGCCTTCTTGTCCCGCTGATCCAGGACGAGACTGGGTTGAGCAAGATACAGATCGGGATGATCGACACGTTCCTGTACTGGACGGTCGCGCTCATGATGCCGTTCTCGGGGTTTGCCGGCGACAGGTGGCCCAGGACGCGCGTGATATCAGTTGCCATTCTCGGCTGGGGCGCCTTCACGTTGTTCACCGGATGCCTGGGCGGCCTTGTCGGCTTCGTCCTCCTGCGGTCCGTCGCGTGCACCGGGGTGCAGACGTTCTACGGCCCGTCCGCCTACGCTCTGATGGCGGACGAGCACAAGGAGACGCGCACGACCGCGCTCGCGCTCCACCAGGGCGCGATGTACACGGGAATGCTGGTCTCAGGGGCGCTCGTGGCCGTTATCCTCGGGAGGTTCGGATCGTGGAGATGGGTGTACTACCTCTTCGGCGGCGCGACGATCGTTGTCGGCATCGCCTTCGCCGCGGTGTTCTGGCGCGACGGACGCAAAAGCGCCCCGTCCCAGAGGAAAAGCATCGCTGCGGGGATGAAGGCGTTCTTCGGCAACCCGGCCGCGCTCTGCGCAGGGTCGGGATACGTGGCGCTCATCTTCGCCGCGAACGCCTGCATGAGCTGGGCGCCGACGTTCATCGCGGAGAAGTTCTCGCTCGACGTCGGCACGGTCGGGAAGGGCGTGATGACCGGGCCGAACCTCGCCGCCATGGCAACTGTCCTCACGGCGGGCGTGGTCACGGACTTCTTCGTCCGCAGGATGCCGCGCTTCCGCCTCGCGCTGCAGATCGCCGCGCTTCTCTGCGGCGTGCCGCTCTTCGCCGTGTTCGGGTTCGCGCCGTCGGCCGGCATATGCTTCGCGATGCTCGTCGGATGGGGGATAGTGCGCGGGCTTTTCCAGTCCAACACGTTCCCGTCGATCTTCGACGTAGTGCCCGCCGAGAGCCGTGCGTCGGCCGTCGGCTTCGTGAACGTGTTTGCGTACGTCATCGGCTCGTTCGCGCCTGTCATCTTCGGCTACATCTCCGAGCGCTGGGGCGTTCGCGGCTTCGAGATCGGCTTCGCGTCCCTCGGCGCGCTTCTCGTTGCCGCAGCTATCGCGATGGGCTACTCGTATGGATGGCTCTTCCGCAAGTACCGGGTCGCATAGGGCCAGGTGCCTGAGGCATCCCGACGGCTATGCGCAATCGATAAAATCTTAATTTCGCAAAACATAATCTTAGTCATCGGGCTTTTGCTATAATCTGGTCGCAATGACGCAGAACCAAGGAGCGACTATGTCAAAGACGATGCTGGTAACAGGAGCGACGAAGAACACCGGACTCGCGATCGCGAGGCGTTTCGCGGCGGACGGGTGGAACGTCGTGGTCACGAGCCGCGACGCGGCGTCCGCCGAGGCGACAGCGGCAAGTATCAAGGCGGATTTCCCCGCGGTGGAGGCGCTTGGCGTTGCGATGGATCCGGCGAATGTCGGCGAAATTCGCGCGGCCTTCGCCGCCGCTGCTGAGAGGTTCGGCCGCCTCGACGCGTTCGTGAACAACGCCGCGCACCTTGGAGTCGGGCTGTCGGTGCTCAACTCCACGGAGAGCGACTGGGACGCCGTGATGAACGCGAACGCCCGCGCCGCGTTCTTCTGTTCGCAGGAGGCCGTGAAGCTGATGGACGACGGCGGCTCGATCGTCTTCATATCGAGCTGCCATGCGAAGAAGACGATTCCCGGACGCGCGCTCTACACCGCGTCAAAGGCTGCCATCGGCGGATTGACGCGCGCGCTTGCCGTCGAGCTTGGGCCGCTCAGGGTCCGCGTGAACGCGATACTCGCAGGCGCAATCAGGACCGACCGCTGGGACGGGCTTACCGACGACGAGATTGCCGCGCGCCGCGCGCGATGGCCCGCGGGCAAGGAGTCGACGCCGGACGACATCGCGTCAGCGGTGGCTTTTCTCTGCTCGGGAGCTGCCACCACGATCACTGGCGCCGAGATTCCCGTCGACAGCGGAATTGGCGTGTGCCTGCTCCAGTACAACAAGGACTGGATGAAGAACGACCCGAACAATGCGAAGTATTGGGAGAAGGGTAGGCGGTAGTGCTTAGTGCACTAGTGCCTAGTGCTTAGTGCCTAGTGCCTAGTGCGTAGTGAGACTAGTGGGAGGAGTGGAATTATGGATAGCGCGATTGAGAGGCTGAAGAGAGACAGGTTGATGGTGCTGGCGCGGGGCGTCGAGAAGGGCGTCCTGGTGAAGGCCGTAGGGGCGATCGCGGATGCCGGAGTTACGGTGTTCGAGTCAACGTTCGACCACAGGCATGCAGACTGCATAGAGGAGAATGCCGCCAAGATCGCCGCGCTTGTGGCGGCATACGGCGACAGGATGTCCATCGGGGCTGGCACCACGCTCACCGTCGAAGAGGTGCGCGCGGCGCATGATGCCGGGGCGTCGTTCATCGTGAGCCCCGACACCGACCCGGAGATCATAGCCGAGACGAAGCGCCTCGGCATGGCGTCCATTCCGGGCGCGATGACTCCCAGCGAGATAAAGCGGGCGTATGCGCTCGGCGCGGACATAGTGAAGCTCTTCCCGGCAGACGACCTTGGATACCACTACATCCAGAACCTCAGGGGGCCGCTTCCCCACATCCCGATGATGGCGACAGGAGGCGTGAACCCCGAGACCATACCGGAGTTTCTTTCGCGAGGCATGGTGGCGGTTGGGACGGGAATCACAATCTTCCGTCCCGATCTTGTCGCCGCCGAAGACTATGATGGAATCAGGAAACTCGCCAAAGATCATGTTGAAGCTATTAAGAATGTGAAAAACACGACTAACAACTAACCACTAGGCACTAAGCACTAGGCACTAGGCACTAACCACTAACCACCAACGACTAACCACCATGAAAATCACAGACATAAAGATCTACACTCTCGACGCATTCCGCACCAACTGGGCGTTCATCAAGGTTGAGACGGACGAAGGGCTGTACGGCTGGGGCGAGGCGACGCTCGGCACGCAGGAGATGGCGCTCGAGGGGTGCGTCGCGGACTACAAGCGGCTCATCGTGGGGAGAAGCCCGCTGGAGGTCGAGAAGATGCTGTTCGAGGTCTACCGCGACAGCTACTGGAAGGGCGGGCCGGTGATGATGAGCGCCCTTGCCGGAATCGAGATCGCGTGCTGGGACATCGCGGGCAAGTACTACAACGTGCCGACGCACGCGTTGCTCGGCGGCAAGATGCGCGACAAGGTGAAGATGTCCGCGCACGCCTGGTTCGCCGGCGCGCGCGAGCCGGACGAGTTCGCGGCGGCGGCGAAGAAGGTGAAGTCGCTCGGCATCAAGG
>JAEEGL012238777.1_pt1 | contig 15266 bp, 7 predicted proteins | sample 9134231 | NCBI WGS metagenome assembly JAEEGL01 (sample SAMN16246548, study PRJNA631951) | gut metagenome | biome: gut microbiome; feature: rumen; material: fiber-attached | host: Bos | place: Iran: Karaj | collected 2018-10 | reverse complement strand
TGCGAAGACCGGTGCAATGAACTGTGCGAAGGCCTATATAAAGCAGAATGAAAAAGACAAGGACCGTATGGTTGCGTCGGAAATGGATATCAATATTGAGATGGGTGAGGGCGTAAGTGTCAATGGCCGTATAGATCTGGTTCGCACTGTTCAGGTGGACGGCAGTGAAAAGCTTGCTATTGTCGACCTGAAGTCTGCGGGGAAGGATGCAGAACAGTGCCTGAATGCAGAGCAGTTAAAGATTTATGCCATCGGTTACCAAGAGGCTACAGGCCGGGATGCTGATTACCTTATGATCTACAATCTGGATCATCCCGATGGTTCAAGGAATGCAAAGGAAGAGGTGCAAAGCAATGCACTTATTTCAGCACGTGACGGCATCATGGAAGCGGCCCATAATATTCGCAGCGACAATCTTCCCAGAAAGAAAGGGGAAAAATGCAAGGGGTGTTACTTAAAGCATCTGTGTGGGAAAAAGAATTAATCAATGTTGAGATCAGGTAGAGTGGAGATGATAAAAATAGTGGTTAAATGTAAGTGCTTGTAATGGAGGATGTAGGATGAAGATCACCACAAAATGCAATTCATGTCACAAGACCGGAGAATACACCATTTCCGATGAACAGGATCTTCGGTTTATGGAAAAGGTTTGCGGTATGGGACTCAAAATGGATAAGGCTGAGGATTTTGATCTGCTCTGGGCAGCATATTTTGATCATAATCATGCACACAATCCGATGATCGCTATCATGAAAGCAATCCACCCTAAAAATTCGCTACAGTATTGTCCGGAGTGTGAATATACGGAACCTGAATATCTTAGAGAACCTGTGAAACAGATCAGGAGGGAGGATCTTATCATCCCATGTTCAACGACAGTTACGAAAATTAATGCGGCATATTTTTCAAAATGTAAGGGCATAGACGATCTTGATGATGAAAAGGATATTTATTACGAGGAAGAATTGTCTGATCTGACGGATGAACATTTGCGCATGGAAATCATGGCATCCTCTGTATATGACCTCCTTGATGTTGCGCACCCTGAAAATGACTGGTCAGACCGTATACTTCGTGATAACGAATTTATTGGTGTCTATACATACGGACGTCTTAAAAAGATGTATTACTGGATGTATGAATGTGCTGAACTTCCGAAGAAATATTACGATGAAGTAGTCGAAACGGCACAGATGTGTTCATCGGTTATGAGAGTAAACCTGATGCCGTATGAGTTGGCGCTTCTTGTGATGGGTTCCGGGAAATTTAAAGAAAGATACGGATTATGGGTTTGGGAATATGATAAGGAGAACGCAGAGGAACATATCAGAATAATCAGGGAAAGCGCATATTATAAAAGCCTTCAGCTTTCGTCATTTGATCTTGAACTGCTGAATGAAATTGTCCATGAATATATGGCGGATGTGGATTTTAACCGCTGATCAATAAACCTAATATTTTTTGTGAGGAATAAAAAATGCAGAGAGATGATTATCTTGAATTGAAGATTACCTGGGGAGATGAAGGAAAATATTATTGCATCGCGTTTGACGCCGATGCAGTACCCGATCAGGAGGAATTCATAACCAGACTGAAAAAAATGATCTCCATGATCGTAGACAAAGCACGCTATGATGATACGTCAGCAATCAAGGGCTTTTTTTCTATAAAAATGCCGGGTGGTAATCAATACACTCAGCTGGATATAGAATGCGGAGAAATACCGGATTACAGACCTGTTATAACCGGCCTGATCCGCCAACAAAATTATGGGAAATATATCTCATATGTAAAGATGGTCGACGGTGACAAGACATTTGCATTTACAAATCCTGTGATGGGCAGGACCTATGTAACATCAAAACATATGATACGGTATGACAGAAGTAAAGGACAGGCTATTGTTTCGGAGGGACCCGCAACATTTCTTTTCCCGTTCAATGACTGCTGGACACGTACGGACTATTCCATTAACAGAAAACTTGCGGGCACGACAACGCAGTTTGCGATTCTTCTTGATGTATCTGCACTGGTTATATCGTGTGATGACAACTATATCGAAAGATTTATCAATGAGAATGTGGAGCCTTTCAAAGAGATAAATAACAACGATCCTGAAGCTGATATAAATTCATTCGGTGAGGAAGAAGATGATGATCCTGAAGAACCGGTTCTGTTTGGATATGACGATGACGATCTTCTTAATGCGTATAAATCAGTTCGTTGTCCGGAGATTCATATAAAGCTTGTTCCACAGCTGTATCTTCCGGATTCCCAGCCAAACGAAAAATCTTATGATCATATGTTCCTGCTGGCAGGACGTGTAGAATACAATGATTATGATTCAGCATATTCGGATACGGACGACGGTGGATACGATGAGGATTATATATATATTGCAGAAGGTATTTTCTACAACGGAGTTGTAGAAGACAGCATAGAAAGAGCCGAAACACTGTCGGATATCACCGGAGAATTGATGGGCACTCAGATGGATCTGGGTATCCACTTTGTCGATGCTGATGTGGAACTTATGAAGTATAAGCATGGAGATAGGCAGGGGCAGGTTTTGGACCATACAAGAATGTATGGTGACTTTATAAGGTGCTCCGGATTTGAATACCGCAGAGGCGCCGATAGGGGAGTGATGTATTTCAAACCGGTTTGCAGGACCATTGAAAGACTGGGCAGTCTCTTTGACTGGGATGATGCTGACAGAGATTTTGCATTTATCGAAAACAGTGTTCTGAAGGAAGCATCGACTGCAGAATACAGGATCACAGCCAGGAACAAGTCAAATGCTTCACGATCATGTAGTATAATACTCCGTTTTGGAGATGCTATGGATAAAAGCTATTCTACTCTGGAGACAAATAAAGTATTTATTCATCTGGATAGCGGAATAAGAATCTATAAGTTTGAATGCAGGGAATCTATTAGAGAGAGTCTTCCGTTGACTTTTGGTGCTGTCAGGTATCTCGATTGCGTAAAGCGGGAAATATCAGAGGACGGAACTGTCAGTTTCAACCCGGATGCGGGTTTAAGAGACATGGATATCAAGCATTTAAAAAGTATCAGATCACTTAAGGACATGGTCAATAACTACGGAAAGATCATGTATCTCAGGTCGAAATCTCTTGCAGATCTGGAAAAAGAAGTTTTGGCACACGTAAACGCTATTTCGGCTGAGACAGATGGTGAAAAGGATGGATATGATTTTTCAACGTTAAGAAAACATGCTAATTCTGCAAGCCAGACTGATCTGATGGATGCTATCAGAAATAGGATAGAATTTACAAATCCGGGATATGAGATTAAGGAGCAGACTTTGAACGAGCTGAATTATCAGTTTGAGGAGTGGCGGAAATTCATATATATGCTGAATGAAGCGAAGGTTGAAAATGTCTCTGATTTTATAGTCAGGATCTCAGACAGATATGATTCCATCTCGGAATTACCAAATCCGCCCAGGATAGCATTAATGGGAGAGGCCGGAACCGGTAAGACAACTCTTGCCCGCATCATAGCCCAAAAATGCCTTGGTGCAGTATTCAAGGAAGTAACCGGCACACAGCTTATGCCTGCCTATCAGGGGCAGACCAAGGACCGTGTGGCAGAAGTGTTATCTGAACTGTTAAAGGATAAGGATCCGTTACAGCCAGCCGTCTTATTTATCGATGAAGCATATAACCTGTTTGAAGATGCATCTAGCTCGTCATCTCCCAATTCTTATGCATCGGAACTGATAGATATACTGCTTCCGATCATGACTTCTGATGGCGAATATGTTCTTAGCTCCGATAGACATGAAGGAAATGCAGATGGATCGAGAATGGCACGTGAAGTTAAGATACCTGCTAATTTTGCCATATGGCTTGGCGGCTATGAGGACAGACTCAGAAAGGCTTTTTCAGCAAACGAAGGACTATACAGACGTTTCAGTACAGTAGTTATACCTACACCCAAAATGACTGAATTATCCGACCTGTTCTGGAAGACATTGCAATCGGATGAAGCAGTAAGTGATGATGTCAAGAAAAATGTCACTGTAGATCTGAAAAATGAATTAAAAACATTTTTAGGCTGGGCATCATCTAGAACCTATTCGCGACTTTTTGCAAACCGCGCCGGTATCATAACACTTGAAGGATCGGTCAGGAGATACCTGTCCCAGGGATATGAACTTGATGAAGCCGTAAGACTTGCGACAGAACGTATCCGAGGTGAGATATCGAGACAGTATTCCGTACAGCTGATGAAGGAATTTGATGAGCTTCCTTTTGAGGTGATCAATGATATCGATGTCACATTTGATGACTATGCAGGATACGAAGAACTTAAGAATGAAATGAATGAGGTCATCGAAATGATGACGGATCCGGACATTTGGAAGAAACGTCATATCACAATGCCAAAGGGAGCTCTGTTAAAGGGGAGTCCCGGAACCGGAAAGTCATATCTTGCAAGATGCTTTGCAGGACAGCTCATGCGCGAGAAAAACAGATTGTATAAGGAAAATAGTTCATTCGTAAATGTCGAACCAAAAGATATCGCATTTGTTCCCATCGCAGCAGCACAGATACTTGCACAGCACAATCCGGTCAATGTGATAAAACTGCTGTTTTCGGAAGCTTCAAAATATGACGCGGCTGTCATATTTATTGATGAGCTTGATGCCATTGGAAGAGACCGTAACCTTCCGGGCACAAGAGTTGATGTTCTGACACAGCTTATGATCGAGATGGACGGATTCTGTGAGCGTTCGAATGTATTCGTGCTTGCTGCGACCAATGATCCTGATCATCTTGATGGGGCTCTTAAGAGAGAAGGAAGATTTGATATCTCATTTGAAATCGATATTCCGGATAAATCCACATCCAGAGCCATCATAGATATGTATCTGAGGAAATACGGATTACAGTTAAGAGGCGGAAGAAAAAAATCCGGATATACAGTGCTGTCGAAAAAGGAAGAAGATAGAATCATCTCCCTGCTCGGCGGCGAAACTCCGGCTTTCATAGCTTCAGTCATAAATGATGCAGCACTCTTGTACCACAGAACGGAAACAAGGATCGGCAGTATAAAGATAAATGATGCGAAAAAGGATCCGAGATTTGCACACAGAATGGATAACGGCAAGCTTTTAAAGACCAAGAAATATAATGGCACTTTGATCAGCAATGTTCAGGCATTTTTAAAGGATCTTAAGGAAACCATTGATATTAGCAGAATCGGCCGGAGAAATGAGGTAGGCTCTGATAAAGGATTTGACCTTGCTCATAATGACCTTGGCCCGACATCTGTTGCTATACATGAAGTCGGGCATGCACTTATGGGAAGATTGCTCAAGGGTTCTTTTGCAGGAACCGAAAGGATCACCATTCTCGGAAGGGGAGATGCAGGCGGGTATGTCGAACATAGCCGTGACGAGATACGCCTCATCACAAAAAAAGACTATATGGACCGGATCAAGATGGTCATGGGGGGAAGAGTCGCAGAAGAGGTTGTATACGGTGCCGATGAAGTATCGGTAGGTGCATCGGATGATATCCGCAAAGCAAGGAATCTTGCCAGGGACATGGTTGAACGGTTCGGCTTCTCCGAGGAAATCGGATTTATGGGAATGACCACATTAAATTCATCATATCTCGGAGCATCAATCGGAAGCAGCGTATCTGAGGAAATGAGATGTGCTGCAGAGCGAGAGGAACAAAAAATTCTCAAAGAATGCATGCAGAAAACCAGACAGATGCTTGGCAGTAATAAGAAGCTGATCATCGCTCTTGCAAAGAAGATCTTCGATCTTAAAGAAATCACCGGTGCCCAGATGGAAGAGATTTATAATAAAAGTGTTAGGGAAAAAGTTGATCGGTAAATATCATACCGGCTGTCATTCGACTTGTGGCGGTGTGATTTGGTTATAGAAGTTTTCGTACAAGCTTCTTCCGGAGAGCAGGGTGATCTTCATTTGTACGTTCGACCCTTTTGGGCAGGGACTGAGCAGGTATACATTTCATGAAAGGTGTGATGAAGATCTGGAATTATGTCTTGATGACGGAACAGAAAAAGTGTTTTATAATTGTAAGTATGAGGGTGAAGATATTCCGGATGGTATCAGGAATTTATATGAGTTCATTGGTACCGGTCGTGCAAGTGATGAACTGACGGAAAAATTGAACTTTGCCGTATCGAAGGCACATAGGAATGAGGTCTGGAGGGCACAGTATATGAAGGAATGGGTCATAATACAGGATGCGAGGGACGAGGGATATGAGGATGGCCGTTATGAAGGTCAGAAAAGCGAAAGTGTCAGAGTTATAACCAATATGTTACGCTCCGGCAAGACGGCAGAGGAAGTAGCAGAATTATGTGGTTATACTGTAGAGCAGGTTAGGGAAGTAGAAGAAAGTCTTCTGGCGATAAGTTAAAGGCTGTAATTTCGTAATAATCAACAGAAATAATATAAGATTATTTCAACTGCCGATATATGTGTAAGCGTATAGCGGCAGTTTTGTTTATTCTCTATATCTGTATTTTCTGTTAAAAGTCATGAAGTGATTAGCAAAATGGTGGAAGTCTGCGACCATCACTTTTACAGCATTGAAAAAACGGTGTAAAAAGTATATGCTATACTAAGAAAAAAAATACAAGGGGGGTCATATATGGAAATAATAATTACAGGGATCGGGAAAGAAAATCTTAAAGCTTTTAGGCCGCTGATGCCCGGTCTTTCTCTTGCAGATTACAAGATCTGTGTAGGCGCAATCGCAGATGATACGGCCTGCGGCGTTTGTCTCTTTGATATTTTAGGGGATGCCCTGATGCTGGATTATATCTATGTGGCGCCAGATTACAGAAGATGCGGAGTGGCTTCCACCATGCTTATGGCAGTAAGGAAGCTGGCAATCGATATGGGATCACTGCCCATTCATGTGAATTATCCGGAATCAGCAAAGGATTTGCATAGATTTTTTTTAGATAAAGGATTTCTTATTTTCAGAGACGGCACCGCATACAAGGTACCGGCAGAATCATTTCTGGACTCAAATTCCTTCATAAAAATGATAAATATAAACGGTGGACATAAGGTAAAAAGCCTTTCCGAATTATCCGTTACTGCAAAGAACAAATTCAAAAAAGCATTATATGCAGCGGATGTGGATGCAGATATCGTGGATGATGCCTCTCTCTCCCCGGATATTTCATATTTTGCTTTTAATGAAAAAACGGGTGAGCCCGGGGCGTGCCTCCTTTGCCAGAAGAAAAAAAATACAATAGTGATTTTGTATATGTTTATTTTTGAAAAGGATGCGACAGCGCTTACGGATATATTAAGGCGTCTTAGTGTTGCGGTTCAAAAATCCGGAAACGCTCGAAAATATGAGATCCTTTTTGTTACCATGGATAAAAAGGTGGAAGCTTTTGCGAAAAAGCTTGTGGATGATGAATCGATGCTTTCAAGAGAAGGCCGTACAATCAGCGGAATACTTGCATAGGGGAGGTAGAAAATGGATTACGGAAGAGAAAGTTTAAGTGAGAAGGAACAGGGAAAAGTAAGTGCTCTCTTTGACACAGCTGTAACCCAAGAAGAGCTCGGCAAATGGAATACACCCATGGATATGAGCAGAATGGGGGATCTGTCTGCGGAAGTAGCAGAGGAACAGAAGGACATAATTCTGGATAAACTGGCAAGTGAAGATCAGCTGGAAAGTTATATCAGTAATGAAGCAATTCTGGACTCCTCACCCTGGCTGCTTAAACGTAAAATACCCCAAAAAGCGAAACTGGATAAAGAACTTGATGCTGCTCAGGAGTACCTCGAAACAAAAGGTTATCTCAAGTCTTTAAAAGAGGTGAAATGGGAAAGTCCGGTCAAGGCAAAGGAAGTAGATACAAGTGGGGGTGGCTTTGAAATAAAGGCTTACAGTCAGTCCCAGAGAACCAAGCGGGGAAAAAAGTTCAAAGAGAAAGCGGTTCGCCAGGCAGCGATGATAAAAGAAACAAATCTGTTTGCGGAGGGCAGACAGGCTGCTTTTGTGTCCGTACTCAACGAGACTTTGCCTGAAGGCGCAATGAAATATGGTACGCATGCTCTTGACGAATCGATGCTGGATTTAAGCCATCTTAAAGGAGTACATGATAAGATAGACGGCAATTTAGTAAAGGATATTGCATTTTATGCGGAGTGGAAAAAACATACGGAGCTTAGCAAGGACAAGTCTGATGCAAAATCATTTTTCAGAAAGCTTCCTAAAAGGAATCAAAAGAATACCCTTTCCAGGGTGAGGAATCTGATAGATCCGGCAGAGTACAAGGAAGAATATGTAAATATGCTTCTTGACCTGGAAAAACTTGATCTTGATGTATTTAATTACTCAGATGATAAGGAATTTATAAGGAATTTCTCAGCAAAATATGCAGCTATCCGTGCTTTTTCACATTGTGGCAAAATGCTGCTGGAAATGGAGAAAGATGAACGTATAGCGCCCATAGCAGACAAACTGTATGCAAAAAAAGATGTGCTGGAAATGATCATGGCGGATTATGAGCAGCGTATGAGACTTATCAGGTCCCCTTATTATGCGCTTTTGGCAGCTAAAGATGTAGACAGCATGACTAATCAGGAGATTCTGACCAGAATAAAAGATACAGAAGACCCCATTGTCGAGGATTATCTGAATGCTATGTATGAAAGAAGAAACGGTAGTGGAACTATCGCACATTATGGTAATGGAGGCAAGATAAAGACTGTATCCTATGCTAAAGGTAAGACTGCCTCCAAAATTGAGAAGGAATTGCTATCGGGAAGATTAAAAGATAAAAAACGCAGTAAGAAGAATAAAAATGACGAGAATGAAGAAGGCGTAGTAGTAATAGAAACATCAAAGGAAGAAAAAAAGAATGATTATGAGGAGGCTAAGTCCATATTAAATAATATATATGAGTCTTATGAACCTTATCTGTCTCAAATAAAGAAGAATAATAAGAAGCTTAAAGAGTCTGAGGCCATAGCTGCAGTAATGGACATTAAGGAGCATGAGAAAGGGGGAGGACTGGAAGCGGATATAGAATTATATAAGAATAATTTCCAGCGTAGTGTAAAATATTCCGACTGCACGAAATACCTTGCAAGTGTCAGTGAAGAGGATAAATATGCTATACAAGAGCTGATAAGCAATATCAGATTCCCTCATGAACTGGCAAAGGGACTGGCTGATGACGGCGTAAATGCAGGGATGCGTGACTTGGATGGGAAACTTGATCTTTATCATTCATATCTTGTTGAACTAAATCGTTACGGAATAAGATTGGCTATAGCACAGAACAGTTTCAATAATTTTTCCGGTTTCGATCCGGCCGGAAATGAATATTTCACAAAAAATGACATAAAAAAGATAAAAACCCTTGCTGATGCGGCCGGTATTTACAAAGACAAGCTGTTAAATGATAAGCGGTATAAAGATTTATGTAAAATTATAGTAAAGTCAACGAAGGAGATAGCTGGTTATATACAAGAGCATCGCAATATAAATCAGGCAAACGAAACGGAATCGTTAGATACAGTTGTTGAGAATGCATCCTACATTGGCGTTCAGCGATTTGCCAGGTCCTATTATAAAGATATGGACGATGCATATCTGGGATTGAGTGCCGGAAAAGCACAGGAACTGCCGGAATATTATCCAGAGGACATTGCCGCCGGATCGTATGAGGTCTTTTTTGGTAAAAAAATGGACAGCAAGACAGCATCTGCACTGAAGGCAGCTTATACCAAAAAGCGTATAGAAATAACAGATCTGAAAAGTAAAGCGGAAGAGTGTAATAAGCGGATATGCCGCGAAAATGCCAAGTATTTAAAAATACAAGGTGTATCTTCCATCAGAGATGAATATGAATGCGTCCGTTTGCTCGATGAAAGAAAGCGTGCGAAATTTTTGACTGCAGTGGTGACATGTCAGGGTAGCACGGCGGAATCGGAAGTGAAGAAGGAGGCTGAAAAAACAGTAAGACTTGGACTGGAAGAAGTTTTTGACCATATCATAAAGCTGGACCTGAAGGATTTTGAGTATAGTGATAATAAGGAACTTATAGACAAATATGATTTTTACAAAACAAACGCCGATGTCATAGCGGCAATAGACAGGCTTATCGAAAGGTATGAAAATGTAGGCGGAGCACTTTCGGATGCCAAGTACGAAAGACTGAAGTTTGTAGCAGGCTGCCTGACTACTTTTTCTTCCGTATTCAGATATCAAGTGGCACTGGAATTACATCCCGAGATGGCAATGTTGGATCCTGAAAAGCTTCGTGCCATTCCTAGGAATAAACTGGAGAAAATTTATGCAGAGATGAATAAAGCAAAGGATAAGGCTGATTTTGATTGTGAAAAAATTGAAACTGAACAAGACAAATTGCGGAGAGAGAGAGCATCTATTTTTACATCAACTCAGGCTGCTGATAAAAAAAGGGTAAAAGAAATAGACCGGCAGCTGAAAACAAACGAAGTAAGGCAAAATGCGCTGAGAATGGATGCTGAAAATGCGTTAAGAAGACAAAATCTTGCAATGGCATTAATAGAAAACAAGAACTTTGATGCGATCAATAAAACTTCAAAAGACGGATACCTGAACCTTGTTGCAGGAATGCATATAAGTAAGGTGCAAAAGAGAGCTATAGAAATCAGGAAGAAAGAAGAAGCTGAAGACGGGGAAGAAATGAAGGCCGGCTATCTGGAAGAGAGCGAAAAATTTAAAAAATACTACTGGGAAGATGTTCCGGATCACCTTGCGGGAACTGCAAAACTGTATTACATGGGAAAAAAACATAGGCTGATAAGTGATCTGCCGAGAATGTATTATCCTAAGCGGGATAGGATTGATTCTCCGGACCACCCGGTTTCGCTGAAGAGTTACAGCTATGGATCACTGTATCATACTCCGGATAAATATTTTGATGAGTATAGTTTAGTTGAGCAAATGGTAAAAAATTTAAAAGAGAGATTCCCCATTGCGATACAGGGGCTTATCATGCAGTTTAAAAGTACAGAGGTTGATGTAAGTAAACTGGTTGCTTTATCTGATGAACCGAAACTCAAATTAAAGGATACTTTCAAGCAGTTTGACAAGATCACTTTTAACCGAAATCACCGGAATGTTGGTGTGGTGCTTGCAAAGTATGAAGAATTGTTCAGAGCAGCCATAGAACTTGATGATGTTTTTCAGGATGATAAGAATACGGCGATAAGCCAGATCATAATGAGCATGTCATTGACTGATAGTGAAAAAGCAGTATATACAAAGGTGTTGAAAGAGGATAGAAGTGCGGAGATAAAGGAAGCTGTCCTGAAAAAACTTGATCCGGCAGATCAGGAGTTATATGGGAAGATCATTGAATTCGCACGTAAACTCATGCCTATGATAGAAGATTTAAAGAAATCTGTTTTCGAGACGGAAGGGCCGGCCAGAGTTACTGAAAAGGAATCATTGGCAATCAGGTCTGCAGCTAAAACATACGTAAATACACTGCAGTATGGCGAGAAGGACAGAACCAAGATCACTTGTAAAAAGTGGACAATGCCGTCTCCGGGTCCGGGCTACAGCGCATATAAGGAGGCCGGGGACGATGTACAGCCGTTATTGGATAATTATTATGATGTACTGGAGTATGTGGGCAACTAGTTTTATCATATGATCAATCATCTGCATCCCCACCATTTCGGTGGGGATGTGTTTTTCAAAAACAATCAAAATTTGAAATTTTTCCATTGACATATAGTCTTTATGTGTTACAATGAAACCACTCGATAAGAGGGGTCTCGCTCAGAGATCGATCGGTGCAGTCTGAAAGCACCGATAATCAAATAAAATTCCACAAGAAGAAACTGAATACGGAGATGTTGTTTTTGTGCTTTTTTATCGCTGTTCGTTGTTTTTGCAGCCATTAGTTTTGCACGAAAATGTCGTTTTATGCGTAAAAAAACAGAAAATGCCGGAAATTTTTCGGCGGTTTTTGGTCGGCCCCATAATAAGTGTGGGACTGATTTCGCAGAACGTGCTTCGATCGCACCTTGACAACTACATGATGGAAATACACGGGAGGCCCCCATCCGGGGAAACAGCGCCACGACCCGCTGCAAGCGGCGAGCGGCTCCCGAAAAGTGCTCTCACAGCCCCTTTGGAAAGTAAGCGTAATCGGAAACGGTTATTTAATATACAAAGCTGCGAAAATGCAGCAGAAAGGTGGAACTATGACACTTAGAGATTTTAGAAACTGCATTGAGTTTAACATAGAGCATGGCATAAAGCACGCCGTACTTGGCCTGGGTGCTCCGGGTCTCGGTAAGTCCGAGATGATACAGCAGATAGGGGAGAGATACGGCTACAAGGTGATAGACCTTAGGCTTGCCCAGATGTCTGAGGTGGAGATCGGCGGACTTATCTATCCAAATGAGGACCATACCAAAACCAGATGGCTTGCTCCTGAGATACTGCCGGATGAGGAACGGGATGGTGAAAAGACCATCCTGCTGCTGGATGAGATCACCTCCTGTTCGAAGCGTGTGCAGGTGGCAGCCTATCAGCTTGTCCTTGACAGAAGAGTGGGCCAGTACAGGCTGCCAGAAGGTACTTTCGTGATCGCCCTTGGAAACCGTGAGGATGATGACGGTGTGTATGTAAGGCTTGCAGCACCATTGGCTGACCGCTTTGAAATCCACAATATCGACGTGAATTTCAATGTCTGGAAAGAGGACTTCGCTATACCGAATGGTATAAATGGATATGTGGTGAGGTACTTAAACTGCTATCCAGAGTCACTGCATACCCAGAGGAATGGCAATGATGAAATGGTATTTGCCACACCGCGTTCCTGGACCAGGGTAAGCGAAATACTTAACTGTGCTGATGATATAAACAGTCCTGCTGTCAGGTTCAAGATCATTGGCAACATCGGCGACGTTGAGGCACATAAATTCTTCCAGTTCTGTGAGAAGGATTACGGAATAATGATCGATAAGTTTATTGAAGGCAGTATTCCGGCACCCGCTGATCCGGCAGAGATCGAAATGATAATCGATCACCTGACTTCAAAAGCAGCAATTGTGTGCAGATCTTCCGTATCAGCTAAGCTTACTGAAAAAGACCGTGAAATACTTCATAGCATTATCGACTGCATCTTAAGGCTTAAGCGTACGGAATTTGTTACCTACGCCATGAAGCGGCTGCTGAAGGTTAATCCTAACATCATCAAGTCCATTATTTTCGAAATGGATGATCCGGAGATGGAGAAATATCTTGACCGGATGGATAAAGTGGTTGCCTGTGCATAACAGGCGGCCACGGCGGGGATTCTTTCGAAGGTGCGGCAAAAAGCGTGGCAGAAAGGAGGTACTATGGACTTCAGTACAAACTATGTGAATTTTATCCGGAAGATATATTCACTGGAGAAATCGGAGAGCAATCATCTGGCACTTATGGAACTGCTTAGTTTATTTGAGTTTTCCGAGATGCAGGGATATAACACGAATCTTACCTACGATACCGTGAGTACCCTCGCAGGTTTTTACCCTGAAATAATGGATGAACTTGCACATTACTCTAAGCTCAGGCGAGAGAAGTGTTTTAAGAATGCGGCTACTCTGAACAAGATGGCAGAAAAGATGGTGGATGTGCTATGGCTTTATGGGAAAAAGGCCGGCAATCACGCAAAGCCTGCAAATGCGCGTTACGATGCAAGGATGATAAACAACTGGTTTTGGACGGATGATTACATCGTTGCAGGAAATACTATCCTTTATATGGAACTAAAGGATATCAACGGCATAGCCAGAGTTCCCGCGTACCTTGCCCAGAGGTATATTGAACGTCTCGGGCAGGGGAGCCTTAGGATAGGAGAAAAACAGCTGGAGAAAGTTGTGATAGATCCCGGTATCAAGGAGGTGGCTGCACAGCCGGAACTCATCCATACGTCTATACTTGAATTGACACAGGGTGTAACAAAAGTAGAGATTCCTCAGGATATATTGGGTACTACGAAGTTTTTTTTCAGACTATCGCCGGAGCAGGCTGACAGGTACAGGCCGGTTACAGGGGATAAAACAGCTGATGGCGGGTGCCTTCTGTCAAGTAGTTTTATGGGGTCTTACGACACTAGCTGGGGCTATTATTTTCCGCAGGTTAACCTTTACAGGAAAAAAAACAGTCAGGACAGCTTCGACCTTGACTATAAGCTGAAATTCGGGGACGATTATAATGATTTAAGTCATGGTCCGTATTTATCGTTTATTACCGGAGATGCCAGCAGAGCGGTGTCACTTAGAGGGGCAAAAGAGGCGAAAGACTTTGAAGATATCGACAGGATAGGGAGATTTCTGGTCGATTATATGTGCGATAAGGAAAGACAGGTTATCAGGAAGGGGTTTATACGTAATCTATACTGTGTCTTTTACGACCGTGAAGATGGACCGATGCTGCAGATATTAATAGGTATTTGCCTGCATTATGCTGCTGATGCTACGGATGTATGTTACAAAGGAAGAAAGTATGAGATATTCAGGGCCTTTAATGCAAATTCTCCATCAGGTGAAAGTCATGCTTTTATGATAGCTGATGAAAACGGCTGTCTCAAGGAAGATGATGATACTGAGAACTATTATAATGTTAAGCAGTATTACATGAGAAGATTCAGGCTTATAAACATACTTAAGTAACCGTAACTGGCTAGAACCTATCGGTTCACAGTTACGGTGGTCCGGGTACAGAGCCTGAGTCTATATAACGGCATTGCTTATAGTAAGCGAGATTAGGAATTTCGCTTACTATGAACGCTTTGCGGGAATGTTATAAGAAGAGAAAGCCGGCTGGGGCCGGCAGACGGGAGGAATTATGAACCAGGAGTTAAAAGACAGAATTGAAGATGTCAGGGCAAATATATTATTGGAGCAGCCCTTTTATGGGACTATACTTTCCCACATCCCATTGGTGGAGGATGAAAGCATTGATACGGCGGCAACAGACGGACGCAGGATAATCTACTCGCCTGAGTATATGGGGCTGCTCAAGGGAAGCGAGATTAAATTCATCCTTCTGCATGAGCTGCTGCACATCCTTCTGCTGCATTTCTCCAGGAGGAAAGGAAGGGACCGTGTAATATGGAATATCGCAACAGACTATGTGATAAATCTGACACTGAGGAAGAGCGGCTATTATGGTCCGGATGGAGTGATTTATCCCCATTATAATTTAGGCTGGGAAGAAAAAAGTGCCGAG
>JAEEGL015108801.1_pt1 | contig 15267 bp, 9 predicted proteins | sample 9134231 | NCBI WGS metagenome assembly JAEEGL01 (sample SAMN16246548, study PRJNA631951) | gut metagenome | biome: gut microbiome; feature: rumen; material: fiber-attached | host: Bos | place: Iran: Karaj | collected 2018-10 | reverse complement strand
CTTATGATAATAATACGAAGTTTTTTCTATTTCTTTATCTTTATTTTCTATAATATCTAATAAAATATCTACTATAGATAATATATTATTATTATGTTTTATATATACTTTATCGTCTATTACCATAATAACCTCCTATAACTCTTCTAATGTCTCTCTTATAATAGAATATAAATATATAGATACTTTCTTATCACTAATTGTTTCTATATATTTCTTATATCCATTTAATTGATTAATATAGTTTATATCGCGAGTATCCCTCAATTTATAATCTATTATATATATTTTATCACTATATTCCAACATTAAATCAATAATTCCATGATATTTATTATTTAGATCACTATAACTAAATTCAAATTCTTTATATATCTTACAATCTTTAAATCCATTAAAGAAACTATTATTTATAAACTTTTCTACCTTTTTCTTTATATTATTATCGTTTATTAATTCATAATTTGGATTCATAAAATCTATATATTCTAATACTTCATGTACTTTAGTACCATATTCCATATTACTAACTATTTCTTTAGTTAATAACTTATTATTAATTTTAGAATAATGCTTACTATCTACTACTATATCTATATATTTATCTATTTCTTTTACTTCAATACTATCACTAACTCTGCTTAGTTTTTTATCTTTCTTTTTCTTAAATAAGTATTCATTAGTAATATTTAAACTACTTATATCTATCTCTTTATAATATTTCTTTATCTTAAATTTTATAGAATTCAACATATCTGCAAAAGACATATACTTTCTTCTAATAGATACATCTATAGTATTATTATCTTCCAAATCGTTATCTATCTCTTCATACTTAGGAAGTATCATTATCATTTTCTCCTTAGCTCTAGTTAGTGCTACATAAAATAATCTTATCTTTTCTGATACTTCTTCACTTTTATAATTATATTTAACTAAGTATTTATACATAGTATCTTTAATACCATCACTAAAATATGGTGTAATAATTCCATATTTATTATCTAACATAAATCTAGATTTTAAATCGCTTATATTAAATTGTTTATATAAGCCACTATAATAACAGATATGATATTCCAATCCTTTTGATTTATGTATAGTCATTATCTTAACAGAGTTATTATCTTTCATACCCATACTATACTTCATATCATAATCATTATCTAATATCTCTTTTAAATAATCATTAAATACATATATATTATATCCTAATTCACTTAAACTATCTGCTATATCAATTAGTTTACTAATTCTAACTATTCCATCATTAATACCACCTATAGTAATCATCTTTTCATACATATTCGTAATACTTACTATCTCTTCTAAGATATTCCTAATACTTAAATGATTAATATTACTACTTATATCTTTAAAATCATTATATATACTAGTATTAATAAAACTATTATCTTTAAAACAATTAAATATCTCTTCATCATTATATCTATATAAATAGCTTCTAGCTATACTTATAAAATCATACTTAAATACTGTATCATAATTCTTATTATTAATATGTATGATAAAATCTATAATATTTTTTATTATATATATATCATATGAATTATTTAAACTATCATCTTTATACAAAGTTAAAGGTATCCCTTTATATTCAAATATCTTTTTATATAAATCAAAGTCACTAGTTCTATCCATAAGTATTACAAAATCACTATAAGTAATATCTCTAAGTACCTTACTATCCTTATCAAATACTTGATACTTATTACTAACTTTATCTTCTATATCTTTAACTATACTAAATACTTCTATTTCTTCTTTAGAATATTCACTATCTTTATTATATTCATATTCTAATACTTCAAAATTATAATCCTGTTTTGTTCTACCTTCATTATTATAAGTAGTATTACCAAATACCATTTGATGTGTTTCATGATATTCTGCCCCACCTATAATATCATCCATTAATAAACAAAATATTTCATTTATATTATTTAATACTTCTTCTCTAGATCTAAAATTCTTAACTAGATCTATTTTTATTCCTCCATCTAAATTACTATATCTATCATACTTACTTTTAAATATATAAGGATTAGCATTACGAAATCTATAAATACTTTGTTTTATATCTCCAACCATATAAACATTATTATTTTCTATCATACTAACAAACTCTTCTTGTATATCATTAGTATCTTGATATTCATCTATCATAATCTGTTTAAAGCTATTTCTTATTTCTTCTCTTACATCTTTATGATTCTTTAGTATCTCTATAGATAATAATGCTATATCTTGAAAATCATATATTTCCATTTTACTTTTATATTCATGTAATCGACTTAAATATCTTTTAACTATCTTTATTATTGCCCTTACATACTTTTTACTATCTTCTATACTATTTCTAATATCTTCTTCCTTACCATATATAAGTATTATATCTTTTAATTCATCTATACAATTTTTTAATTCTTCTTTATATTTTTTTGTCTCATCATCTGATCCTCTAGGTAACATAGGAAGTTTTATTCCATCTATTATATCTACTAGATTATCAATACCATTACTATTATAAATATTTACTAATACATCATTACACTTGCTTTCAAAATCTCCATCTACATAATAATGTAATCTATCTTCGCATTTCTTTATATCTTCTATTTTTTCTTTAATTAACTTTCTATATTCTTCTAAGCATTCATTATAAAAGCCATCATTTAAATAATTATCACAATAAGTATCTAAATAATCTTCTCTATTAGTAAATCCATCTATTCTACTTGCTATATCAAGTATTTCTTTTTTAATTAATTCATCATCTTTAATACAAAAATCATATATTAGATTAGAAAAATCTACATCTTTACTACCATAGAATTCATCAAATACGTCATCCATAATTCTTACTTTATTCATCTCTATTACCGAAGAATCAGTAATACTTATATTATTAGATATATTAAGTAGATAATGATATTTTTTTACTACTGATAAAGCGAATGAATCAAATGTCGTAACATAGGCTTGATCAATAAGTTCCAATTCTTTTTTCATATTAGGATTAGTATCTATACTATCCTTTATCTTTCTCCTAATTCTATCTTTCATCTCAGCTGCAGCAGCTTTAGTAAATGTTAATATTAACATTTCATTAATATGCATTCCTTCTTCTATTAAACGCATCGTTCTAGCTGTTAATACTGCTGTTTTACCAGAACCAGCTCCTGCTGATACAATTATATTATTTCCTGACTCATAGATAGCTTGCTCTTGTTCTTTAGTCCATGCCATTATCTTCACCCCCTAATGTATCTTTTATTTCTTTTTTCTCTAAATCTACTATATCTTCATTTTTTCTATAACAGATATCTCTAAACTTACAGAAACTACATCCCATATTACTCTTTTCTATTCTTTTTGGAGCGATATCAAAAATCGCCCTAGTAATATCTTTAGCACCATCATTTATCTTATCAACAACTATTTTTTCTATTTTATCCATTTCTTCATTAGATAATACTTTACTATAACTACTGAAAGAACCATCTTTTTTTACTTTCATACTCTTAATATAATTACTATCTTCATAACTATTATCTAAATATCCAAGTAAGTTTATATCACTAGTACTAAAACCTTGTAACATTAAATTCTTTCTTTTTTCATTTTCATAGTCTTTACCTTCATTATTACTTATCTCTGTATTAAGTATCTTTTGAATATAAAAACCTGCTACTTTAATATTACTTAACTTATTACTATTCTTAACTAGATATAGATATATAGGAAGTTGCATACCTATTCCATAATATATAGAAGTTAAATCTAAACTAGTATTACCTGTCTTATAATCAATAATAGCTACTATACTATTACCATCTATCTCTTTATACTTTATTTTATCTATAATACCAGTAAAAGTAATAGACATATCTCCTGATATAGAAGTATATATCTTTTCTTCATGTAATTCATTATGTAAATCAGTAAGAGTTTCTTGATATTTAATGGTTTCTACTACAAATTCTAATTCTTTCTTCAACTTATTTAAAAAGAATTCTTCTTTAATAGTAAATTCATGATCTATATTATTTATTTCTTCATTCCATATTGTATCAAAATCACTATCTAAACATTTTTCTAAAACAGCATGAAATAAAGTACCAATTACTTGATAAAAAGTTTCTTCATAAATATTTAATTTTAATATATTACCTACATAATAACTAAAAGGACATCTATAATACTTATCTAATCCTGTATAAGATAATACTATTTTATTATCCAAATATTCTTTTAATAATTTCTTATCTATACCAGTATACTTATTATCATACATATTATAGTTAATATCATCATAGTGTTTATCTAATAAATACAAATCTTTACTTTCTGTACCATATTTATAATACTCATCTAATAAAGAAGCTAAATAAATTTTGTTATACTTATTAGAATATGTATAGTTATTCTCGTTTATTATTTCTACTTCATAACCTAATTCTTCATTAATACTAGATATCTTATACTCTTCTCCATTACTAAATAGTTTATAAGTAATTGTTAAATTCTTTATGCCTCTAATACTATTTATTGTTTTTTCTTTACTATATTTATTCTTATCTACTGTTAAAGAGATATCTAATTCTTTTCTTTCTTTATCACTTAAATAACTTTCATCTTTATATATCCTAGGTATTATACCCTGATTAAAACCAAGTAAAAAGACATAATCAGTATCACTATACTCATCATCTATCTTACCTTCTTTAACACTATTACCTATTACTTTACCTGGTATTTTAGTATTCTTTAAATCAGTAATTAACATATTCTTAACACTTAACATATCATCAAATACAATAAACTTATTAACAATTCTTACTACTTCATTATATATATCAGTATCTTCTTCACTATTTACATATTCTTCTAATGAAGCTAATACTTCTTCCATATTATTACTATATAATTCTAAAAATTTACTTACTATATAAGTACCATAAATACTTTCATCACTATCTAAACTATACTTTATATTATACATAGGAAATAACCTTCTAATTACTTTCCTATACTCACTATCTAAATTAACTAAATATATATTATTTACATCTACACCATTATTAATCAATTCACAAATATTATTTATTACAAATAACACTTCATCTTCTATAGAATACAATTCATTTACAATATGTATATTGTCTGTTATTTTCTTATCTAAAATGTCAACTTTTTCTTTAATCTTTTCAATTTCTTTACACTCACCAATATTATAGAATAATATCTTTTTATCTTTAATAAAATCTTTAAATAGTTTATTTTCGTATAACAAATTATTATCCAATAAATCCTTTTTTAAGTTTTTTAAAAAGTTCAATTTAGTACTACTATAATTTTTATCTTCTATATATATAAGATTATCTAAGTATATCTTTGCTATATCATAAATAACATTATACTTATTCATTACGTAATATATTGTTTTTAAATCATATGAAAAATAATAGTTATTCATAAACTCTTTTAAACTATATACTTTATTATTACCTAGTTTTCTATTATTAATAATACTGTCTTTATTATTAGTAACTATTACATCATATGTATCAAACATATTACCACCCATATATTTATTTTATCATAAACTAAAATAAATCACTTCATTGAAGTGATTTATTTATTACTTATATGGATTAAAATGTACTGGCGATGTTGATGAATCAATTGCTTTAAAGGTATATTTTTTCTCAGTTGCATATTGTATCATTTGTTCTAAAGAAGCAGCTGTATACGATTTTATATCATGTAATAATACAATATTAGTACTATTTGGTTTTAAATAATTCTTAAAATAGTTAAATACACAAGTTTCTTTATCTTTAGATTTAGCACAAGCTCCTGCATCTTCAACACATACATTCCAATCAAAATACTGATATCCTCTAGCTGTTACTTCAGTAACTAACTCTGACATAGGAATTGCTGAAACACGATTAGAAGTTCCCCCAGGGAATCTAATAAATTTACTATCAACACCCGTTATTCTTTTTACTCTGTCAGCCACTTTATTTAAATCTTCAAAATATGCATCTATTGAACTATACATAACACTATATTTATGAGATGCCGTATGAAGTGCTACTGTATGTCCTTCATCATATTCTCTTTTTATCATATCATCACTACCAGCTAAAGTAACAAAGAAGGTAGCTTTAATATTATATTTAGCTAATGTATCTAATATTGATGAAGTATAAGAACTTGGTCCATCATCAAATGTTAAATATATAACTCCACTAGTGTTAGTATCATTCTTATCTGCTGGTTTTTGTTTTACTATAACTTTCCTACTAGCTTTTCCAATATTTCCAGCTGTGTCTTTAGCAGAATATTCAATTGTATACTCTCCAATAGTATTAACATCAACATCACCTGAAGCTTCAACTTTTAACTCTCCATCACATTCATCATTAGCAGTTGCACCTTCATCAGTAAACGTTGAACCAATTATTACTACCACTTCACTACTTCCATTTAATTTAACTATAGGACTATCTTTGTCTTCCAACTTAACATCAATTTCTTTTTTACCAACATTACCTGATAAGTCTTCAACACTTAAGAAAATCTTATTATCTTTCAATTCTTGTTTAATATCTCCAGTTAAATCTCCGTCAACATTATCCATAGCACTTACTTCTAAATTAAGTATTTTACCGCTAGGACAAACTTTAATAGTTTCTTCATTAACTATTATTTCCGGTTCTATTAAGTCTTTAACTATTACCAATTGTTCTATTTTATAATGTTTATCCTTGTGTTTATAATCATATTCTATTTTATATTCACCAACACTATTTACGTCATAATCTCCTTTAATAGCTGGTTTTATGTCTTTACAATCTATAAAATTTCCATAACATACTTTAGGACTTTTTAGATTATGAGGTGTTCCAAAATTCAATTCTACTTTTTCATTATATTTTTCTACTTTAAATCCTGTATTTATTTTTAAACAAACTAAGAAGATAATACCTACTAATAAAAGTAATATAGCTACTATTACAAGATAAGATTTCCATTTTTGATTTTTTTTATGTTCTTCTGTTCTTTCATCTTTTTTTCTTCTTATATCTGCTAATTCTTTTTCTATTTCTTCCCTAATAGATGCACTTTCTGTTTTAGTAATATAATCATCTTTATATCTTATCTCCTTATTTTCAACTACCTTCTTAGGTAATTCTTCTTGTGAATTATTTATTACTTTTTTAGGAATATCTGATTCATTAGGCAATCTCATCCTTCTAGTCTTAGAAAGATCATTAGCTTTTTTTCTTCTCTTAACTGTTCTATTTCTAATTGTTTTTACTTCATCAGCAACTCTTTTTTTAACTCTTTCAGAACTACTCTTCTTTTCCATATAAACATCTCTCATCTAGTTTTATTATATCACAAAAAAGAGGTATTAAATATCTAATACCTCTGGACTATATAACTTCTTATATACGTCAGATTTTCGAATTAATTCATCATGTGTTCCATAAGAATCAACTACACCATTATTAATAACGTATATTAAATCAGCATCAATAATCGTAGAGAGTCTATGAGCAACAATAATTATTGTATGCGTTTTAACCAAGTCATCAATAGTCTTCTTTATATATTCTTGAGATTCATTATCTAAAGCTGAAGTAGCTTCATCAAAAAGAATAACTTTCGTATCTTTAAGTAGTGTACGAGCAATAGCAATACGTTGCTTTTGCCCTCCTGATAAGTTAACACCGCCTTCACCAATTAATGTGTCATATTTATCAGGTAAACTCATGATGTATTCATCTATGTAAGCCCTCTTACATACTTCTCTAACTTGTTCATAAGTAACATCAGGTTTAACCATTCTAAAATTATCCATTATTGTACTATTAAATAAGTAAGGTGATTGTCTTATAACAGAAATACTAGTCCTTAGATCATCTTCTGATAATTTCTTAATATTCGTATTACCTATTCTAATAACTCCTTTAGAATTATCAAAATATCTTAGCAACAAATTAAATATTGTTGATTTTCCACCACCACTAGATCCAACTATAGCTACCTTCTTATTAGCTTCTATCTTCATATTTAAACCTTTTAATACTAAACCTCTATCTTCTTTTCGATATTTAAAATAAACATTCTTAAACTCAATATCTATTTTATTCTTTCTTAGTTTCTTATTACCAAATTCTTCATCATTATATAATTTATTATTTAGTAATTCATCTATTCTACTTAAAGATACTACTATCTTATTATATGAAATACCAAATTCTGATAATCCTTCTACTACATCATCTATTCTCCAGATATATTTATCAACAATAATAAATGATGCAATAGTAATTGTTCCCATAAGTACTTGTTTACCTAAAGTAAATAGTATTAAGAATTGTAATAAGAAATATACTAAGTTATTAATTCCATAATATAAACTTTCTATAACCCCTATATGTCTTTGATTGCTAAATAACCTTGATAGTATATTCGAAATATTTTCGTATACAACATCTTTAATACCTAATGCTTTTATTTCTCTAATACCAGTTATATCTTGTGTTGCAACCTTTAAATACTTATCTGCTTCCTTCTTTATATCTTCTTGTGTCTTCTTAATTTTTGGATAATAAATATTAGCCATAATAAACATTAATATAGCAAGTAGTATTAATTCTAAACCTACTATCCAAGAAATAGTAAATGATACTATAACTATGATAATAGCTATAACTAATCTACAAGATAATTTAATAAGTTTTTGAAGTAGTTCTAATATTCTATCTGGATCTGTATACATACGGTTAATAAATTCACCAGTACCAATATCTTCGAAAGCTACTGCTGGTAAATCCAATACTTTCTTGTATAGATCTTTGTTTATATTTTCCATAAACTTTTTCTCTAAATAATTAAATAGTAAACTTTCTGGAAATTGTATTAATACCCAAGCTGTAATATTAACCATACTCCAAATAATCAAACACTTAATAAATATACTTTGATTTCCATCAAATAAAGCTTGTAAAGCTCTAGCCCATATAAAAGTATTAAGTAAAGGTTCAAAATATTTTAGAATAGTAAATAAAACATAAGTAAAAAGTTTAAGTTTGTCATGTTTAAAATATCGAAACAATATTTTAAAACTTTTCAAACCTTTCATTTTATTTACCTCCATTAAAAAATAACTATGTAATAGTTATTATAATAAGTAAGTCCTATTTTAAAGGAACGCGAGAAAACTCGCCAACTCTTATAATAAATCTATTACCCATTTCATATATAAATTTTTCATGTGAATTTCCTGTGCTCATTTTCTCACTCCTCTCTTTCAAAAATTCACCTACAATATAACACCTAATTAAAAAGGTGTCAACTTTTTTTGGTTGACACTCTTTTTTTATTCCAATTTTTACCATCTACTACTCTAGCTACTAGCATCGATGAACTAGTATCTCCAGTTACATTTAATAAAGTTGCAGCTGGATCTATTATCGTTGCTATTATTGTTAGTATTGGTAATGCTGCAAGCGGAAATCCCATCATAGTAAGTATTAAAGTTTCACTTATTGTTCCACCACCAACTGGTACAGCTGTAACAAGTATTGTAGCAAGTAAAGCTACTAAAACAATTAACCACATACTTGGATGACTTCCAAATAGGTAAACTAAAAACATAATCTTAAATACACTACCTATTACTGAACCATCTTTATGAAAACTAGTACCCAAAGGAATCATTGTTTCAGCTATATCTGATGGAACACCTATTTTTTTAGCTGATTCCATATTAGTAGGAATAGATGCTGCTGATGAACAAGTACTTAGTGATGTAATTGTAGCAGGCATTATATTTTGCCAAAAAGCTTTTAAACCATTCTTACCACCAGCTATAAATGCATAAATTGAATAAACTATAAAGTAATATAGTAAAGCAATAATAGTATATATTAAGAAAGTCTTACCAAACCCAGTAGCAATCTCACTTCCAAAAGTTCCTACTAATGCTGCAAAATAACAACCAAGTCCAATTGGTGCGTATAAAAATAATATATCTATTAATTTCAATATTACTTTTGTTAATCCTTCTAAACCATTTAATACTATCTCTCCTTCTTTACCTAATCTATTAATAGAAATACCTACTAAGATAGCAAAGACTATTATCGCTACTATATTTTGCTTAGTAAGTAGACTAGCAAAATCACTAACAGTAACAGTACTAACTATTTTATCAGCATAGAATAAAAAACCTGTCTCCTCTACTGTACTTTCTTCTCCTATCATTTGTGTCTTAATAATACTAGTATCACTAGGTTTTATCAGTCTAATACTATTAGTAACTAATAAACCAACTACTACTGCTATTAAACTAGTAATCAAAAACGATGCAAATATAGTAACAAGTACTTTCCCAACTCTTTTAGGTTGTTTTAGCTTAGCTATCGATGTCGATATAGTTAAAAATATTAGTGGTACAATAACTACCAATAACATATTAATAAATATATCACCAAACGGTGCTAAATACTTCGCTTTATCTTTAAATATGATACCAACTATCGCCCCTATTACTAAACCAATTAAAAGTACTATTGATTTCTTATAATTTTTCCAAATTTTCTTCATATTCTCTCCTCCTAATAACACTATATAAACTATTGTTATTAAAAGTAAGTTTCATAAATCCACATCAATTTTAAATACGCTCTACAAAATCCACATATATGATATAATATATGTAGTGATGAATATGAAAAAGAAATATATAAAATTAAATAACAACGATAATCATTTAAGTTTAGGTAATCTTTTCCGCATAATAAAAGAAATATCCAAAGTTAAATCTGCAGCATTACAAACAGAACTATTTTGTACTTTATTTGAAGTTGATAATATAAACGATACTACTGTAAATAACTATTGTATTGGTTATAGAAGTATTGGCAATGACTATAAACAGTTATTTATTAATAAAGAAAGAAGATATCAAAAAAATCATTTAGAATTTGCTGATATAATAATTAATCTTCTTTCTATTATAGATAGCACTATATATCGAATAACCAATAATAAAGAATCTTTTATTAACAGTAATGAAAGTGCTATTTACTTAGCTAAAAAATTATATAACCTAGCTAAAAACGATAAAGGAGTTAATAAAGATATAACAAATAATTACTCATCTTTACTAAAAAGAAATAATATATATGAATTATTAGTAGAAGAATTACTATTTATTATACTTACCAAAAAACAACCTATTTATGAAGAAGAATTAAAAAAAGAAGTCTTAGAAAACATCTTAAACGATACTAGCATTAGTTCTTCATCATTAGAAGAATATCTATCTTTAAAATTAAGAGAAGGTATAAACTATGACTATTCAATGAAAGAATTAGCTAAAAAAAGTAATAGTTATGCAAATTATGAACTAGGTTGTAATGAATACTATGGCTACACTAAAGGATATCCTAGATATGAAGAAGCTTATAAGTACTTATATGAAGCTGCTAAACTAAATCATCCAAGCGCAAACTATATAATAGGTAATATGTATATAAAAGGTTTAATAGGATCCCAATCAAAAAAAGAATTAAAAACAGGTTATGAATACTTGCTTAATTCCTATAACCTTGGTAATATAGCAGCTTCTAATGCTCTAGGTCAGATGTATCTAAACGGTATATATGTTAAAAAAGATATTAAAAAATCTAAGCATTACTTTAAAAAAGCAGCCGATAGTAACTATGCTTATGCTTTTAATAATTTGGGTAAAATAGAAGAAAACAATAAAAAACTTCCAAAAGCATTAGAGTACTACTTAACTAGTGCTAATCTAGGCGAAAGTTGGGCTTGTAATAAAGTTGGTGAATACTATCGAAAGCAAGAAAAAATGGAAAATGCTTTCTATTACTATAACAAAGCATTAGATAGTAACCATCGTACTTTATGCTACTTTGCCTACTATAACTTAGCAAAATACTTTTATTATAAAGGTTATAGTGATATAGCTTTTAAGGATTATAACAAAGCTATTGATTATCTAAAAATAGCTGCTGATAACAATATATTTGAAGCACTATTAGAATTGTTATATATTAGTATTAATAACTACTTAGAAAAATCTAGTGATAATAATTACAATATTATATTAAAATATAAAGAAGAAATAGAAAAAAACAAAAAATATACAAATGATATAAAAACAATAATTGAAAATAAAATTAAACACATTTATAAAGAAAAAATACACTTAATAGAAAGGAATACTAATAATGACAAATAAAAAAATAGTAGTTGGTATACTACCAACTTATAACCTAACTAATGAAGATAATAATCCTTACGATGATAGAGCATCATTTGTAAGAATGTATGAAGAAATGATAACTAAAAATGGAGCTATAGCAATAGGTTTATTAAGTAATAATATTGAATTATATAAAGATATATGTGATGCCTATATATGGCCAGGAGGAAGTTGTATTCAAAAAGACTTTTATGTAATATTTGATGATGTAATTAACAATCATAAACCACTACTAGGAGTATGCTTAGGTTTTCAAGCTATATCTACTTACTTTAATATTTTAGACGATCAAGAAGACAATTTATCTATCATAGAAACATACGAAAAGAATAAAGAAACAAATCCTTACTTAATTAGACTAAATGAAGAAGAATTAAAAGTACATAGTAAATATGTAACAAAAGATCAAGAAAGTATTGAAAAAGCTAAACACAAAATAATAATTTATAAAGATACATTTATGTATGATATTTATAAAAAAAAATCTATCAATGTCCCATCTATGCATAGTTTTAAACCTCCAAGAATATCTAAAGAATTACTTATATCTGCTAAAGCAGAAGACGGAGTAATTGAAGCAATAGAATATCACAATAATAATTCAAGTATTCTAGGTGTTCATTATCATCCCGAATTAATAAGAGATAATGCTATATTTAAATGGTTAATAGATAAAGCAAAAGACAACAAAAAAAAGAATCAAAATTAATTGATTCTTTTTTAGATATTATTCACATTATATTGAGCTATAAGTCGCTCCGAGACTTTAAATATATCTAAAAATTATAATAATTTAATCTGTATCTTATTATCTTCCATCTTTATTTGAATTTATCCATCACTTTTCCTTTCATGACTACATAATACTATTTTAATATGTAATTATCATGTAAGAATTATGAAGATTTTGTGAAATTTAAAATCTTTTAGCAGGTACTTCTTCAAAAAGAATACATTTATTTTCTTCTAATCTACTATTCTCTTTTTCACAATAATAACCTTTTTCTTTTTCTTCTTCAGTACTCATATCTAAACATCTATCTTTATTTATTTCCGTATATCCATCTGGACATGCTTTCTCTCTATTTGCATCTTCTATCTCTTCTTTAATACACATATCTCCTTCTAACTTATGATCATCCGGACATTTATACTCTGTTACTACTGGATCATAATATTTAATAGAATGTTCACAGTATTCACTCGTACTCTTATATTGTTTACCATCACGATAACCAGGACAAATATAAATGCCTGTTGCATCATCCCAGCACTCACCATTAACTCGTATTTTACCAGGGCAACCATTCGGTAATAATCCTGCTCTATGCCAATAGCATTTACCATTAGCTCTAGTATACTCTGTCCCATCATTAGCTTCACAAGGTGATACTGGATGAGTAGCATTTGATAAATCAACGCATACTATATCATTAGCATCTCCTGTAGTACCATCTGATAAACCAGCTTCTACTCTTGTCATAGCTTTTCCCTTACTACAACTATATTTAGATGGAGAAGCTTTAAATTCTATTTTTCTACAACACTTATTTTCCTTTAAAGTAAATTCTTCGTTACAAAACAACTTATCAGTTTCAACAGGAGGAGTTTCATCATAACATTTACCATTATATTCAAAGTATCCATTCTTACATACTTCTCCATATTCAGCTTTTTCTTCCCCTAATACCTTTATACATCTATCCCCCTCAAGTTTATAACCATCATCACAATAATTACCAGTTTCCTTACTTTCTTTTATTTCACTAAATGACTTATCTTTAAAATAATCAATCTTCTCTTCTTCTGTACTAATAGAATTTATATAAGCTGCTTTAGCTACACTAATATTATATTTCTTAGCTATCTCTTCATCTTCTTTAGATATTTTATCAATTACTTCTATTTCTGTATTAATATCTCCAAAGCCACCTCTTATATTATTCATTAATTGTTCCCTATCAATACTTCCTTTTGTATATAAAAGAATATCTACTCTTCTATCTATTTCATTATAATATCCAAGAGTTTTAACTCTTTCTATTACTTGATTAACAACATTATCCAATTCTTTACCATTCATATTTTTACTTACTATCTTTTTAGCATCATCATTTAAAGCTTTTATATCAATAACTTTTCTATCTTTATCAACACTAATCTCAATACTAGGATTTATATCCATAATAATAGTTGATTCTACTTTATTCCCTAAACTAAGTAATAAGACAATACCAATTACAACAATTAGTCCCACTACCCCAACTATAATACCTATCTTCTTCATAAGCATCACTCCTATTATAATTATACCATCACTTATCTAAAAATTGACCTAATATATTTATAATGCTAGAATATTAGTAGCAAAGAGGGGGATTCTTATGCAAGAAAATATACAAGAATTATTAACAAAACCACTTAGAGAAGTAGAAGTTCTACCACCAAGTGATAGAAAGGCATATTATGAAAAGTTAAGGGAATATGTAGCTGAAATTGGTCAAAATTATAAGACTGACATGACATTAACTCAAAAAATAATGGCTAAACTTGGTAAAAGAATGAGAAACTTCGATATTGAGATAATAGGAAAAGAAAATATTCCAAAAGGTGGATGTTTAGTAATCTGTAATCATTCGAATACTCATGATGCATTTATAGCAGCAGAATTTTTACACGAAGCAGGTGTTCCTTCTACTTTTTTAGCTGCCATAGAAGGATTAAGTCCCATAGAATTAGGATTATTTAAAAGTGCAAGAGCAACAATGATTGATAGAACCGATAAAACATCAACAAACGTAGGAATATATGATTTTTCCAGTAAATTACTTGGTGGAGATACAGGTGTAATATATGGTGAAAGTACATGGAATTTACACCCATTTAAACCAATGCAATATATAAAAATTGGTGGAGTTAAAGTTGCTGCT
>JAEEGL012984281.1_pt1 | contig 15267 bp, 15 predicted proteins | sample 9134231 | NCBI WGS metagenome assembly JAEEGL01 (sample SAMN16246548, study PRJNA631951) | gut metagenome | biome: gut microbiome; feature: rumen; material: fiber-attached | host: Bos | place: Iran: Karaj | collected 2018-10 | reverse complement strand
TCTCACCCCATCGTCTTTCGCGCCGGGCAGTCGGTTCGGGGGCAGGCGGCGCAGCCGTGGGGTGTGGCAGGCGCCGTTTCGTTCCGGGAAAGGCCGACGATGGCAGTGATGGACTTGCGCGGGATGAGCATCAGGCTCTCCGTCAGATGGATGCCGATTTCCGCCGCGCCGCTGAGCCGGATCATCGTCGGCTGCTCGGTCAGCGGCCAGTCTCCATAGCCGGGGCTGAACCGCCAGCGCATCGTCAGCCCCTCCTTCGCCACCGCCGGCCGGATGGCCCGCTCCAGCGCGTCCGCTGTCTGCTCCACCGCCGCCGTAGCCGCCGCGTCGAGAATCGTCGAGTAGGCGTAGCGCCCCTCCCGGAAGTGACGTGTTACCGCCTCCTCGATGGCTTCTCCCACCGTGGCCGCCAGACAGATGACCGCCTCACAGCCCGCCAGATGACGCCCGATGGCGGTTCCCGGCAGCCGATCGCCCGCGCCCTCAACGGTCTGCTGCCGGCAATCGTAGCCATACCGCCGCCAGACGCCCCGGGGCTCGGCCAGAAGCGCCGCCTCCTCGCAGGCCTCCCGGATCATCGCCTCATCGAAGGCCGCCTTCGCCAGCCCGGCATATCGCCGCGTCTCCTTCGCATCCACCGCCGCCAGCGGCGCGTTGTAAATTGGCATCTCCCCGCCCCCGTTTCCTCCTCGGAAAAATGTTTCACGTGAAACAATTTGCTCCTCACCAAAAATGTTTCACGTGAAACAATCCACACCCAGCCCAAAATGTTTCACGTGAAACAATTCACACCCAGCCCAAAATGTTTCACGTGAAACAATTCTCGCCCACTTACCCAAAAATGTTTCACGTGAAACATTTTTCTCCCCCAAAAGAGGGACTTCACTCTACGCGGTGCGCGGTGATGATCGTGAAACTTGACGCGTTGACCGTAATCCGCAGGGCGTCCGTCTCACAGTACCAGTTCTTGCCCTGCCGGTAAATCGCGCAATCCGCCCGCATGATTTGTCCCCGGCAAAAGCCGACGACGTCCCTCTCGTCGATCCCCAGATTGCGACGGATACGCGCCGCCCCCAGCGCCGTCGTATGAAGCCGGTCCACGTGCCCCAACAACGCCGTGCCGTCCATCGCCACCGCCTCCTCGTTTCCTTATTGTATCACAAAGAAACCCGGGCTGAAAGAGCCCGGGCCATTTCTTCCAAATTGTTTCACGTGAAACATTTTTCGGCACGCAAGCGTCCCCCTCCAGAGGGGACAGGGTGGCGGGTACTGCCCTTTGCTTAATACAGCCTTCCTTCTCCCACGCACTTTGTCTGCCAAATTGTTTCACGTGAAACATTTTGCGCTATGATTTTTTCCGTGATGGTACTTTGAAAATGTTTCACGTGAAACATTTTCGTCCTGGCGATTCCAAATTGTTTCACGTGAAACAATGGAACATATTTTCTTTTAACGGAACTCCCCGCTGGCAAGAATCCTGTTGAGCCGCGCGCCCAGCCAGGCCGCCGCGACGGCTTTCACGATATCCCCGGGAATGAAGGGCAGCGCCGCCACCATCACCGCCTGCGTCAGCGTCAGCTTCGCGAACCACATCACCGACAGCACGCCGCCAACGTAAGTGATCGGGATGCCGACCAGGATCGCGGCGACGGCGTAGCGGCGAAAGGAAATCTCCGCCCCTTTCAGGAGGCTGACCAGCGGATAGGCCAGCAGGAACGCGGCGTAGAACCCGCCCCGCGGCCCGAGGATCACCCCCGGCCCCGCTTCGCCGCCGCCCAGCACCGGCAGCCCCGCCACCCCCAGCGCGACGTAAAGCAGGATGACCAGGAACGTCTGCTTCGGCGTCAGGAGAAAGGCGGCCAGGTTCATCGTCAGCGTCAGGACCGTGACCATCGCCGAAGCAAAGGGAACCTGAATGGATATATAAGCGGATATGCATATCAGCGCCACGCACACCGCCATCTTCGTCATGCTGTGAACGTCAAACAAACGGACTTCCGGCTGCATAGAGACTCGTTCCTCCCCATCAATCTTTCCTTCCTTATTATAGACGTCCGGCCGGGATTGTCAACCCCTTTTTATCTTTCCGTTAACAAAAAGACGCGCCGCCGTTTTTCGGCTCCCAAGACGCCCCGCCGCAACGCCAGAAAATGTGATATAATAGGAACACGTAATGAGCGCAAGCCGAAGGCGCGGCGCGAATTTAGTGCTGAATATATACCTGACCACTTGCGTAATGAGCGCGCTGGTATGATCCGGAAGGGCCGCCCTTCTTCAAACGAACCAAACCGGCCAGCGGGAGGGACAACGACATGGATACCACACAGGTCACGGAATTTCGCCGCGGCGTTCTGCGGCATATCGCGGAATATACCTGGAACGACTGCCTGCCGGACCGCGTCTACGACATCCTCTACAAGACGGTCCGCGACAACACGCCCCGCGTCCGCTGCTGCGTTCACAAGGAGCGCGCCGTGCTGAAGAACCGCGTCCAGATGGCGCTGTGGCAGCCGCTGGGGCTCAACATCATCAACGCCGCCAAGGCGGCCCTGGACGGCGTCTTCGACCGCTCGCTCCCCATCATGGACGTGCTGCCCGACGCCTGCGACGCCTGCCCCATCGACAAATACTACGTCACCGACCTCTGCCGTCACTGCATCCAGCACAAGTGCATCAACAACTGCCCCCGGAAAGCCATCAGCATCCAGAACAACCGGGCCACCATCGACCGCGACGTCTGCGTGGAGTGCGGCCGCTGCGCCCAGTCCTGCCCCTACGGCGCCATCATCGAGATCGTCCGCCCCTGCATCCGGGCCTGCGCCCTGGGGGCGATTTCCGCCCGGCAGGGGGCCGACAAGCGCGTCGTCATCGACTACGATAAATGCGTGGATTGCGGCAACTGCCGCGGCGCCTGTCCCTTCGGCGCCCTCGACGAGCGGAGCATGATCGTTCCGCTCCTTTTGGCGCTGAAGCGGAAGGAGCGCGTCGTCGCCATGCTGGCCCCGTCTTTCGTGGGCCAGTTCGGGGCGAAGGTCACGCCGGCCCAGGTCGTCGCCGGGCTGAAGCGGCTCGGCTTCGCGGCCGTCGTGGAGGTGGCGGTGGGAGCCGACATCACGACGCTGCGGGAGGCGGCGGAGTTCCGGGAGAAAGTGCCGGGCGAGATGGCTTTCATGACCAGCTCCTGCTGCCCGGCCTTCGTGGACCTGGTGAAGAAGCATTTCCCCGAGTACGAGGGGAACATTTCCCAGACCGCCTCCCCGATGGTCTCCTGCGGCCAGTGGGTGAAGCAGCGGTACGAGGGGGCGCTGACCTGCTTCATCGGCCCCTGCATCGCCAAGAAGGCGGAGACGCTTCGCCACCCGGACAGCGTCGATTTCGCCCTGACCTACGAGGAGATTCTCTGCGTCTTCGAGGGCACGGAAACCGACCTCACGCTGCCGGCGGAAGAAGAATACCATACCGGGGCGACAGCCGGCGGCATCGGCTTCCCGCTGGACCGCGGCGTTCAGGCGTCGATGAAGCGCGTGCTGGAGAAATCCGGCGCCCCGGAGGTCGTCATGGACTACGCCGGCGGCCTCAACACCTGCCAGGAGAAGCTGGACGAGGTCAAGCAGGGCAAGCTGTCCCTCGGCTACCTCGAGGGCATGGCCTGCCAGAACGGCTGCATCGACGGCCCCGGCGCCCTGGCCCCCTTCGGCCTGACCCGGGTGCTGCTGACGAAGTACGCCCAGACCGCGGAGAAGAAGACCAGCGACGAGAACGAAGCCGCCGTCGCCGCCTGCCGGGCGCCGGATCCGGCGGCAGACCGGAGCGCCGACTAAGACAGCGGCCGGGAGAAGTCGCCGTCCGAAAACCGCCTGGCGCGCCGGCAATCAATCCCCTTTCCGCCGGCGAACGCCTGCGATTTCCATGGCGGACAGTTCCCCTCCATGGCACAATACGGGCAACCCCCTTTCCCCGGGAAACGGGACGCGAAAGGAGGCGCGGCTCATGAACCGGATGCCCGTCGGAATTGACGATTTCCGGCCCCTCCGTATTAACGGCTGCTATTTCATTGACAAAACGGCGTCGCTTGCTGCGGCAGGAAGCGGAACATCGCGCGCAGATAAAGGAGAAACAAAAAGCGGCGGCCATATCGCCGCCACCGGAACACGTTCATAAATCATTGCCGGGCTTCCGGAAAATATCCGGAAGCCCGGTTTTTCCGCGGCAAATCTTCGCTTTTGAATGTAAACTCCTTGTTGAAATTCCCGATTACTTGCGCGTGGCTTTTGTATGCCTTGAACTTCAGCGACAAGCACGCGGAAATCGCCCGGAAGATGGCATAATAGGCGCGATTGTTTGCCGTGCGGTATTGACTTTGAGCAAAGTTCTGTTCCGCGGAAGCCAAATCCTCTTTGGCCACCCTGATTCGGTACATAGCCAACTCTCTTGCGCCGCCGCTGTCGTTCAATTCAACCGGCATAAAGCTCTCTCCCCTCGTTTTTTACGCTGTTGTAAAACGGATAAGCGCGCAGCCAAGAATTGAAATGGTCAAGATTGACGACCTGCGGCATTATCATCACATCATGATCGAAATTGTAATCATACGTCATATCGGAAAGGGCACGCCCTTTTTTCTTGATGGCGGCGTCGTCCAGGTCCACCAAAACCATAACGTCAATATCCGAATCCTCACGATAATCGCCGCGTGCATACGAGCCATACAAAATCACGGTTTTCAGATGCTCGCCGTAATGGGATTCCAACTGTTTCGTATAATTTTGCAACAATTCATCGGTAGCCTTACCCATGAAACTCTCTCCTTCCTAAACCTCGATTGCCCCGGGCATCAGCTTTGGGCGCAGACGGTCGCGGCTTGTTTGTCCGCATTGAATTTTGTACCATCAAAAGCAAAGCCATATTGCACATCCGCAATATAGATAAGCCTTTATCTTTCCACCCTCCCGGCACGCCGACCGTTATCGGCGTTTTTTCATGCCACCTTTGCACGATTTCCGGGTCGTTCTTGTTCTATTATAAACTTATCCCAGGATAAAGAAAAGCCAAAACCGCGTCGGCGCGGACGGGCAGAGGCGGCGGCGGCCCGGCGGCCGCGGGGAAAAGAATGACGCGTTCACCGGGAAGGATGCGGTGAACGCGCCTTTGTTATCGGGAACAGATGGTATTCCAGTTTGTTTCCTGTTGAATCACGATGATCGTGTCTTCGTCCTCCTTGTCAACGTAGAAACTGAAAAAGATTTCCGGGTCTTCTTCATAGACGTACCGGATATTGCCCTGTCCGTCCACGACTTCCCGGCCGGGGCCGAACCTGTCGGCAACATCTTTCCCGTAGGACATGCCGACTTTGATGCCGCCGGGGGTCGCAAGCGATGCGTCGGAAAGCCAGAATCCGGTGACGACCATCTCGTCCTCCGGCGTCTTTTCGCTTACCCTGGCCCTTGCCACAACCCGGAATGAATCGGAATAGGTGAAAACCACGCCCTTGATTCCTTCGTTTTGGTGACGCCTGACGTCCGCAGGCTCGCCAAGGACGCTCCTGACGTAACCGAGCGTAACGCCGGCGCCGACGCCTCCGACGTACATCTCGTCCCGGGGCATGGCGGCAAAAGCGACCGACGTCAGCAACATGACAAGCAGACTGCAAAACAGGATTGCCTTCTTCATTTCCTTTCATCCTCCCACCTTTTTTAGGACTGCATCCGCCCGGCGATTGCCCGGCCCGCGCCTCACGCTTTCGGCTTGAAAATGGCGTCCACCCTCTTGCCGATCCTTGCTTCTGGGAGCTGTTCTTTCGTCAGCGTTGTCCTGTCAATGCCTGCCACGAAGTTCACCTCCTTTCTTACGGAAAACCGGCCTCGGTCCGCCATTTTCTGCCTCCGGCGTTCCTCTCCCCGGAAAACAACATCCTCCATAACGGAATATCTCTTTACCCGTTATAATTCGCCAGAACCATCTTCTATTCCTACCGACGCCGAAAAAATGCCTGCCCGCCAAACGACATCAAAAAAGCTTCCGGGAGAAATGCCCGGAAGCCTTTGTGTTCCTATGGTTCCTTTGGTTCTTTTGACGCCGGCGGCCGAATCGAACCGGCACGGCGGCAAAACCGCCCGCTGTCTCGTTCCCCGCCGGGATGTCGTTCCCCGTCGCGGAAGCCGCTGCACGTGTCAATCGAAAACCCTTGGCTACGCGCATTGGCCGAGGCGTTCTCACCACATCCGGCGCAGCGTCAGGAAGCACATGGTCTCGCTGTCATGGGCGCCCCGCTGCAGACCCGCCTCGCCCGTCAGCGTCCAGCCGGGGGCGAACTCCGCTTCCCCGGAGAGCGACAGGACGACGTGCGTCTTGTCCTGCCGGCTTGCCATGTCGTAGGTTTGGCCGTCATAGCCCTCGTAGCGGAAAGACAGCTTCGGGTCCGCCCCGGCAAAGGCGTGCTTCACCCCCACCCGCAGGCCGTAGCTGCCGTTGGGGAGGTACCGCCGGAACTCGACGCCGAGGCCGGCGGCGAAGTAATTGCTGCTAAGGCTCCCGACGTGATGGTTATAGATGCCGGCGCCGGTCTCGCTGTAGCCGTTTTGCCAGAGCCGGGAATACTGCGCGTTGACGTAGGGGCTGGTGTGCCAGATCTTGTCCGTGCCGCCCTGCAGATCGTACCGGTACTCGCCGCCGATCTCAAAGATGTGGCTGCGGTAGCGGGCGTCGGTGCCCAGGCCGAGGCCGGTGAGGCTTCGCTGCAAATGCGTCCGCATCGTGCCGCCGTCCACGTAGAACATGAAGTCGCTCTTCGTCCCCCGATGCCCGGCGTAGAAGCCAACGCGTGTATCCCGGAGCTTGCTCATGGCGCTGTTATCGGCGAAGGAGCTCATGCCGTAGCTCACGAAGGCGCCCGCCCGCCATGTCTTGCCGTAGGCGCGGTCCCAGCCGAGGGCCAGGGCGGTGCCGTGGTAGTTCGTGTCGCTCTGGACGCGGCCCCAGTTCTCGCCGGCCTTGAACCAGAAATCGTTGTCCACCGGCTGGGCGAGGTTCATGGAGACCGTCGGGCCTTTGTCCCGGGTGTCATCCAGATGCTCCGCCGGCAGCCGGAGGGTGACGGGACGGCTGGCGAAGGCTTCGGCCAGATGCACCGACACGAGATGGGAAACGAGCGTGCTCTGCTGGGCCAACGCCGTCGATTTGGCGGCGGCGGGGGCGCTGACGGCGTCGAGGGCCGCCTTCGTCCCTTCCGGCGTCAGGCTGTAGAGGGGTCGCAGCTGATCCCGGACGGCGGCGTCACCGTGATTGGCGATGGCCATCATCGCGTCGTACGTTTCCGTCTGCCGCTCCGTCAGCGTACCGAGGTTGTTGGCGGCGTTGGCGGTGATGACGAGGCTGTCCCCCGCGACCGAGGTCTGCTCGTTCAGCAGCCCCAGCTTCACGCCGGTCTCGGATTTCGTCGTCTCCTCTTTCCCGGCGGCGGGCTTCGTCTCCGCGGGCTTCTTCGCCGGCTTCGTCTCCGCGGGCTTTGCCGCCGGTTTTTTGGTGCCGGAGCCATCCGCTTTCTGCTCCTTGCTGTCCTTTTCGGGGACCGGAACGTAAGGCTCCGGCTCCGGGACGGGCGTATCGTCATCGGGAGAGCTGCCGGAGGCGGAAAGCGAAACCGTCGTCCCCGACACGCTGCTGGTGCCGCTCACGCTGCCGGGGAGGCTGGTGTCGGCAGCGGTCTGCGTCTTGCCGGTCACGCCGCCGGTCGCCGTCAGCACCGTGAACTGTTCTCCCGGCAGCAGCCCCAGCACCGCGACCTTCGACCCGTCGACCTTCGCCGCGCCGTTCACGAGGATGTCTCCTTTCGCGCCGCCGGCGATGCCCAGCAGCGTCCCGTCGGAGAGCAGACTGCCGTTGATGGTCAGGCGGTCGTCCCGGGTGAGAGGGCCGATGGTACCGTGGTTGATGAACCAGCCCGTCGTGTTGTCGGAGAAAGCCGCCGGCATCCGCGCCTTCACGTCGTTGAGGGTAAAGGTGCCGCCGCGAAGCGTCGCCCCCTGGGCCACGTTCACGCTCAGGACGTTCGCCGCGCCGCTGTATTGCAGCGTCCCGGCGTTGACGTTGATCTTCATGTTGTCTTCCCCGATGATATCGCCGCTGTACGCGATGTCGGCGTTGAAGTTCAGCTGCGTCACGAGGTCGGGGATATAGGCGGAATACGCGTAGCTGCTGCCGTTGTACTGGATCTTCAGCGGCTGGTTTACGTCATAGGCGCCCTCGCATTCCCGCGTGCCGAACTGCTTCCAGTCGCTGGTGATATTGCCCCGGATGCTCGCGCCCGCGTTGACGTTGATATTCTTCACGAAGGCGTTTTTCCCGATATAGATGGCGTTCCCGCCGCCCGCCAGGGTGCCGGACAGATTGTAGTTTTCCACCATCGCGCCGTTCAGTTCGTCGGGCGCCGCGTTGTACAGGTTGACGCTGTCGATGGTCAACGAAAGATTTTCTCCCTCGGTGATTTTGCCCAAATCGTCATGGCCTTCCGAATGCGTGTCGTCAATTCCCTGGACGCCCCGTTTATAGCGGATATAGGAACCCCGGTATTCGTCATCGGCGCCGTTGGTAGAGGAGCCGAAGTCGAAACGGATCCCCGTACCGCCCTGGCCGCTGGCCGTCACCGTCCCCGCCTGGTTCACGGTCTGGCCGCTGCCGTAGGCGATCAGGACGCCGTTGCCCCGCAGGCCGTCGGCGTGAATCTCCGTGCCCGCGGGAACGTTCAGCGTGTTGTTCATGCCGTCCACCCGCACGCCCGTGGCGCCGTCGCCTTTTGTCAGGATATTCGCCGCCTGCGTCACCGTATTGTTCGCGCCGTAGACGTGCAGGCCGATGCCGAGGGGCACGGTGCTGTAGGTGTTTTCCAGATAGGCCGTGCCGCCGGCGTTCCGCGCGAAAAAGCCCTGGGTGTTCGTGATCGTGGCACCGCTTTTGTAAATGGATTTTCCGAAATACGCCCGGCGGTCGATCTGGTAACCCAGATCCTGCATCACCGCCAGCTCCACCTCCAGGAAGGTCGTGTAGTTGCTGTAGTCGCGATGGCTCATCATGCCCGCGGTCTGGAGATGGGAACCATCAAAACTTCTCGATCCCCAGCCGTCGACCGGCAGCGCCGACCATCCGAAAAATTTCGCGCCGTCCAGCGCGTTGGTGACGTTTTCGCCGACGAAATAGGCATAGCCCTTTCCATCCGCGGTTTTATCCTTATCCACGATAAAGCAATCGGCCTCTGTCAGACCTGCGGGAATCTTATCGGACGTGGTAATGATCATCCCCGGCACCGCCATCCTGCCGTTTTGGTCCATCAGGTGCATATTCCAGGAGTTCTCCGTCGAATTCGGATGGATGGTATCGTACGTTTGCGTTTGAATTTTCTTACTGCCTGTTTTCAGCGAGATGCCCAACGCGTGACCCAGCTCATGACGAAGGGTTCCGACGAAATCCGCCGCCTGCTCGTTGGTCGGCAGCACCGTATCCTTATCCACCCACCAGCCGTCAATGGCGCCGTCCCGGTTCGCGCCGAAATACCGCCCGATGCTGACCTCGCTGAAAGCGTAATCGCCCACCGGGGGAACGTTATGGTTATTGTCCAGATCCGTCTGGAGTATCACCCCAATATGCATCTCGTTCCGGAACTGCGCCGGGATGAAGTTTCCCGCCCGCAGTAAATCCACCCTGGTGCCGTCGGAATGGTAGCAATACGAGCCCGCGCTGGCGTTCTGGCGGTTGTCGGTATTGACGTTGATTTGCCAGGGCGTCTCGTTCTTCGCCCCGTCGCCGAGAATCCCCGCCCAGTAACGCGCGCCGGACACGGCCGCGTTCCGCAGCGCCTCATCCAGCGTGTATTGGGACGGGTTCACGTACCAATCATCTTGTTTTCCCAGCCCGACTCCCTCGGGGAAAAACACCAGCGTCGCGAATTTTTTCCCGCCGTAATCCAACTCTTCCACCGGAATGGGATCCGTCGCCGCCGCCACGGAGGGCAGCGCGGCCAGCCACGCGAGGACCGCCGCCGTCAGAAGAACCCGACGCCGTTTCGATAGTTTTCTTCCCTGATACGATTTCATGATCAAACCCTCCATTGAAAGCCGCGTCCCGCGGCCAAAAACCCCGTTTCCTTACGTCCGCGCCCCGTTCCGGCGGCCAATCGCCCCGCCCCGTTCCGGCGGCTGATCACGACCATATCCGGTCGTGCCGTTTGCCGGACGCGCCCGTTTCCTCCGGCAAGCGCGGCCATCTTCCCTGTCCGTTTCCTTCAAAATCCGTTTTTTAGGGCTATTGCCAAAACCGTCTCATCCGCAGACCAACTTCAGGCGTTTTTGAGCGTCACCTTGCTGTGGCCGTCGATGAGTTCCTGTATGAAAAAGGTCTTATCCACAAAATAATAATTATCGCGTAGCTCCTTGAAATCGTCCACGCCCACCGGCATCCTCCGATGCTGCTTCATCCCCCGCCCCCCTTTGCTGACAGCATACCCTTTGCTGCCCATATTAAAATGCCATACTGTTTTTTTATGCCATAACCGTTCCGCACCTCCGGCACGGAAAGATATACTCTCATTTGATTATACCACATTTTGCTTGTACCGGCGTATATGTTCTACCGTAAATGCGGTTGAAGCCCGTTTCCCCACATAAAAAGCCCCCGGGCGAAATACCCGGGAGCCTTGCTGTTCCTGTGGTGCCGAAGGCCGGACTCGAACCGGCACGGTGGTTAAACCGCTTGATTTTGAGTCAAGTGCGTCTGCCAATTCCGCCACTTCGGCGCTTTGTGGACCGTTCAACGTTACGATTATACTATTTCCGGGTGCGGCTTGTCAAGACGGCGCGTCGGCGTCCCTGAGGTGAACCGGCGGCGGAAAGTGAAAAACCGCTTTTCCGGATTGCGGGAAAATGCAACCCTGCGGGAAACTCTCCTTGCCATGGTGGGATCATGTACTACAACATGCGTATCCTTTCCCGTGATGCCATGAAGGGTGGGGATTCCCATGGCAAATTTCCATGCCAACCTGCACCTCACGCCCAAAAAATGATTCAGGATATTTGCTGACGTTCCCTATAGTTACAGCCTGTTGCGCCACTGAAAATCAGGCTTGCGCTCTCGGCACGAACTCAATCTTCAGTGACATATCAAGACCCGCAGCTAACTTCTTCAACATATTCAGGGACGGGTTACGATTCCCATTTTCCAGTTTACTGATGTCGGCCTGGTTGATACCTGTCCGCGTCGCAAGCTCTTTCTGCGTCAAATTTCTGGATTGCCGTGCCTCAACGATCGCGCGAATAATATCCATCTCCGGCTGGATAGCCTCGTATTCGCGGCGGAAGCCTTCCTCTTTCAGTCGTTTATTCAGAGAATCACGAAACGTTCTCATGGCGTTTCCTCCTGTCGCATCAAAAAGATTTTTCGGTATTCTTTTGCCTTCCTGATCTCACCGGACGGTGTTTTCTGCGTCTTCTTCATAAATCCATTCGTCAGGACAATGTTCTTCCCTGCGAAGAAAAAATATAGAATCCGCGTAATATTGCCGCCGAATTTGATACGAAGCTCAAAAATACCATCTTCCAACGGTTCACTGTATGGCATCCGGAGTTCATTTCCATATTCTTCCAACAATTCAATCATACCGTAGGCTTTCGCAGCCATCTTGTCGTCCAGCGAATCCAGAAAGTCCTCGACCGGACACGAGCCGTCATCTTTCTCAAAGAACTGTACGGTAAAATATATCATGGCAACACCTTCACCTCTATGATATGGCATTTTTACCATATTGTCAACCCGCCGGGTTTCAATCCTCCCCACCCATTGCCTGTACCACGATGCGAAAACAGTTATAACGCCGTTGTTCCGGTTTTTCGCAGGCAAAACCGGAACAACGGCGTTTTCCCACAGGGACTAGCTTCGCGTCGCACGAGGCGAGAGATATCTGCTCACCGCCTGTCAGTAAATAAGGAACTCGCCACCTATAGAGGGGGTACATCTTCTTCCGAGTTATATTCACCCGGCGCGTCCTGTCAAGACAGCGCCCCGCCGCCCGGCGTCAGGCCAGGAACGCTTTCACCAGCCGCTCCAGCGCCTCCTGATCGGCGGCAGCCATCGTCTCCCGGGCCGAATGCATGGCCAGCACCGGGACGCCCACGTCCTGCCCGCGCATGACCAGCTGCGCCGAAGCGATAGCCCCCAGCGTACTGCCGCCGGGGATGCTCGACCGATTGGCGAAAGGCTGGCAGGGAATATCCCGCGCCCGGCAGAGGGCGCGAACCACCGCCTGCGCCGCCGCGTCCCCGACGTAGTTCTGGCTGGCCGCCTGCTTGAGAACGACGCCTCCCCCCAGCCGCGGACGGTTCGTCGGATCCGCCTTGTCGGCGTGGCTCGGATGCAGACCGTGGGCCACGTCCACCGACAGCAGGAAGCCATCGGCCACAGCCGCCGCCCGCGCCTCCTCCCCGCGCCCCAGCCCGCGGAAAATCGCCGCCAGAAGCTCCGGCAAAAGAGCCGAAGCCGCGCCCTGCTTCGTCCGGCTCCCCACCTCCTCGTGGTCGAACAGCGCCGCCACGCGAAGCCCCGCCGCCGCCCCGGCCTCCACGATGCCGTCCAGACACGCCTTCACGCTGGTCAGATTATCGAGCCGCGGCGACGACACCAGCTCCCCGGAAAACCCCAGCACGCAGCCGGACTCCGCCGGATAGACATTGAGATCATAGGCGAGAATATCCTCCGGCTCCACCGCCAGCGCCCGCGCCAGCAGCGCCGGGAAAAAGCCGTCCTCCGCCCCCTCCGCCAGGAGCGCCGCCACCGGCGTCATATCCGTCTGCCGGTCGAGCTTCTCCCCCTTCTCATTGACCTCCCGGTTCAGATGAATGGCCAGCCGGGGCATCGTCAGCAGCGGCCGCGCCAGATCCACCACGCGAAGCTCCGGCGCGAAAGGGTTCTCCCCCCGCAGCGCCACCTGCCCCGCCAGCGACAGCGGCCGATCCAGCCAACTCGACAGAATCAGCCCCCCATAGGGCTCCACATTCACCAGACCGTAGCCCTCCTGCGCCTTGCCCGCCCGCGGCTTCAGCCGGAACCCCGGAAAATCCGTGTGGGCCGCCGCCACGCGAAGCCCCATCTCCGGCCGCTCCCCCACCCGGAACGCGAACAGCGCCGAACCGAACACCGGCACAAAATAACGGCCACCGGGAACCAGCCGCCACGGCTCGCCCCACGCCAGCGGAGAAAACCCCGCCGCCGAAATCCGCGCCGCCCCCGCCGCCGCCACATGATACGGCGACGGGCACGCCGCGATGAAAGACAAAAGCGCCTGCGCGCCATCCATACTGCACCCTCCTGTACCGCCACCACGCAGAAAGCCCGGCGAAATCAAAGCCCCGCCGGACGCCCCCTATCGATCCGTCGCCTGACTCGGCTGGAAAAATCCCCGGTAATCCCCCGACATCCGCCGGACGGAAATCTCAAAGGGATACACCTTCGCCACCGGCAAACGGGGATCGTACTCCGCGTACTCCACGGAAATCTTGAAATGATCGTTCAGGATCCACTCCTCGCTGACGCCGCCGCGCTTCACGCTCGGCCGCCCGAGGATATAGCCGAAATTCTTCGTCGTATTGAAATAAATATCGTCCGCCGCCGCCTTCGTCTTCGTGAAAAAACTGATCCGGTACCCGCCCACAATCTCCTCATTATAGGACTGGGCATAGAGATAGACATTCTCCATATAATCCCCGCCCTGGCGGCGATACATCCGCGCCGCCCGGTCATAGGGCAGCCTCTCCCACCCCGGCCGCTCCGCGAACTCGGCGTCAATCTCCCGGATCGCCTTGCCGATGAAAATGCGGTACGCCATCGTATCATCCGACGACGCCTCGTTCACATCCCTGTCATCCCGGTAGGAAACCTCCCCCTCCGCCGCCGACACCGCCGCCGCGACGAGAAAAAGAAGCAGAAAAATCCCCAGGGCCTTCGTGATTCTTTTCATGCGATTCATTCCTCCTGTCTAAGCCATTCCCCACGCAGATACTCTCAACTTGCTATTCTATACGAATATCCGAAAAAGTCAACGGATATTCCGGCATGACAAGGGGATACGCCATTCCGTGAAAATCGTGCACCTGCGCTTTCCATTTTCTCCCCGGCAGTGCGCCGCGCTGAAAAAAGAGGAAGCGGTGGGAACTGAATGAAAAAATAAGCCCCGGACTGACGCCTGTTCAGCGACAATCCGGGGTTTGTTGTTATCAGACAATCCATCATTTCTTGAATACAAACAGATACTCGTGAGCAATCAAGAAAAAATTGTATTTTATGCTATTTTTCGCCCAATAGCCTGTTGCCTTGCAGTTATGCTGTTGTTTGATGATTATTTCCTTAACGGAAAATCCCGCCGCCTCAAAATTTTTCATTACGTCGAAACTCATAGGGATAATATGGCCTTTTTTTCGCGTATCTCCCATAAGTATCGCGCAAAACTTTCCCTTCTTCAAGACACGGTAACATTCCGAAGCAACCGGTTTCATCTGTTCCAGAAAATCTTTCACATCTAAATTCGACAAGTCATTTGTAAGGTTTTGCCCTTCACTATAATGGATGATATTCGCATAGGGCGGGTGGGTGCAAATAAGGTCTATACTATTATCAGCAACAAAATGTAAGTCTCTCGCATCTCCTTCTCGTATGGTCACTAATCCATTTGCGCCATCGTGAGAGAAATTTACCTTTTCTTTGCAACGATCAAGTGCAATCCTATTTACATCAAGCCCAATAATATTTCTATTCAACAGTTTTGCTTCGACTAAGGTAGTCCCGCCTCCGGCAAACTGGTCTAAAACCAAGTCTCCTTCATTGGAGTAACGTAGAATAATGTTTCGCGGAATATAAGGCGACCAATTTCCGCGCCATTTCGAGTCATGCGTCGCCCAATCGCCTCGCTGTGGAAAACTCCATACAGATGTCATTTGAAGTTCGAAATTTACTGGTTCCCATCTTGTCAAGGTCAGTCCTCCGCCAAACTCAACATCCAATAGACCCAACTACTGATTGTGGATGCCCGTCTTTTGAAAGTGCTGTCCTCTCCAATATTATAGAGGCTCGCCTCCTTCATAAACATTATGATCGTCTCTTTATCGGGCATAGTTGCTTCTTTCAAGTGTAAATCGAAAACCCTTCTAAACACTTTATGCGACAAGATCTTGTTGCATAGGGCAAGTTGCCTTTTTTTATAAGGAAGTCCGATGACTCTTTTCCCCTCGGCAGTTA
>JAEEGL011687142.1_pt1 | contig 15267 bp, 9 predicted proteins | sample 9134231 | NCBI WGS metagenome assembly JAEEGL01 (sample SAMN16246548, study PRJNA631951) | gut metagenome | biome: gut microbiome; feature: rumen; material: fiber-attached | host: Bos | place: Iran: Karaj | collected 2018-10 | reverse complement strand
GGCTTGGTGTTCGTCAACGGCGACAACGAGCGCCTGATGCAGGAGGCCAAAGCCATGAAGACCTTGACATACGGACGCACCGGAGACGTGCGTGGCACGCTGGTGGGGTGCGACCCCTACTTGCACTTCTACTTCGAGCAGGGCGACAATGTGTACAACGTGCACAGTCACCTGCTTGGAGCCTACAACTTCGACAACGCCATGGCCGCCGTGGCCGTGGGCCTGCACTTCGGCGTAGAGCCTTTCGACATCAAGGAGGCAATAGAGGAATACCTGCCGAGCAACAACCGCTCGCAGTACAAGCGCACCGACCGCAACACGCTGTACCTCGACTGCTACAACGCCAACCCCTCGTCGATGGCCGTGGCCATAGAGAGTTTCGGTCTGCTGCAGGCCGACCACAAGGTGGCCATCATCGGCGGCATGCATGAACTGGGCACCGACGAGCACAAGGAGCACGAGCGGCTGGTGGCGGAGCTGGAGGCCATAAAGCCCGAGCGATGCCTGCTGGTGGGCCCCGAGTTCGACAGCATAGCATTGCCTCCCTACATGCTGCGCTTCGAGGACACCGAAAGCCTGCAAACTTATCTCAAAGGAAACCCCATAAGCGGCGCCACAGTGCTGGTGAAAGGGTCGAACACCAACCGGCTCTGGACGTTGGAAGATGTGCTGTAAAAGAAAGAGGGCTTGGCGGAAACCGTTAAGCCCTCTTTAAAAATTGTCGGGGTGAAAAGACTCGAACTTTCGACCCCTTGCACCCCATGCAAGTGCGCTAGCCAACTGCGCCACACCCCGAACAATTGTGATTGTTTTTCGAACAATCGTGGTGCTTTTTTCTCTCAAAAAGCGGGTGCAAAAGTACTAACTTTTCGCGATACGGCAAAATATTTTTTTACTTTTACTTGTATAGTGCTATCTGTCAGCACAATATTTTTACCGCACACCTTTATGGCGCGGCTTATTTTTGCTTTGCCGACAGGCGGCAAAGAACATTTTTGCTACTCCTCTGTGATTACTACGGTAAGGCGTGAAAGACCAGTGGCGGTGTTACAGCCGGCACGTCCAGCACAAGCGTTGTTGGTGGTGATGGTCACCGACGACGGCACCTGAGCATAGAGGTAGCGCTCAATAGTCTGGAGTCGATGAGTGGTAAGGAGACCATTGAACGAGGGGTCGTTGGTGATGTCGTTGGAGAGCGAGACGTCGACGTGCATGTGGGGGTTGTCGGAAAGGAACCGGAGCAACGGGGCCAGCTTCTCGCGTCCATGGTCGCTGAGTTCAAGGTCGACTCCCGGGCCGAAGAGGTCATCGTAGAAGATACGCTGTCCGAGGAGCAGGTTGTCCATTGTGACATCGAGGGCCGTCTCGCTGATGAGGTATTCGCCGTCATCCTTTGTGGTGTTGATATCCTCGAAAGCAATGAAATATCCGTTGTGTTGGTAGGTGAGCTCATAGTATTGGTCGCACTGGAGGTAGAGCCGGTAGAAGCCGTCGGCATCGGTGAGGGTGTTGCAGACAGGCAGGCCACTCTGCATGGCGGTGACACGGACACCCGAGAGAGGATTATCGTACTTGTCTTTTACGCGGCCCCACAGCAGCACCCCGTCGAGAGTGCCAGAGAAGGAGTAGAGTTGCGAGTCGCTGTCGCTCTCGACACGCTTGGAGACCCAATAGCCACAGCCGTGTAGGGTGTCGATAGCCATGTCGATATCATCGGCATCATCGCTGTTGAGCGGCTCGGGGAGCTTTTGGACACGGCAACGGCCTATCTGGAGCATACCGACGGTGTCGCCCATGACATGGTCGGAAATGAGTCTGGTTGAATAGATGTTGAGGTAGGAATGGTCAGTGTCGTGGCCGTTGGAAGAGAAGAGCAGGCAGTCGCGATAGATGGAGGGCGACATCTCGTCGTAAGTGGTGTTGATACGGCTGCCGAGGTTTACCGGGCGAGACCATTTGCCGTTTTCGAGGAGCGAATACCAAAGATCATAGCCGCCAACACTGTGACGGCGCTCACGAGAGGCGAATATCATGATGTGGCCGTCGGCGGTAAAGGTGGGGTGCTCGGCTGTCATTCCCGACAGGCGCACCTTCTTGACCTTGCCTTTCTTGCCTTCGGGCTGATGGTAGTAGTATAGGATTGAGCGGCCAAGTTTGTCGGGACACGTGAAATAGAGGTCGCCGGTGGATGGATGACGAACGAGGTAGTTGACGCCTTCGGCGAGACGCACATACTGTGTGTCGGCCCAGAAGCCCAGTAGCTGCTCACCGCTGCGCTGGGCAACGAGGAGCACAGAGGAGGCATAGCAATAGAGGTTGCCGTCGACGATGGAGACTCCCGTCACCTCTCCCGGCAGGATAGCCATCTTCTGGTGGTTGGCATTGAAAGCCGACTCCTGGGCCCGGGAGGTGAATGGTAAGAGGTTAATAGTGAATATTATGCTGACGCACAATAATCGCAGGAGTGATTTATTCATGATTTCTTTGCTTTTTTCGTGTTACGTTTGGCGGGTCCATCATGCCAGCCTACAAGTGCCAGAGGCAGAGCCTCGCTCATGCTTTGGATATAATGGAATGTAAGTCCGGAAAGGTATGTGGCAGTGATGTCCTCGATATCTCGGCGGTTGTCCTCGCAGAGGATGATGTCGGTGATGCCGGCACGCTTGGCAGCGAGAATCTTCTCCTTGATGCCGCCAACCGGCGTCACGTCGCCGCGGAGGGTGATCTCGCCAGTCATAGCAAAATTGGGGCGCACCTTATGATGAGACAGAACAGAGACCATTGCCACAAACATGGTGATACCTGCCGAAGGACCATCCTTCGGAGTGGCACCCTCAGGGACATGGATGTGGATATTACTTTCGTCGAGTATCTTGCGGTCGATGCCGAAGTGTGATGCGTTGGACTTGAGGTATTCGAAGGCCAGAGTGGCCGATTCCTTCATTACGTCGCCAAGATTACCGGTCATGGTAAGGGTTCCCTTGCCACCCGCCAGGGACGATTCAATAAAGAGTATTTCGCCACCCACGGGCGTCCAGGCGAGGCCTGTGACGACACCCTCGCGAGCCACATTCTGCGAGCGCTCGCTGTTATGGATAGGCAGACCGAGGACTTGCTTGACTTCGGCAGCAGAGACAGAGGCGCTCGCCTTGTCACCGCTTTCGGCCATCACCACACGGTGACGCACAAGTTTGGAGAGTTGTTTCTCGAGTTGACGTACACCACCTTCGCGAGTGTATTCGTTGATCACTTTTGCGATTATGTCGTCTGAGAACTTCAAGGTGCGGCGGTCTACGCCGGTATCGGCCATGATGCGCGGCAGAAGGTGGCGACGGGCAATCTCGCATTTCTCTTCAAGGACATATCCGCTGAAGTCGATAATCTCCATACGGTCGAGCAATGCCGGATGCACCTCGGAGAGGTTGTTGGCGGTGGCAATGAAAAAGACATTGGAGAGGTCGACATCAAGGCCGAGGTAGTTGTCGTGGAAGTGTGCGTTCTGCTCGGGATCGAGCACTTCGAGGAGTGCCGAGGTGGGGTCGCCGTTGAAAGATGAATGCTGTACCTTGTCAATCTCGTCGAGGACAAAAACAGGGTTGTTAACCTCTGCCTTGACGAGTTCCTGTACGATACGGCCGGGAAGGGCGCCGACATAGGTGCGGCGGTGTCCACGTATTTCGGCCTCGTCATGCATGCCGCCCAGGGCTATGCGACGGTAGGGTCGACCCATGGCAGAGGCTATGCTACGGCAGATGGATGTTTTGCCTGTACCCGGAGGCCCCACGAGGCAGAGCACCTGGGCGTTATGGGATGTGAGCTTTTTGTCCTGACGGTGTTTCATCACAGCCAGATATTCCACTATCCGTTCCTTGACCTTTTCAATACCATAGTGGTCGGCATCCATAACACGACGGGCCTTGGCTATGTTGAGGTCGCCGTCGGCGCTCTTGTACCACGGGATGTCGAGGATGGTCTCCAGATATGTCAACTGTACGGTATAGTCGGGCGATGCTGGAGAGATACGGGCGGTCTTCTTAAGTTCCTTGTCGAAGACTTCGCGCACGGTGGCATCCATCTCCACGCTATCGGCTTTCTCGCGCAGTTCGTCGAGGTCAGGATTAGGACCGAAAGGCGAGTTCTCTCCGTTTTTGTCTCCTAGTTCCTCCTGGATGACATTTATCTGGTGGCGCAGGAAGTATTCGCGCTGCTGACGGCCAATGACATCGCGGGTCTTGTCGTCAATTTCGCGACGCAATTCTTCCAGACCTTTAAGGGTACCCATCTGGCAGAGCATCTTGTCGACACGCTTGACGTAAGAGTCGCAAGCTAGCATCTCGTATTTCACTGCGGCGTCGACCTCCATGTGTGTGGCAGCGAAGTTGATAAATATCTTGTCGCTTCCAATACCACCGAGCATGGAGCCAAGTTCGTCGTTCTGCATACGCATCTTGGTGAGTTCGGCATACTGGAGGCGGAGCTGCTTCATCTTGCGTTTGAAGACGGCCGACTGCATGCCTTCGGCGCTTTCGGGAGCAAGCACCACACGACCCATCATGTAAGGGAGGCTGCGGGTAAGGACGAGGGAATGACAGCGTTGTACACCTTGCAGGACGGCAACGGTGGTGTCCTCACGGAATTCAAACACCTTGAGCACCTTGGCCACGACACCAACGGGATAGAGGTCGATGTCGCTGGGGTCTTGGTCGTCGTTGCGCTGAGTGAATACTAGTATATGGCGCTTCCCAGCTTCGTCGAGCAGGAGACGCGATTTATCGCGGCGGGCGGCGATAGGCAAAATGACACCGGGTAGCAGGACCTGATCCATCACCGGCAGCACTGGCATCTCGTCCTCAATACCGTCATCACTCAACAGAAGGTCTTCATTGTCCTCGTCGATTACCGGCACAATATCAGCCTTTATATTCATTCCCTTGGCGAAGAGTTCACCGAGTTCATCCAATATTATCTTCTTCATTTTACCTATTAAACGCAAAAAGGCCTAAAAAGTTTCACTTGCCTATATAAAAACAACTTATTCTTCGTGATAGTAAATACGTTTGACACGTGGTGACACGGCGGTAAGGAGTTCGTAGGATATAGTGTTGGCGGCGGCGGCATTGCGCTGCAACAGATCGCCTTCGCCGAAGATTACAACACGGTCGCCTTCTTTGCAGTCGATATCTGTCACATCGACGAAGCACATATCCATACATACACTGCCTATGATGGGAGCCTCCTGTGTACCGATAATGACATGGCCACGACAATAGCCAAGGCCACGGTGCAGACCGTCGGCGTAACCCATGGGAACAATAGCTATTCGGGAGTCACGCGTAGCACGCCAGCGGCCGCTGTAGCCCACAGTGTCACCAGCCGGGATATCCTTTATCTGGGAAATACGTGATACGAGACGGCTGACCTGACGGAGCTGACGCTGAACATCGGGCTCGGGACTGATACCATAGAGTCCTATGCCTAGGCGCACCATATCAAGTTGTGCTTCTGGGAAACGAGTAATGCCGCTAGAGTTGAGTATATGCTTAAGACCCGGAAGGCCCTCACTCCAAGAGCGGAAAAGACTAATCTGACGACGGGTAAAGTCATCCATCGTGGGTTCGTCGGCACAGGCGAGATGAGTGAACACACTCTGCACTTTGAGGAGGGTGCCCAATTCTGTCAGACGGCTATCGAGCTGCGGGCGGTCGGTACCAGTGAACCCGAGACGGTGCATGCCTGTGTCGAACTCGATATGGATGGGATGCGGAGTGGAGAGTGGTGAATGAAGATTAGATAGTTTCTCGGCAAAAAGGTCGAGTATGCGGAAGTTATAGATATCGGGCTCGAGTCGGTAGCGTATGATGTCGTCGAAGGAAGCCTCTTCGGGATTCATGACCATAATTGGTAGGGTGATGCCACCGCGGCGAAGTTCAACACCCTCGTCGGCATAAGCCACAGTGAGATAGTCGACATGGTTGAACTGGAGTGTAGAAGCCACCTCTACCCTACCGGCGCCATAGCTTGAGGCCTTGACCATAGCCATAAGTTTGGTGGATGGCTTGATGCGGGAACGGTAGTAGTTTAGGTTCTTTACTAGCGCGTCAAGGTTAACTTCCATGACTGTCTCGTGGTTCTTGCGCTGAAGGAGTTTCGCTATGCGCTCGAAAGCGAAGGGTCGTGCTCCTTTTAGGAGTATTGTCTGGTTGGCAAAGAGAGAGAAGTCATAGTGGTCTATGAAGTCCTGCGTAGAGGAATAGAAGAGGGCGTCGAAGTCCGAGAAACAGTCGCGACAACGCGAGACAGCCTCGCCAATGCCGATAAGGCGCGTGATGCCACGCAGGGCTGCGAGGGATGACACTTGCGAGTAGAGCTCACGGTCTGGTATACCTGTTTGGAGTAGGTCGCTAAGGATAAGTGTGCGGTTGTGGTTGGCACGTACGTGGCCAAGGTAGTCGAGGGCTATGGTGAGGGAGTTGAGGTCGAGACTGTAGCTATCGTTGATGAGGAGGCAGTTGCCTATGGCTTCATTCATCTCGAGGCGCATCTCGACGGGGGACAGCGAACGCATCCGCGAGGCAATGACAGCTTTGTCATAACCCAGCAGCAACAATGTAGCTATACAATGCATGGCGTTTTCCTGCGAAGCGCGGTCGACGAAAGGAATGGTGACAGTAAATGGTTCCGATCCCCGTGCAGCGAAAGTGAAGGTTGTATGATTGTCGTCTACAACAGACGAAAGAATCTGCACGTCGTTGTCGGACGAGGAGCCCCAGGTGTAGAGCCGCACATGGCGGAAGCTCTCTATGCCACTGACGGCTGAATGGATGTCGTGGTGGTCGGAACAATATATCAGCGTCTCGCAATGGGTGAAGAGCTGGAGTTTCTCTGCAATCTTCTGTCCACGGGTAAGGAAGTTCTCGTCGTGAGCCTGACCGATATTGGTAAAAATACCTATCGTAGGCTTAATTACACGTTCGAGCCGCACCATTTCGCCGGCTTCGGAAATACCAGCCTCAAAGACCGCCATACGGTCGTCTGCGCTGAGCTGCCATACGGAAAGAGGGACTCCGATTTGTGAGTTGTAGCTCTTGGGGCTCGATGCAATACGGCCTTCTGGCGAAAGAAGCTGCACGAGCCAGTCTTTGACAATAGTCTTGCCATTGCTTCCGGTAACACCTATTACAGGCACCTGATACTGCGCGCGGTGATAGGCAGCGAGGCTCTGCATGGCGGAGACGACATCGGACACATACCACACATTGGCATCCTCATAACTTATCTCACAGTCGGCAGGCACCACAAACGAGCGCACGCCTGCATCATACATTGCAGGAATATAGTTGACGCCACTGTTGCGAGATGTTACGATAGCAAAGAACACAGTTCCTTCGGGCTCTACAAGGCGACGACTGTCGGTAAGCAGATTAAGTACGGTTTTTTCCGGCGCAGCCAGATGGCAGCGTTCCGCTTTTATGATTCCCCCTATTTCCGATACTTTCATTTGTGTTTCAATATTTGGTAGCCTATGCGGCATTCGAGGCAATTGCGGTTGTTGCAATAGTTCGAGTAAAGCTGAATCAAAGCCTGACTGGTGGCTGCCGACTTAGCATCGATTCCGACCTGGCGCCAACGGCGCACTATGGCGTTATCCTCGGCAGGCATCTGCTCCAGCAGATCCACCGCCTGCTCCTTATATTTTTGCTGACCGTGCATGGAGCCATATACGAACAATAGCGGCACCCATGCGTTGATGATAAGCATCTGCGCCTGAAACCGTCCCATACGCTTCGGTGCAGCCTTCTCTGTGGGAATGTCAAGGCGGTAGTGGGTATCCCAATATTCCGAGGCTTGCAAGTCGAACAAACGCTCTATCTGCTTCGCTTCTGTAGCTTCCAGTAATGTGGCAAAGAGGTTGGACGAACGGCATACCAGAGCTGCAAACTGACTGATACGTATTGTCGGGAAGCTGGAAGGACGTATACGATGGAACTTCCACATCTGTCCACCTAGGGGGTGCAAGTCCGCTGCGCCACACAGGGCCTCGTAGTCGGCCTGCAGGCGACGGGGATAGCTGTCCTCAAAATAGCCCTCCAATAGGCCAGCCTGTCCCATGAGCAACGCTTCGATACGCTGCGGGTTATCTTTCCAGCGGGCCAAGAGCCTCTGGTCGGTGGCTTTAGCCAGCAGTTCAAATGGAAGGGCGTTGACCTTGCCGCCGAAATAGTGTGCCATAAGCCAATAGCAGGTCTGTTCCCAGCCACCGTGACTCTCTTCCAGCAGGCGGCGCACGGTGCCGGACTTCTGCTCTATGCGTTCGAGGGTCAGACGTTCGAGGGTTGAATCAACCATAAACTGCGGCACCTCTGCAATCCGTTTGGCACAGGGGATACCCAATTCAGGCTTGGGGGCCATCAACGAGTCGTAGTTGGCCACCAGCGACGGATGTAGGTAGGGTTTCAGCTCAAGTGTCAGCGGCACCTTGCCGTTCTGTTGCCGCACCTCGCAGTCGTGCTCGTACACGACATGCAGCAGCAAATTGTTGTAGGCTGCATCCTGCGAATGCCGGTGGGCACGCCAATCGGAAGAGTGCACGTGAACTTCCACATTACCAACCCATTCCATATTGCCAATCTTCAGGTGTGCACCGATGAAATCGGGTCCCGAATCATGGTTCTGTTCACCTGCACGATGGCACACGACAGGCTGGCCATCGGTGGTGGTCAGCCCGTCGCCCAGCAACTGGTGTTGCCAGATGTAGTGCAGGAAAGCCTCTGTCATCAGTTGAACATTTCTTTCATCTTGTCGAAGAAGCCTCGTTCCTGCTTGGTCGGATTAGGCTGGAAGTTGTCGTGCTTCTGCAAGTCTTCGAGGGTCTTCTTCTCTTCTTTATTCAGATTCTTGGGCACCCATACGTTGAGGCACACCAGCAGGTCGCCGCGGCCGTAACCGTTCACCACAGGCAGGCCCTTGCCGCGCAGTCTCACCACACGGCCCGATGGGGTACCGGGGTCTATCTTTATCTTCACCTTACCGCCCAGGGTAGGTATCTCCACCGTGGCGCCGAGGGCAGCCTGGCTGAAGGTGATGAATGCATTATAGTAGAGGTTGGCGTCCTGACGCTCGAAGAGCTCGTGGGGCTGTTCCTCTATGAGCACTATGAGGTCGCCAGCGATACCGCCGCGTGGAGCGGCGTTGCCCTGTCCCTGCATGGCCAGTTGCATGCCGTCCTGCACACCCGCGGGAATGTTAATGGTGATGATCTCATCGCTCTTCACTATTCCGTCGCCATGACAGTCGTGGCATTTGTCTTTGACGATACGGCCTTCGCCGCCGCACTGCGGGCAAGCACTCTGCGTCTGCATCATGCCGAGCATCGTGCGCTTGGTCTCGACCACCACACCGGTACCATGACAGTGGGGGCAGGTCTCGGTCTTGCCGTCGCGGGCGCCACTGCCGTTGCAGGTCTTGCAGGGCACGTATTTGCTCACCTTTATCTTCTTCTCGCAGCCACGCTCAATCTCCTCCAAAGTCAGCTTCACCTTGATGCGAAGGTTGGAGCCGCGGAGCACACGGCGTGCGGCACCGCCGCCACCGCCGAAGCCTGTGAAGCCCGTGCGGAAACCGCCGCCGAAGAGGTCGCCGAACAAGTCGCCGAGGTTGGAGAATATGTCGTTCATATTCATGCCGCCCTGGCCATAGGCACCTTCCATACCGGCCATACCGAACTGGTCGTAGCGGGCTTTCTTTTCGGGATTGCTGAGCACGTCGTAAGCTTCGGCAGCCTCCTTGAACTTCTCCTCAGCCTCTTTGTCGCCGGGGTTGCGGTCAGGGTGGTACTGCAGGGCAAGCTTGCGGTAAGCCTTCTTCAGTTCTTCGGGTGTGGCGTTCTTGTCGACGCCAAGCACTTCATAGTAGTCTCTCTTTGCCATAACTCTTAACTCCTATTTCTTAACTCAGCAAGCCACCACCACTTTGGCGTAGCGGAGCACCTTGTCGTTGAGGTAGTAGCCTTTCTCTATCACGTCGATTACCGTACCTTTCTGTTCGGGAGCGGGGGCGGGAATCTGGGTCACAGCCTCGTGGAGGGCCTCGTCGAACTTCTCGCCCTTCACCTCCATGGCCTTCAAGCCTTTCTGCTCCAGAATCTTCATCATCTTGTTGTATATCAACTGCACTCCTTCGTCGTCGTTCTTTACGGCGAGGGCGCGCTCGAAGTCGTCGATAATGGGCAGTATTGACTTCATCATCTCGCGCGAACCGTTGAGCAGCAGGTCAGCTTTCTCAATGTTGGTCCGTTTGCGGTAATTCTCGTATTCGGAATAGAGGCGCAGGTATTTGTCGTTGAGAGTAGCCAGCTTCTCGCCCATCTCCTGCAGCTTGTCCTCTGCCGTAGGTTCGGCGGCAGCCTCGGGCTCCTGTTGCTGTTCTTCAGTTTCCTGAGCCACGGGCTCTTCTTTCAGTTCTTCTGTCTCGGTGGTATTATGTTCTTTTTTGCTCATTGCTTATTATTGTTTACACCTATTATATATAGCAAAAAGACTGCCAATGGCAGTCGTTACTGACATTTTGTCACCACACAAACACATCCTCTGGCTTGCGCGGCCGATTGGCAGAACGCCACTTGAAGTCTATCAGCCGTTTCCATTCGTCGGGGAGCTTGCCCACGGGATAGGTCTGCATGTCGGGGTTGTCGTATGTCACCACCCGTGAGGCAGCGCCTGTGGTGTCAAAATAGATGCGCATGTCGGTACCCACACCGACATTGACGCCTACCAGCGCCGACCCTTTGACACTGTCTTCCTCGGTGATGTAGAACACTATCTGGGCGTTGTCGAGGATATCCACGTAGTCGGGATTGCCGTCGGTGAAATATACCACGCCCTGCTTGCCCTTAAGTTGGTTGAACTTGGAAATGTCCACCTGCTGTATAGCGAAGCAGTTGGTGCGCAGGAAGGCCTGCTTGAGGCCTGACGAGTCGTGCAGCAGCTCGATGGTGTCGGCCGTGCACTGGTAGTGCTCGTACCACAGCACGGGGTCTTTGTACATGGACAGTAGCGAGTCGGTGGCCGAATAGAACACCGAGTCGCACATAGCCTGTGCGTCGCGGCGGAAGACCTTTACCTTATGGCTGGCCCTCACGGTGGAGAGCTCGTTGAGGCTGTCGTTGGTGACATATATCGTGTCGGCGTGCATGAACAACGAGTCGCCGTTGTCGACAAACAGCACATGGGCGCTGTCGGTGACGAAGGAGTAGCGGTACTTCTGGTGCGTCTCGCCGTATCGGCCGGTGCAGGTGAGGTCGTTCACCGAGTCGTAGATCTTCACGTTGCCATAAGCCTTGCCGTATTCCATATATTCGTCGTAGTAGAGCGTGTCGCTGTCGATTGTGCGGCCCTGGTTGCTCACATGCGAGCCACGGAACGATATAGCGTAGCGGGTATCGGTGTTGTAGTCGCCCAGCTCGCTGTAGATCACCGACGAGTCGCTGTAGATGTAGGTGGGGCTCTCGAAATGCGCCACCTTGTTCACGGTGTTGTAGAGCAGCGTGTCGGTGACCAGCAGCATCGACGAGTCGCGGAGGTTCACATCATTATATATATAGAACATCTTGAGCTCCGAGTTATACTCGCCCTGACGGCTGTCGAGTGTGCGGTCGTCACTGGTGGCATGCCCCCAGAGGGTGTAATAGGCGGTGGAGCGGTTGCGCTCGTAGGTGAGGTGGTTTGCCTTGAGCAGAGTGCCGCCGTCGATGAGCACCACTGTGTCGGCCCAGATATCGAGCACTCGGGTGTTGCCGTCGTAGTAGAGGCGGTCACCGTAGATGAAGGTGGTGTCGGTAAGGGTGATGTGTATGTTGCGGAAGGCTGTGAAGCTGTTCTCCTCGGTGTTGTAGTGTGCCGAGTCGGCCCTTAGGGTCATACCCTCGTGAGTGGCGACGACGTTCTGGTAGAGGATCCACACTTCGGAGCGGTTAGGGTCGCGCGAACCCATGCCCGATGTGTATTCAATCAGTTTCTGAGCCTCCAGTGTGAGTGTGGCGGCGAATAGCAGCAGCAGTGTTATGATGCGTTTTGTCATCTTTGGCGAATAAAAGAGGCGACTTCTAAAAGTACGGCCTTGTAGGGCTGTGGTTTTAGAAGTCGCCCGCACACTATGGTGTGCTATAGCCGTTTATCTGGCGCGCGAACCGAGACGGTCCATGGCGCAGCGGAATCCGATCCACGAGGCAGACTTGTTCTGGTCGTAGTAGCGGCGGGTGCTGGCCTGCAGGTAGTAGGCACGGTCTTTCCAGCTGCCGCCCTTGACGACGCGCACATGGTTGTTGACCAGCGAGGAGCTGGGGTTGTCCTTGGTGTTGGTCTCGCGACGATACATGTTCTCCGTCCACTTGTCTTCGTCGCTTGTCGAAGCCTTCTCGGCGACTTCTTCGCCATCTTCGTCTTCTTCCACCTCTTCCTCTTCGGCTTCAGCGGCGTTGGCGTCGGGTTCGTCCTGCCACTTCTCGAGCTGGGAAGCGCGGTCACCGTCGAGGTAGCTGACGTTGTTCGACTGGCGGTAGTTGCGGCGGTTGTTGTTGGGTTCTTCGTATTTGTACACGATGAAGCCGTCTTCGCCCATGAGCACGCCACCGTCCTCGTCTCTCTCGTAGGTCATGTAGATGTTACCACGGAAGGGGTCGAGGTCGTCGCCACCACGCGGGTTGACGATCTTACGATAGACGTCCATGCACCACTCGCTGACGTTGCCGGCCATGTTGTACAGGCCGTAGTCGTTGGGGAAGTACCACTTGACGGGGCAGGTGTAGTCCCAGCCGTCGTTGAGGTTGCCAGCCACACCCATGGCGTCGCCGCGGCTACGCTTGAAGTTGGCGAGGAACTGGCCGTAGTATTTCTTGTTGGCCGAACGGAGGCTCTGGCCGGCCCAGGGGTAGGTCTTGTGCTCGACGATGCGCTCGTCGTAGGTGTTGCCTATCAGGCCGAGGGCAGCGAATTCCCACTCAGCCTCTGTTGGCAGGCGGTAGTAGGGGTAGAGGATACCGTCGGTTTTCTTGATGATGCGGTCTTCGCCACCGGCAGCGGGGTTGAGGTCTTTCTTGCCGCGGGCGTCGCCCTCATAGCGGCCGGCGAGGTAAACGTCGGTCTGGAAGGCGGTGGTGCCGAGGTTCTCCTGGTCGAGGGTGAGATAGCCGCGGTCAACGAGGATCTTCTCGTTGAGGCGGTCGGTACGCCAGGTGCTGTACGAGGTGGCCTGCAGCCAGCTGACGCCGACCACTGGGTATTCGTCGTACGAGGGGCTCTGGAAGTAGTAGTCCACGAAGCCCTCGCGCCAAGCCAGACGGTCGCGCCAGGCGGCGGTGTCGGGGATGATGCGGCTGACGCGGTCGGGGTATTCCTCACCGTAGGCGCGGTTCATCCAGTAGACGAACTCGCGGTAGTCGCGGTTGCTCACCTCGCACTCGTCGAGATAGAAGGACGAGACGGTGACGGTGTGGGCCATGTTGTCCCAGCGGTAGCGGGTGTCTTCGGTGACGTGGCCCATGACGAACGAGCCACCCTCGATGAACACCAAGCCGGGGGCTGTGCCTTGCTCGGTTTCGTCAGAGACTTCAAATCCGCCCCACTTGGGGTCGTTGTAGTTCCAACCGGTGGTCGACGACTTGCCGGCCTTGTTGGAGCATCCTGCCAGCAGCAGAGCCGCTGCGGCCACGAGGCATGAAAATCGGAGAATCTTCATATATATCCTTTTTGTTTGTTTACATATTAACGCGCGATGGCGTGTTTTTGTTTCAGCGTTATGCTTTTTTAACTTATCTTTTCGATTAGAACGACGGGCAGCGGATGGCTTTCACCTTCTTCTTGTGCTCGGGCACGGGGAGCATGACGCCGAGGGTGACTTCATGAGCGCCGGCGGTGCTGTTGGCCAGCTTGCTGACGGTGACGTCGTAGCTGTAGCCCACCTTGAAGTAGTCCTGCTGTATGCCCACCTGGAAGATGAAGGCGTCGGCATTCTCCACGCCGTTGCGGAACCACACGCCGACCAGGAAGGGCATCCAGTCGAGGTAGAGACCGTAGTTGAAGTAGTGCAGGCCGCCCTGGTACTGGTAGATGACGTTGGGCGAGATGATGGGGGTACCAAGCGATAGCGACGACTGGCGGCGGCGCTCCTCGGAGACGTTGATCAGGCCGCCACCATGGACGGTGAGTTTTATAGGCACACGGTCTTCGGAGTAGAAGGCCACGTTGGGTTGCGTGAGGTGCGAGGCGGCGACGCCGGCATACCATTTGCTGCCGTACACCACGACGCCGGCGTTGAAGTCGGCGGCCCATTGGCTGAGTTTGTCGGGGCGCTGTGCGCCGGTGGGATAGGCAAAGCCCATCTCGGCGTTAATCTGGTCGGGGAAGCGCAGGTATTCGTCCCATTTGAGGTTGGTGTTGACCAGCGAGATCTGGAGTGCGGCGCTGACGTTCACTTCGCGGCTGAGGCGGAAGTTGAAGGCATACATGGCTCCCAGCATGTTGGTCGAGAGGGCGCCATGGTCGCCCACACGGTCGCTCATCACGATAAAGCCGATGCCACCATGCAGGTCACTGACATACTGGTCGTACGATGCAGAAACAGTAGTGAAAGCACTGACCAGGCCGGGCCATTGGCCGCGGTAGGTCAACGATATACGCGGAGCCACTGCCGTGCCGGCGAATGCCGGGTTCATATACAGCGGGTTAGCATAGAATTGAGAGAAGCCTACATCCTGTGCCGACGCCATGCCCGATGCCAGCAGCATCGTGCCCAGCAGCACTCCTTTCAGCTTCCTTTTCAACTTCATTTTATTCATATTACATGCCTATAATCAAATTGCAATATTACACTTTTTTTTCAATATATAATATTTTTTTTCAAAATAAAATTATAATCGTCACATTATCAGCCCAATATTTTTTTAACATTCCACCTGCAAACCACCGCAAAAGCCCGTCTGGCAATGCCCAAAACGGCTTTTTTGACGACTTTTTCGGATAGCCGGAGGGGTTCCTTCGGAGTGCCTTAGTGGTGTATGGGAGGTACCCTGTCGAGGGTATGATGACCTGGTGGTGTAGAGGGAGTGGAGAGGATGTGGAGAGGATGTGGAGAGGGTGTGGAGGGGGTGGCCTTTCATTCCTGATTTCCAGGCGGTTGGATATGTTAAATTCCCGTATCTTGCTGACAACGTGTCTGGTATGATGTGGTTATCTGAGGTTTCGTTGGATGTTTTTAACATTTGTTTGCAATGCC
>JAEEGL011587475.1_pt1 | contig 15267 bp, 11 predicted proteins | sample 9134231 | NCBI WGS metagenome assembly JAEEGL01 (sample SAMN16246548, study PRJNA631951) | gut metagenome | biome: gut microbiome; feature: rumen; material: fiber-attached | host: Bos | place: Iran: Karaj | collected 2018-10 | reverse complement strand
TGGAGCCACATGGGTAAGTATCCACAACGGTGGTGGTGTAGGCTGGGGAGAAGTGATCAACGGTGGTTTCGGTATGGTCATCGATGGTAGTGATGAAGCCGAACAGCGCATCCGTAAGATGCTCTTCTGGGATGTGAACAACGGTATCGCCCGTCGCTCATGGGCCCGCAATGAGGGTTCTATGCATGCCATCCAACGGGAGATGGACCGTACCCCCGACCTGCAGGTTACGATGCCGAACCTCGTAGATGATGAGATTCTGAACAACATTTTCTAATTAAAACCCAAACAACGATGATACATTATATCAGTGCCGAACATCTGACCATTGAGAAAATAGGTGAGATAATATATAAAGGTTATAAACTGGAGTTGAGCGACGATGCCAAACAGCGTATCCGCCGCTGCAGAAGTTATCTGGATAAGAAGATTGCCCGCAACGGAGAGCCTATCTATGGCGTAACGACAGGCTTTGGATCCTTGTGCAATGTCTCCATCGGCCACGACCATCTGGCACAGTTGCAGATCAATCTGATCAAGAGTCATGCTTGTGGCGTAGGTGAGCGTGTGCCTAACGATATCGTGAAGATTATGATGCTGCTGAAGATACAGTCACTCAGCTACGGCTATTCCGGTTGTAAGTTAGAGACCGTACAGCGTCTGGTGGCTTTCTTCAATAATGAGATCTATCCTGTGGTCTATAAGCAGGGCTCTCTCGGTGCTTCCGGTGACTTGGTTCCCCTGGCACATATGTGTCTGCCATTGGTAGGATTGGGCGAGGTGGAATATCTCGGTAAGGTGATCAGCGGTGAGGAGATCCTCCGTAGAAAACGTTGGAAGGCAATTGAACTGTCGAGCAAGGAGGGATTGGCACTCTTGAATGGCACCCAGAATATGAGTGCGTTTGCGGTATGGAGCATCCTGCAGGCACAACGACTGAGCCGTTGGGCTGATAATATTGCTGCTCTCTCGCTGGATGCTTATGACGGTAGGATAGAGCCGTTCACGGAAGCTGTTCATCTGGTACGTCCCCACAAAGGACAGTTAGAGACAGCAGCCCGTATGCGTGAACTCTTGGAGGGCAGTCAGTTAATTGCTACCTCTAAGGCACACGTGCAGGATCCATACTCTTTCCGTTGTGTTCCTCAGGTGCATGGCACGGTGAAGGATACGCTGCGTTATGTGCGCTCCGTCATTGATACGGAGATCAACTCTGCTACAGACAATCCGACCGTTTGCCCTGATGAGGACCTGATCATCTCTGCAGGTAACTTCCATGGAGAACCTATTGCACTGCCGATGGACTTCCTTGCTATCGCGATGAGTGAACTGGCTAATATCTCTGAGCGCCGTATCTACCGACTGGTATCGGGTACCCGTGGACTGCCCAGTTTCCTGGTAGCTAATCCTGGTGTAAACAGCGGTTTTATGATTACGCAATATACAGCAGCCTCTGTGGTGAGCCTGAATAAGTCATTAGCCATGCCGTCATCAGTGGATAGCATTCCTTCTTGCCAGGATCAGGAGGATCATGTCAGTATGGGTGCCAACGCTGCCATTAAATTATATAAGGTAGTGCAGAATACGGAGCGTGTGCTGGCCATAGAACTCTTCAATGCCGCACAGGCACTCGACTTCCGTCTGCCGCTGAAGACATCCCCCAAACTGCTGGAGATCTACGATGAGTACCGTAAGCAGGTACCGTTCATTCTCAACGATGAACTGATGTACCCGTATATCGAGAAGTCTATCCAGTTCTTGAGGAATAAACAGTTTTAATGTTATGTTCTTTTTCACAACCACCCCAACCCCTCCTTGCCTAAGGAGGGGACTCGATTCCTCCCACGCCCTCCCTTCTCCAAGGGAGGGATGCAACCGCGCCTACTCGGCGCTCTTTCACTAAGGTACCGCTCCCTTATAAGCGGTCGCGGTGATTGTTTTTTCTCCCCTTTGGGGAGGATAGGTGGGGCTCCAAATGTTGCGATAGCGGGAGTGGCAGCAAAGGAATGCAACGACTGAGAACGGCACCGAAGGTGGAGCGAGGACCTGTTTGAGCAAAGCGAGTCCCGCAGCTCAGTTCGAAGAGTTGAGATTCCTTCTGGCACGGAGCGTGCAACGAGCTCTCTTTTTGGTTGCTTTTTCTCTGGCGGTACAGAGAAAAAGAACATAAACGTAGTAAATAATTTTATTTTATGAATAAGGTCATCAACAACATCGGCATACTGGCCGGTATCGACGAAGAGAAGAAAGAACGGATCTGTGGTAAGGCCATGGACCAGATGCACTGTATCAACAACGCATGGCTGTGGGTAAAAGACGGCCGTATAGCCGGCTATGGCCCGATGGAATCGTTGAAAAATCTCTCTCCCGAGGTGTTAAACGACGCAGAGATCATCGATGCTGAAGGAGGTGCTGTGCTCCCTTCTTTCTGCGACAGTCATACACATCTGGTATATGCTGGTAGCCGTGAACAGGAGTTTGTGGATAAGATCCACGGTCTGAGTTATGCGGAGATTGCCCGTAGGGGTGGCGGTATTCTGAACAGTGCCGACCGTCTGCATGAGATGACAGAACAACAACTCTTCGAACAGGCCATGGAACGTGTCAACGAGATCATTCACAAAGGCACGGGAGCTGTAGAAATCAAGAGCGGCTATGGACTGAACACTGCCGACGAACTGAAGATGCTTCGGGTGATCCGTCGTATCAAGGAGACAGCTCCTATGAAAGTGGTCAGCACTTTCTTAGGAGCTCATGCTGTGGCAAGAGGGATGAGTCAGTCGGCATATGTCCGTCAGGTTATCGATGAGATGATGCCTGCCGTGGCGGCAGAGCAACTGGCAGATTATGTCGATGTGTTCTGTGATGAGGGCTTCTTTACTCCCGAAGAGACATCCGCTATCCTTGAGGCCGGAATGAAATACGGTATGCGCGGAAAGATCCACGGACAGGAGTTAGCACCGTCAGGTGGCGTAGAAGTGGCTGTCAAGCATCATGCACTGAGCGTGGATCACTTGGAGAGCATGACGGATGAGGATATCCAAATGCTGAAACAAGCAGACACCATGCCGACAGGATTACCCGGAACGTCGTTCTTCCTGAATATGCCTTTTGCTCCGGCACGTAAGATGATTGATGAAGGACTGGCCGTGGCACTGGCTTCTGATTATAACCCGGGCTCTACTCCTTCGGGAGACATGAAGTTCGTGGTGTCTTTGGCATGCATCAAGATGCACCTTACACCGTATGAGGCCCTCAATGCTACAACGTTGAATACGGCCTGCGCCATGGGCGTGAGCCAGGAATATGGTTCGATAACCGTCGGTAAGGTGGCGAATTTCTATATCACCAAGCCTATCCCGTCGCTCGACTTCATCCCTTACGCCTATACCACCCCCATCATCCAGCGGGTGTTCTTGAAAGGTGAAGAGATCCTATAGTTTTATTTCATCATGTGATTGGGGACAGGTCTGCGAAGCGGCCCTGTCCCCAATTCTTTTGCAAGATCTTCAATACTCTACACTCTACACCCTTACTTCACGCTCCACTCGAAGAGACCGGCAGAGAGGTTGGGGGAGATTTTTACTTCTAACTTCAGCGCTTTTGTGGAAATCATGTTGAAGTTGACTGTGCAGGGATTGCCGGCGATGATGGGATATTGCTCCACACCGGTGACGGGCTGCCACTGTCCCTTCTCATCTTTATAGTAGATCTTCCAGGATGTGGGTAATCCACAACCGCCCCAGGGCTGATCGTCAAACCAATAGACGGTGCTGCTCTTCACAAACATCTCTTCCGGGAGTTCATATACCAACCACTCGGTAGCGTCTTTCTTCGGCCACCAGTCATAGTAGGGGATGGAGCGGTCGTTCTTGTTCTTTGGTACTAGTCCGTCGCATACTGCTGACAGGGCGGTTGTCTTCGTAGAGGCCGTCAATTTACTCTTGCTCGCCAACGATGGCGGTGTGGCTGGTGTGATACTACTCAGATCCTGCGACAGCCATACCCGCATCTTACCACTTCCCCGATGGCACCAGGCATAATAGGGGATGAGTGTCATGTTTTCCTCTTTTGTCGTCAGCATCCCTTGTTCGTTGAAACTGAGCTGCTGCACTTTGGTAGAGAGCGTCTTGACGGTGGTGCCTGCTATCTCTTTCTCTCCCTCAGTGAAGACGGGATGTTGATTAAGGAGCGTGCTCATGATATCGAAGTTGTTGTCAGGATGCTCAGCGCAATACACCAGCGGTCCGCGCTCGATGCTTACCATACCCTGGTCGGCTGTCACCTCATTGTTAGCCCGTACCACCCGCGGTTCCATACAGAAATGAATCTGTATCTTATCACCTTTCTTCCACTTCCTTTCAATGGTGAAGTATCCATCGTCAGTCAGTGCAATTGCTCTTTCATCATCATACAGTTCCTTGTCATTCACGGCGATACGATAGACGGGTTGTGCATCGTCCGTATATCGGTAGAGGTCACTGGGGACAACCTTGTTCCTTACCCAACCGGGGATGCGGATCTTCAGTGCAAATCGTCCGGCTTCATTCTTGTTGATATGGATGGTGATATTCTCCTCCCAAGGATAGTTGGTGGTTTGTGACAGACTGATTTTCTTTCCAGCCACAGAGAGATCAGCTTTGTTGGATAAGAAAAGGTTGACATACACCGAACGGTCTTTCACCGCATACACATATCCAGGCAGGGAGGGGATAAAACGGCAGATGTTTGACGGACAGCAGGCACAGCCGAACCAAGGTTGTCGTTGATGTTGTCCCATGGAGGCTAACGGGTTGGGATAGAAGAAACCGTTGCCTTGCAGGGAAACACCAGAGATCAGTCCGTTATAGAGCGTGCGCTCCAGCACATCATAGTATTTCGACTCTCCATGGAGGAGGAACAGTCGGTGGTTGACATATACATTACCGATAGCTGCACATGTCTCACAATAGGCACTCATATTCGGCAGTTCGTAGTTCTTTCCGAAAGCCTCACCGTTGTTGGTGGCCCCGATACCACCGGTGATATACAGTTTCTTCGATACGATATTATTCCAGATTGCGTCGATGGCATGGATATATGCCGTATCACCTGTCAATGCAGCCACATCCGCCATACCCGCATACATATAGGCAGCACGTACAGCATGCCCTACCGCCTCTTTCTGTTGGATGACAGGGAGGTGAGCCTGGGAATAATCGTGTTTGATCTCTGTCTTACCACGGTAGTCTAAAAAGAATTTCGCTTCATCGAGATATTTCTTGTCGCCGGTAACGAGGTAGAGCTTTGCCAATGCCATCTCAGCAATCTGATGTCCCGGCACTACACATGCCTGACCGGGATTGGGTCCCACCTCACGGCAGACACAGTCGGCATAACGGATGGCGATATCCAGGAATTTCCTACTGCCGGTAGCCTGATAGTGGGCGATAGCTCCTTCAACCATGTGTCCTAAGTTATACAACTCATGACTGAGGTCCTCTTCCTTGACCCATCTCTTGTTGCCGGACCAGTTATGTGGCTTATCCGGATTCTGTGTTCTTGCCGTATAGAGATATCCGTCAGGTTCCTGTGCCGCACCGATGATGTCGATGATGGAGTCCACATAATGCGCCAGTTTTTTATCGGGGAAGGTCTGCAACAGATAAGAAGCCCCTTCGATGGTCTTATATGGATCGGTATCATCGAAACTGAAACCACTCACGGGGAAGGTCTTGGAGGGATCCTTCATGTGCTCAGTGGCATGGATGAAGTTCATGTAACGCCCTGTCTCCTCGCATTTGCTGAAAGCGAGGGGCACCGTTGTCGTCCTACTGGCTTCCAACCGTTGTCCCCAGAATGTTCCGGGAGTAACCTTTACGGCGGTAAATGGCACGGGATTGATAGGATAACCGGTATTTTGTGCCCGACAGATTGGTGATGTGATGATCATCAGCAATAATGCAGAAATTCCAAGATGTCTCATACGTGAATTATTAATTGTTATCATTAGAAGATTCAGCAAAGATAAACATAAAAGTGCGAAATCGGAAATATTTTTTATAATAATTACGAACATAAGGTTAGCAATATGAAGGTATGACAGAATCTGTCACCCTTGCAACAGCAAACTCTATTCCTATTTGGTCATCTGATTTGTCTTTTCCTAAAGATTTAGAAAAACTTCATTTTTGAGCAAAAAACTTTTTACGGTTGCAAGCAATCGGAAGAATTAAGTTGTGTTCTTTTTGGTAATTTGAGATTAGCTTTGTAATTTTGCAACTTATTAATGTGATAGTTATGAATAAAGGACAATATACAGAGGAATTGCTCGCAAGGGGATTGTCAAAGGCTGAGGTTGAATGCCAACGGCAGCTCTATGGGGAGAATGTACTTACTCCTCCCAAGAGCCGTTCTCTCTGGCGATTGTATCTGGAGAAATATCAGGATCCTATCATACAGATCCTGCTCTTTGCCGGTGTTGTATCACTGATCCTCGCTTTTATTCATGGTGAGATCATCGAGACCATCGGTATCTTCCTGGCCATCTTCCTCGCTACCACAATCGGTTTTTATTTCGAGCGCGATGCTGCAAAGAAGTTCGCGGTACTGACTGCTATTGGTGAGGAACAGCCGGTGAAGGTGAAGCGTGAGGGACAGATCATGCTCATTCCCCGTAAGGAGATTGTTGTGGGTGATGTTGTCATCATAGAAACAGGAGATGAGATTCCTGCCGACGGTGAATTGGTGAAAAGCATTGATCTGCAGATCGATGAGTCGTCACTGACGGGAGAGCCGATCGTGGACAAGTACGCTGATGAAAGCCTGAACGATCCGGAGAGTACCTATCCGTCATACCGTGTGATGCGCTCCACGATGGTGATGAACGGCAGGGGAGTGATGGTTGTCACAGCTGTGGGCAATGCCACAGAGATCGGTAAGGTGGCAAAGAGTGCTTCTGAAGATACTGATGTGGAGACTCCTCTGAACATCCAACTGAAGCGCCTGGGTAATATGATCAACAGAGCGGGTTTTATCCTATCTATCTCTGCCTTTATTATTTTCCTGACCCACCATATCGTCACCCATCCCGAGCTATGGCACAGCAATGATTATCTGGAGATGGCAGAGGTGGTCTTGCAATATTTCATGATGACCGTCACGCTCATCGTGATGGCCGTCCCCGAGGGATTACCGATGGCTGTCACCCTCTGTCTGGCACTGAACATGCGGAGGATGCTGGTGAGCAACAACCTCGTGAGAAAACTCCATGCCTGTGAGACAATGGGCGCCGTGACCGTTATCTGTACCGACAAGACCGGTACCCTGACGCAGAATAAGATGACCGTGGCTGACATGAGCCTGTTTCCTTCAGAAACACCGATGGACGACAAGTCTTTCCTGGCTACTGCCATTGCCATGAACAGCACGGCCTATCTCGGGAAAGACCATCAGGGAATAGGTAACCCTACTGAGGTGGCACTCTTGGAATGGGCTCATCAGCAGTTTGTCGGCGGAGAGGTGGCCAACGACTATCAGACGATCCGTCAGCAGACAGCCATCCTTCATCAACAGCCCTTCTCCACACAGTTGAAATACATGACGACAACCGTACAGATAGGAGAAGAGCATTACCTGTTGATGAAAGGTGCTCCGGAGATTGTCACCACCTGTTGTGAGATCTCCGATGCGACCCGTGAACAGGTCAACAGACAGTTGCAGCAGTATCAGGAAAAGGCTATGCGTACACTTGCTTTTGCATGGAAGAAGATGACGGATGAAGACTGGGAACAGCTTACTCATCTCCACCTGCAGGCTATCTGTGCTATCAGCGATCCTGTAAGGAGCGATGTGCCTGATGCTGTGCACCGTTGTCAGCAGGCGGGGATCGAGGTGAAGATGGTTACCGGTGACCATTCCGGCACAGCCAAGGAGATCGGTCGCCAGATAGGTATATGGGATGAGGAGACCCCTGACGAGGCCCTTATCACGGGTGCAGACTTCGCTGCTTTGTCAGATGAAGAAGCGTTGCAACGTGTTCTTACCATCCGTATCATCAGCAGGGCACGACCGGCAGACAAACAGCGGTTCGTGCAGTTGTTACAACAGCGGCAGCAGGTGGTGGCCGTGACGGGTGACGGCACGAACGATGCACCGGCCCTCCATCATGCGCACGTAGGCCTGTCGTTGGGCAGTGGTACCAGTGTGGCGAAGGAAGCCAGCGATATCACCTTGTTGGACGACTCGTTCAGGAGTATCACCGATGCGGTGATGTGGGGGCGTTCGTTATATAAGAATATCCAGCGTTTTCTTTTCTTCCAACTCGTGGTAAACGTGACCGCATTGCTCTTGGTATTGGGCGGTTCACTGTTAGGTACAGAACTGCCGTTGACGGTGACTCAGATCCTATGGATCAACCTGATTATGGATACTTTTGCTGCCATGGCCTTGGCATCGCTGGCACCTTCCAGGGAGGTGATGCGCGAACGACCGAGATCCACCGACAGTTTCATCATCTCCAAAGGAATGGGTTGGGGTATCCTCCTGATAGGCGGACTGTTCTTTGTCATCATGTTCAGTCTCTTGGTTTATTTCCTCCATGATGATGCGGAGTTTGGAGTTCACTATCATGAGATGACGATATTCTTTACTATCTTCGTGATGTTGCAGTTCTGGAATCTCTTTAATGCGAAGACACTGGGTTCTTCACAGAGTGCTTTCCGTAAGTTGTGGCGAGAGCGTGGATTCTTGTTTGTCTTGGCATTGATCCTTGTAGGACAGGTACTCATCGTGCAGTTTGGCGGTAAGATGTTCCGCACGGATGGTATGTCATGGCGAGAGTGGGTGATGGTAATCGGCTCGACGGCGTTTATCGTGGTGTTGGGCGAGTTGTACAGATTTATAAAACGTAGAATATGCAGGGCATAAAAAATATTGTGTTTGACTGGGGCGGTGTCTTGATCAATCTGGATAAAGTCCGTTGTGTAGAGGCTTTTGACAAGATAGGAGCGCATAATATCTCTTCATATGTGGATGAGTGTCGCCAGGAGGATCTCTTCCATGACCTGGAGATCGGCAGGATCACCGTACCGGAGTTTTGTGATGAGGTACGTCGCCAATGTCCCGGTTGTGTGGCCACCGACGAGGAGATCTGTTGGGCTTGGGGAGAACTACTGACGGGTATTCCAGAATATCGTGTTGAGAAGCTCCGTTCTTTGCAATCCCGATACCGCTTATTCCTGTTGAGTAACACCAATGTGATCCATTGGGAACCTTATGTGCATCGTCTGGAGGGATGTTTTGAAAAGATGTTCCTCTCTTACGAGATGCATATGGTAAAACCCGATGCAGAAATCTTCCAGGAGGTATTACGGAAGACAGGTATCCATGCGGAAGAGACACTTTATTTAGATGACTCAGCGAATAACTGTGCTGGAGCTGCTGCTTTAGGTATTCATACACACCATGTGAAGGAGGGGGATGACTGGCTCTCACTGCCTCTTTAACGAAATGATTGAATGATGAAGACCATATACTTAACTCAGGAAGTGCATCTTACCACCCCTTGTGTTGCTACGATAGGGTTCTTTGATGGTGTGCATCGCGGACATCAGTTTTTGATTGATCAACTGGTGCGGATAGCGAAGGAACGCGGGTGGGCCTCGGTGCTTATCACTTTCAACAGGCATCCTCGTCAGGTGCTGAAGAAAGACTTCCAACCGAAGTTGCTGACCACCTTCGAGGAGAAGTTACAGTTGCTCTCCGAGACGGGTGTTGACAACTGTGTGGTATTACCTTTCTCCGAACAGATGGCCGCTTTGTCGGCGTACGATTTCATGAAGACTATCCTCCGTGAGCAGTTGAATGTTCGACTCTTGTATGTGGGATATGATCATCGTTTTGGTAATTCGCGTACAGAAGGTTATGAGGATTATGTGCGTTATGGAAAGGAATTGGGTATTGAGGTGGTACAGTCGGTGGTTTATCCCTGGAATGATATCAATATCAGTTCATCGGTAGTGCGCCGTTTCATCCAGGAGGGAGAGATAGAAAAAGCCGTGACGTGTCTTGGGCATCCTTATTCGTTGACTGGACATGTGGTTGCCGGTGAACAACAAGGTAGGAAGATCGGTTTCCCGACAGCTAATATCCTGTTGGATAATACCGACAAGCTCATCCCTGCTGATGGTGTCTATGCTGTGAAGGTGCATGTGGAGGATAATCCGATGGCTTATCCCGGCATGATGAATATCGGTATGCGCCCCACCTTTGGAGGGGATCATCAGACCATCGAGGTGCATCTCTTTCACTTCTCAGAAGATCTTTACGGAAAACAACTGACGATTGTGGTGAAGAAGAGGTTGAGAGACGAACAGCGTTTTGCTTCTCCGGAGGCCCTTCGGGAACAACTGGAGAAAGATGAGGAACAGATTATAGAACAATTTGAACAGGAGCAATGAAAAAAGCAATTCTTTATCTGATAGAGTTCTTGGCGATACAGTTTATCGTGGGGGCTGTGATACAAGGAGTGTATTCCCTGATAAAGGGAGGTATCCCGGCAGATGCTGCAACACCGTTGATGATCATCAGCACGATAGTGGCTAATCTGGTGATTATCATCCTCTTCCTTGGGACCCGATGGACACCTGTATCACTGAATTATGCGAAGACACATCCCTGGGGCGTGGCCTTCTGGACGGTATTAGCTGCTTTGGGTGCTATCATTCCTTCGGTATGGTTTCAGGAGTTACTCCCAGAGTTACCTAATCTAGTTGCTGATGACCTTAGTGATATGATCAATCACCCCGGCGGTTACCTTGCTATTGCCATTGCTGCCCCTGTGGCAGAGGAAATCGTCTTCCGTGGCGCTATCCTGCGTGCTTTGCTCAATAGTTTCAAGCAACCGTGGGTGGCTATCACCCTCTCTGCCTTGTTCTTTGCTGTCGGTCATCTGAACCCTGCCCAGATGCCCCATGCTTTCCTGATCGGTTTGCTTTTGGGTTGGATGTTCTACCGTACTGGCAGTATCCTGCCGGGTATTCTCTTTCATCTGGTGAATAACACGGTGGCATATGTTCTCGAACGGATATATCCCGGCTCTGAAGACCTCACCCTCAAGGATTACTTTGGTGGTGATGAGCAGGCGGTTGTCATGAGCGTGATCTTCTCACTGTTGATACTCCTGCCCTCGATCTTCCAGTTGAATATTTGGATGAGAAAGGGGAGAAAGTAATAAAAAAATGGAAGGGGTGCCCTTTTGCACCCCTTTTCCGTTAGTATGTTATGAAAAAATTTTGAGAGAATTGAAACTTCACAGTTTCCTTTTGTGTTTTATTAAACATGATTGTTTTATAGAGAAAGCATAGAAATATATCTACTTGATGATGGTGTTGACCATTGGTGATCCGGTCTTCTGCAGACTGTCCACCTTAATGGTGTCACCTAAGGCAACCGACGGACCCTCATTCACCTGCTGATACCCTGCAAGGTTAGTAGCATCAGGCTCTTTCGGATCGAAGGCTTTCTGAGCAGCATTACCCAAGGTAAGGATGATAGCTACAATAGCGGCAGCCCGGAAGAGCGGCATCAGGCGGTTGGTGAGACGAATGGTCTTTGCCTTTACCGGTTCTTTTTCGTCGATCATCTCCAAGATCTTCTCATCGAAGTCATCCCCTAATACGTTCATCGTCTTGTCGTATTGTTCATAGGTGAAGAGACTGCGATAGGGAAGCAGAGAAACAGGAATATCATCCTGACTGAAGAAAGCCCGCAGAATACGCTCTTCCTCCAGCGTGGTCATGCCTTGCCAGTAACGCTCAAGCAGTTGTTCGATGTACTTATAATCCATATTTCTCTGATTCTTGAAATTTCTGTTTAATAGTTTGGCGAGCCCGGAAGATATTCACCTTCACTTGTTCTTCGCTGATACCGAGGATCATAGCTATCTCTTTGTAGCTTTTTCCTTCAAAGTCACGTAGCTGCATGCAACTCCGTTGTTTTTCCGGCAGACTGTTCAGGAGTGTCTTTACCATCTCTACCCTGTCGTTGAGAATAATCTGTTCGTAAGGGTTAAGAACCGCTGCTCCTGTTTGTTCTTGACTTTTCAGTCCGTCGATGTTGAGGTTGTCAGCCAGATGACTCGCCTTTCTTACTTTGTCGAGCGCCAGATGCCGACAGATGGTCAGGCAGAATGCTTCAAGATTCTCTATTTGTTCCCAATCATCGCGTTTGTTCCAGATCTTAATCATCGTATCCTGAACGACATCCTCAGCTTCTTCGTGGTTTGTAGTGATACGGAGAGCCAACCGATAGAGAACGTTTTTCAACGGTAATATGTCGTTCTTGAAACTGATTGCTTTCATCTGCACTCTAAATAAATGACGATTGGGCGGAAACAAAGTTACAGATTCTCTTTGTTTTTTCTTTTTTTAACACACTGTATTTTCTTTCTGGATGATGGTTCCATGACGACCGTCGATGGCTGTTGCCAAGGTGATGATCACCCGTGAGACACCACAGTCGATGGCATGGAAGGCATTCTCCAGTTTTGGGATCATTCCTCCGGCGATGGTCCCCTCGGCCACCAATTGGCGGAAGGAGTCGGGGGTGATGGTGGGAATCACACTGTCATCATCCGTAGGATTGGCGAGTACACCTTTCTTTTCAAAGGAATAGATGAGTGTCACGTCGTAGAATGCGGCTAAGGCTTTGGCTGTTTCCGAAGCTATCGTGTCCGCATTGGTATTGAGGATATTTCCTTGTCCGTCGTGCGTCAGCGGGGCCATGACAGGGATGATATCTTTCTCGAGCAGCATCGTGAGGAGAGCACCGTTCACCTCATCCACATCCCCCACGAAACCATAGTCGATGGACTGCTCCTCGGAGAGTTTGACAACAGGGCGTCGATGGGCACGTATCACATTCATGTCAGCTCCGGTGAGTCCTAAGGCATTGACACCAATAGCCTGCAGACGGGCGACGACATTCTTGTTAACCAGACCGCCGTACACCATGGTGACCACCTGCAGCATGTCACTGTCGGTGATTCGTCTGCCGTTGATCATCTTACTCTCGATGCCCAGTGATGAAGCGACCTGTGTGGCCCGTCGTCCACCGCCATGAACCAGGATTTTCTTTCCTGGTATGGCGGAGAAATCTTTCAATAGCTGGGACAACTGTGCTTCGTTTTCTACGATAGCACCTCCCACCTTGACGACAGTAACCTTCTCTCTCATTGTTTACTCTAAATAGGTATATCCATATAGGCCCGAGCGGTAGTTGCTCAGGAACTCTTTTCCTTCTTCTATAGAGATCTTACCCTCCTTGACACTCTTTGTCACCCATGTCTCCAACTGTCGAACCAGTTTCTTGGGATTATACTGTACATAGTCGAGCACGTCGGCAACGGTCTCACCATCAAAGATCTGGTCGATATGATAACCATTGTCTTTCACAGAGATATGTACGGCATTGGTATCACCGAAAAGATTATGCATATCACCGAGGATCTCCTGGTAAGCACCGACAAGGAAGACACCCAGATAATACTTCTCGTTTTTCTTCAGTGAGTGAACGGGCAGCACGTGGGATACATGCCTGTTGGTGACGAAGTTCGCGATCTTGCCGTCGCTGTCGCAGGTGATATCCTGTAGGGTGGCGTTGCGGGTCGGCCTTTCGTCCAAACGCTGAATGGGCACGATCGGGAACAGTTGGTCGATAGCCCAACTGTCGGGCAGTGACTGGAACAGGCTGAAGTTGCAGAAATATTTGTCTGCCAACAGCTTGTCGAGGTTCTTCAACTCCTCCGGGGTGTGTTTGAGGGATTTTGCCAACGAGTTGATTTCCCGACAGACGCTCCAATACATCCTCTCGATCTCAGCACGTGTCTGCAGGTCGACCAAGCCATGGCTGAACAGGTCAAGGGCTTCTTCCCTGATCTGCTCTGCGTCATGCCAGTCTTCCAACATCGACCGTTGGTTGAGATTATCCCAGATATCATAGAGATCTTTTACCAACACGTGTGCTTCCTCTGAGGGCTCGAAACTCTCGTCCATCTCCGGCAGGGTAGCTGTCTCCAACACATCGATAACCAGTACGGAATGGTGTGCTGACAATGAGCGTCCACTCTCTGTGATGATGTTCGGATGAGGGATGTTGTTACGGTCGGCAGCCTCTACGAAAGTGTACAGACAGTCATTGACATACTCCTGGATAGAGTAGTTGACAGAGCTCTCACTACTCGGAGAACGTGTTCCGTCATAGTCAACACCCAGTCCGCCGCCACAGTCAACGAAATCGACGTTATAGCCCATCTTATGCAGTTGGATATAGAACTGTGATGCTTCTCTCAGTGCTGTCTGGATACGACGGATCTTGGTGATCTGCGAACCGATATGGAAATGGATCAGGCGCAGACAGTCTTTCATATTTTTCTTATCCAGGATCTCCAGAGCTTCCAACAGTTCAGAACTGGTCAGTCCGAACTTACTGGCGTCGCCACCGCTCTCTTCCCACTTACCACTGCCGGAAGAAGCCAGCTTGATGCGGATACCGAGGTTAGGACGTACGTTCAGTTTCTTTGCAGCCTTGGCAATCACCTCCAGTTCGTTGAGCTTCTCCACAACGATGAAGATACGTTTGCCCATCTTCTGTGCCAGCAAAGCCAGTTCGATATAACTCTGATCCTTATAACCGTTGCAGATGATCAGTGAGTCGCTCATACACTGTACGGCAATCACCGCATGCAACTCCGGTTTGGAACCAGCCTCCAGTCCGAGGTTGAACTTCTTACCATGGCTGATGATCTCCTCTACCACCGGTTGCATCTGATTCACCTTGATGGGATAGATGACAAAGTTCTCCCCTTTATATCCATACTCATCGGCAGCCTTCTTAAAACAACTGGCTGTCTTCTCAATACGGTTGTCAAGGATGTCAGGGAAACGTAGTAAGACGGGAGACTCCACATCGCGTAATGCGAGCTCATCCATCACTTCACGCAGATCAATCTGCGCATCATCCTTACAAGGGGTCACATAGACATTTCCCTTGTCGTTAACATCAAAATACGAAATACCCCATCCACTGATGTTGTAAAGCTCTTTTGAGTCTTCAATAGTCCATCTCTTCATTTTCTTTTCAGGTATGATCAGGCATCGCCTGCGTGAATAATTATATGTTCAGTAGCTTACGTAACTCTTGCACGGTAATCTTTATCTTCTCATAGTCGTCCATCAGACTCACATCGAGGACATGCTTCGCTTTCATATAATAAGGTTCGCGTACGGA
>JAEEGL016035372.1_pt1 | contig 15268 bp, 10 predicted proteins | sample 9134231 | NCBI WGS metagenome assembly JAEEGL01 (sample SAMN16246548, study PRJNA631951) | gut metagenome | biome: gut microbiome; feature: rumen; material: fiber-attached | host: Bos | place: Iran: Karaj | collected 2018-10 | reverse complement strand
TTCTCAGCTACTGCACTAGCAGCTGCTTCGCCAATCACGTAAGTGAATGTAACCTTGTAGGCAGCAGCTTCTTGAATCTCGAGCAGAGAGTTGTTATCCATTCCGTCAGGAATCCAGATAGCTCCGTTCTTAACAACCTTGAAGCCGTAAGTCTTAGCAGTGAGGTTGATAGAATCGAATACGAGAGTAGCAACACCATCGGTAACTGTCATCTTGTTCTGCGTAGCAGATCCATCCCATGCAACACCCATCAGATCAGCATCACCTGCGATAACGTATGTATCTTCTATTCCACCAGGATTGGAAGTATCGACAGTTACACAGATGAGGAAGGTCTGTAGATCCATCGAGATGGTGATATCCTGAACTTTGTAGGTAGTGAACTCAATGTTCTTTCCACTGCCTCCTGTTACACCTTCAGAAGTGCATTCGGTGTTGAGAACTGTAAATTCGTGACCAGTATCAGTTCCGTTATTCCACTGACCATCGGTGATCTTGAAAGCGTGAGAACCAGCAGGAACATTGTGGAAGGTTTTTGTGCCCTCTTCATTGAGAGAAGCGTCTTCGTAGTCAACCCACCAGTTCTTGCCGGTAAGTCCTTCGTCACCAGCAATGTAGTATTTCTTAGGAGCTGTACCTGTAACTGCCTTGATGCAGATAAGAGTACCATCGAAGATAATGGTGATATTCTGCTTAACAGCAGTCTCAACCACAATGTTTCCGTTGTCGGCTACATATATTCCCTCGCTAGTGCAATCAGTGTCGAGAGTATTGAACTCATGACCTGTGCCCCACTGACCATCGGTGATCTTGAGTTCCCACTTGCCTGCAGGAACATCTTCCATTACGTTTTCACCGATATGGATCTCGAAGTCAGGATCTGCCACACTCCAACCGTTCATATTACCAGCCAGATAATACTTGGTGGAATCCTGGATGATAGGATCACCCATCTTGGTAGGAGTAAATTCAAGGCTGTGAACCGAAATGTTGGCCTTGAAGTAGAAGTGATAGTAGCCAGTTTCAGAGAAGGTGTAAGTATAATCGCCACTTGAAGGCAACTCATATACACCCCAGGTATGATCGGCAGTAAGTTTATACTTATAGGTTGTTGCTTCATTGATGAGAACAGAATCCATCTCATAGGTGTAGATATCGCCTTCAACTTCTTCTTTCATCTCAGGAGCATCAGCAGGAGCCCAACCCCATGGAATCATACCCGGATCACCTACGATAGAGTAAACATGCTTGATAGGATCAGCAGGGCGGAGATAGGTGAGGTTAACTTCTACGCAAGTCTCCAGAGGTCTTGAAGGATAATATACATAGGTGATACCGTAAACACCAGTGCTATCGATAGCGATACGAGCATTGTCTTTGTCTTCACGACGAGGATAGATTTCATTCTCAAAGTCCCAAGAACGATATCTGATGATCTTGAACTGCAAGTCGTTGCCAGCTTCGAGAGTCTTCTCTGCAACACCCATCTTATAGTAAGCACCTTCGCCATCACCAACCTTAATCATATCGTTGGCGGTATTCTCAGGATCCCAGTTGGTAGTACCATTGCAAGCAGTACCAACCACGGTGATTACATCCTCTACGTGTGTAGTATCAGGAATCAGACTAGTAGCAATGAGATCAAGCATGTGATTGTTGATATCAGCTATGAAGTGCAGACTATAAGGACCAGCTTCTGCGAATGTGTAGGAGTTGTTTCCATTGAGAGGTAACTCATACGCTCCCCAAGTGTGGTCAGCAGTGAGTTTATATTCGTATGCCTTAGCTTCTGCGATGTAAACAGAATCGATTATTTGCTCATAGAAACCATCTTTTCCTTCGATAGGAGTCATCTCAGGAGCATCAGCAGGAGCCCAACCCCATGAAACCAGAGCCTCATCACCTACAATAGAATAGACATGCGTAATTGTTGCAGGGCGGATATAGGTGAGGTTAACTTCTACGCAAGTAGCCAGAGGTCTTGAAGGATAATATACATAGGTGATACCATAAACGCCTGTGCTGTCGACATCGATATGAGCATTTTCGTGAGTCTCTTCTACGCGAGGATAGATCTCATTCTCGAATTCCCAAGAACGAGCTTTCACAATCTTGAAGTCGAATCCGACTCCAGCTTCGAGAGTAGCTTCAGGAACACCCAATTTGTAGTAAGCGTCGTCGCCTTCGCCCACCTTAACCATATCGTTAGCAGTATTCTCAGGATCCCATTTTTCTCCATTGACAGCAGTACCAACTACGGTGATTACATCGGCGGATGATTGACCATAAGGAGTAGCTGTAGCATAAGCACGCTCATCACCTACTTTGTAAGTAAAGAGAACATTGTAGATACCAGCCACGCTGATTGGGAGTTCGGAGTCGTTCTCATATCCGTCAGGAATCCAAACATTATCGTTCTTCACTACTTTGAATTTGTAGGTAGTAGCTTCCAGACTCAGAGAGTCTTTACGAAGTTCGAATTGCTCACCATTAAGAGTCATGCGGTTTAGCTCTACAGTGCCATCCCAAGATACTCCAAGTATTGCTTCGTCACCAGCGATGACATATTTGTCTTGCCAATCGTCGGGTTTCTTGGTATCAGCAATAACGCAGATCTTGAATGTTACGAGATTCATCGAGATGGTGATATCCTGAACTTTGTAGGTATCGAATTTGATATCGCTACCATTACCACCATAAACACCTTCGCTTGAGCATTCGGTGTCAAGGTCGGAATATTCAGTACCTCCATTGTTTGCCCATGCACCAGTGGTGATCTTGAATGCGTGACTACCAGCAGGTACATCCTTAATGAGAATCTTACCTGATTCATCGAGTATGCGCTGAGGATCGTCAACCCACCAAGAATGACCTTCTGGCATCAAACCTGCAGTACCAGCGAGATAGTAGACAGTAGGAGGAGTACCTGTTACGACTTTGACGCAGACTTTTGTTCCATCGAAAGTAATGGTAACATCTTGGACAGTGGTGGTAGTGAATACGATATTGTTTCCATTTCCACCAGTAACCCCTTCGGAAGTACATTCGGTATCGATAGTAGTGAATTCGTGTCCTTCACCCCACTGACCATCAGTAACTTTGAATTCGTGTGTACCTGCGGGTAGATCTTTGAATGTTACAGTGCCATCAACGATTTCCGTACCATTTACAGTCCAACTGTTCATTGTACCTGCAACATAGTAATGAGTTTCTACAACTACAGGTTTCCTAATATCGGTGATAGTTACTGTTTCAGCGGCAGGATCGTAAACGAAGGTAACAGTGTCGTGCAATTCAGCATCGGCATAGTTGATGATTTTCTTCTTTTCGATCCAAGATGCGTTGCTACCGCCTGCATTATCAGCGATATTCACACCATTGTCACCCCAAAGACCAGTATATTTATGAGTATAGTCTTCTTGGAGTTCCATTGGTTGGAATTCCCAAGAACCACCATCCCACGGGTGCTTGATCCAATAGTTCTTAGCAGCAGGATAAGTAACAGAGAGGTACGAAGACGATTTAGTATAGAAGAAAGTGTATTCACCTGCAGCAGCAGTCATCAATCTGCAATTACTGGTGTAAGTATAGAAGGTCAGACCTGCACCATCAGATGAAATAGCGTTTGGATTACCTAACCAAACATTAGAGCTAGCTTTGTAGACCTTGAACTCATAGGTTTGATTGGCTGCCAGATTGAGAGTTAAAGAGAAATTGTTAGTGTCGTTATCAATTTTCTGGAACTCATTAGCTTCTGTACTCCACTCATTGAAACTACCAGCGAGGAAATAACCTGTAGCATTTGGATTTTCATAAGGAGTGAGTTTTACAGCGCAGATATAGCACTTGTCGCTGTTTACTTGAACCCATAGGTTAGCATCAGCTCCTGTATAGTTGAATTCCAGGCGCTCAACAGCATTCTTTGCTCCTTTATCAACTACTTCACCTACTTTATCTCCATCGAAAGCCTCTTTAGTGAAAGAGAATGTACGATCGGAAGAAGTGGTTTTGTAAACCCAAAGCTCAATAGTGGTGTTCTTCTTTGTAGGAATAATCAAGTCACGATAAGTTGCACGCGAAGAACCTCCAAGGTTAAGCATATAGGTGTAAGTACTATCACCCAAAGAAGCACTTAATTGCTCCACTTTCACGCCATGATCGCCTTCACTAACGATAGTCATGCCACGAACAGTGGTATTTGTAGTAATTTCTCCCAGGTCTTTAAGGTCGGCCTGGTCAAACTTCCAGAAACCTGTATTCATGTATGTAACAGGTTGAGGCTCTTCCAGAGCAGGCACATCAGCAGCAGTAGCATACCATGTCTTGTCTTTCCAGTAATAGTATACTCCGTCAGCCACTTTCAGGTCAGATGATTGAACAGAGCCTTCGTTCTTATTGGTAAAGATGATATTCGGATAGGCAGTATCATCCACCGCATACGAATAGACATCAAAACCGTTGATCTGATCTGCAGTCTTAGTCATAGCCTCGCCAGGCCAAGCGGCTTTGCTTCCACCACCATCAGCCCAAACATAGGCATTGACAGTAGTCCATCCATCGGAGTTAATGAAATAGACTGTCTTCTCTGCCATCAAAGATAATGCACATAGCATCATCAGTGCAAAAGAGAGAATTCGTTTCATGATGTTAAAAATTTAAAGTTGTTAATAAAATATGTTATTTAAAAAGTTTACTATTCTTAAGATTGATGCATAATTATTCAGAATGAGGACTCGGCTAACACTCGGCTTATTCCGGCTTACCACTCGGCTACCTGAAAGTTATCATTTCTTAAGATTTATGCATAATTATGCAGGTTTTATGCAGACATTATGCATAAAGGTTTCCGGCAAGGCTATTCTTTTATGAACAGTTTGGTTGCTTTCTGACCATCTGCTGTTTGCAGATGCAGGATATACATTCCTTTGTTCATGCCGGTGACATCAATCTGACGGATATTGCCGAACTCCATACGCTGCATCTGCCCTGTGACAGTATAAATATATGCGGCATTAACGGTCTTGGAAGTCTCTATATTAAGCGTACTATTTACAGGATTCGGATAGATCTTCAGCATTTCGTTATCAGACGAAGCGGTGATATCCTCAAGTCCTGTAGGAGTAGCGCATTCGGGTTCGAAATACTCGGCTCCACCACGCCAAGAGTAGCAAACATCTTCGTCGGTAGAGAGGTCGGAAGTCTGGTCGCATCCGCTTCCGCAATTGAAGATGAAGTTAACTTGCTTGATGTCGGCAGGGAACTGATAGAAGTAGTATCCGTTCTGATCTTTGTCGGTAAGGGCTTTGCCCGGCCATTTTCCCAGCAACTCTCCAGCATCGGTCCATGCATAGAGGTTGATAGCCTTCCACTGCCATGGTTTGTAGAACTTGACAACGATAGGTGTTGTCTGCGGCTCTTTGTAGGTATAAGTGTAAGTCTGCACGGGTGTCTGGACTCCACCTGCCACAGCCATCACTTTGAGTGTGGTAGTCTGCTTGAAGTTGAGAGTGGTGCCAGTCAATTTTGTTGAGGATGTGGTGGGTTCAGATCCGTCGGTAGTATAGTAGACAGAAGCTGTACCTGAGAGTGATACGGCCTTGACAGTGACATCGATACCATTGGTTTTATCCTTGAAGGTGGTAGAACCAGGCGAAACGATGAGGTTGAGATCGCCTGCAGCGCCTGATGCTGCTTTGAAATAGACAGCATAACCTGTGCCCTTCACTGCCAGTTTGTAGTCCGATCCGATAGTCTGACTGACACGGTTTCCGAGCAAGAGGATAAGCGAACCACCGTTCTTACCGGTAACCGTAGCTTTATATCCGCCAGCATCCGCCTCGTCGGAAACGGCAGATTCGCTATGAACCTGTGCAGCATGACGAGCCATGACCATCTTGCCGATCTCTTCTTTATATTTGTACCAATGCGGATAGAACACGCAAGGAATACCAGGCATTGAAAGGATATAAGCATTGGCTTGTAGAAGTTTGTCTTTGTTGGCAGAACGCAGACTATTGCCTTTGCCGAGGAACTCGTTGACATCACGTTCGTAAGAGTCGTGACTATCGACGAAAGTGACAGCATATTTCGACATACCAATACCAGGCAGACCTGCACCCTTGCAAGTGGAGTAGTTGCCTCCTGCAATACCTTGAGAGCTATTGTCAGGATTGTTGATAGCAGTATACTTGGTAGCGAAGTCGAAAGTCATAGTGTTGTTGCCAGCTTCTCCGATATGCGTCTTGAGAGTCTGCGGATTGCCATCCCACCACTCCATGACGGAGAAGTAAGCACCAGAAGCACGGTTATAGTCGTTGATATGACCATTCCAGAAGCCTTTGCAGTAGTCGTAGCGCCAACCGTCGTAGTCGATCTCATCGTACATCCACTGCAGGTAAGCGCGGAACATCTTCTGCACTTCGGCATTCTGATGATCCCAGTCGCGAGCAGCTGCATAGTTGGCTTCCGATCCGTATCCATCATCGTTGGCACCAGTAGCTTTGCCTTTGCATGAGCCCGAACTAGCAGAGTTGACTTCGTCGTTTTTGCAGATCCATGCGGCAGTAGGTTGGAAAGTACCGTATTTGCCGAAATCCATAGGATAATAGTCGCACCAAGTGGATTTGTTGGCAGCATGGTTGATGACTATATCAGCAACGACTTTGGTTTTTCTGGGCGAGTTGTGCATAGCGGTGATGAACTGCTGGAGTTCGGCACGACTACCCCAGGCACTGGTCTGAGTGCTGTATTGCGAAGGATGATAACCAGTGCCACCATCCGATTTAGCCGATGGTGGAAGCCAGATGAGGTCGAAGTAAGCACCGAATTCGGCAGCTTGCTCGTTGAGCGCTTTCCATTTGGTGTTAGGCAGTTTCACGCCGTTGGTATAGGTTTTATCCTCATACGAATCGTAGAAGAAAGCCTGGAGCATGACATCTGTAGACTCGGAAGGCACAGCAGAAGAATAGTGGGTTTTGGTAGGCACAACCACAGCGCCATCGGTAGTGATGCATATTTTTGAGCCGTCGAAAGTGAAAGTGACCTCTGCTTCTTTTGCCAGAGCAAACACTATATTGCCATCTTCATCGCCTGAAGGAGATACGTTGGTACAATCAGCTCCCACAGCACTGAAGCCCCAGTTCTTACTCCAAGTTCCGTTGGTGATCTTGCATTTGTAAGTGCCAGCAGCAAGAGTGAGCACCAGACTTCCACCTTCCATCTTGGCAGCTTGCGCATTCCAGGCAGGTCCGCCAGTCCAAGTGCCATCACCCGTCAGATAGTAACCTGTAGGAGTAATAGCGGAACCGTCATAAGTAGTCCATTTAACACCAGTCAGACCATCCCACGAATTATCAGCATTAGGGATAAGTTCCATACAATCTTTGGTATCATCCCACACAAGGTCACCGGTTTGATTCCAAATAGTAGTGCCTTCCCATGCTGGAGTGGTACCGCCCGGGAAACGGACAATCTTTCCGCCCGTTCTTCCATCTGCTATCTCTGTTGACGAATATCCGTCATTGTCGGTTGGAACGAATTTGGACCATGCATCAGCACTAGATCCCCCCCATGTCCAAATGGCGACAACAGCACCATCAACTGTAAAATCTACATCACCTGCTTTTAAATAAAGTGTCTTAGCATTGATTGCTGCATATACAGAAAGTATAGCAACGACAAAGAGAAATAATCTTTTCATGATATTATCAATTAATTTTCAGTTATTTACGTTGTATGTTTCTTGCACGTATACTACACTTGTGTAGTATCGGCAATTTTTCACGCTGCAAATATACAACATTTTTCAGTGAAATGCAAATAAAATCGCACTTCGTGCGAAAAAAAGCAACAAATGCATTTTTTAGTCTCAACCGAGGAAGAACGCAAAAGAAAACGAAAACAAAGTAAACCTAACTGTCGGGATTCAGGGCAAAAAACACACTTTTTGACATTTTGACATTTTGACACATAAATCAAGGTGAATGTAGGTGGATGAGGGCGGATTTTTGCAAAAAAAAGTTAAAGTATGTCAGTCCTCTCGCGCGCGTATAAAGAAAGAAAATAATATTATATATAATAACAAAGTTATTATATATAATATTAAATTCTATTATCCCCCTACCCCCTTCTTCCTCTTTTTATTAAGATTTTTTTACACTTTATTCGTGTTTCTTTTGAATGTTTTTGCCGTTTTTTTGAGTTGTTTTTCCCTACTTTTGGGTGTTATCCATATTAAAAGATGTGTCAAAATGTCAAAATGTCAAAATTACTCCCCCAAGAAACATGAATAACCACAAATTACTCATAAATGATTCATGAATAATTCATGGTTAATTCGTGTACTTTCATTGTCATTCTAACGAAGATCAGGATGACAAAGAAGAAATTACTGCCACAACCGTGAGGCACTTGTCGGCGACGCGGAAACTCAGGTTGTAGCCTGCATAGGTAAGGCCGTAGATGCGCTCTGGATCGTTGTGGAAAGCAGGTCGAGGATCTTGAGCGAGAATCTCCGTGAGTTGCTTTACGAGAGCAGAAGAGAGTCCGCGTTTAGTGCCTTTTGCCCAGTTTACTTCCAGGCAATAGTCGTTGTCGGAAGCAAAACCCGAAGTGGCATCGGAGTGAATATCGGTGTAAGGCAGATAAGGTTTGATATCGAATATAGGAGTGCCATCCATGAGATCTGCGCCAGATACTACAAGCACCATGCCTTCCTCTTGCGTTTTCTCTACCCTTTCCAGTTTGACCGACGAAAGACCGAGCGGATTAGGTCGGAAAGGCGAGCGGGTAGCAAACACTCCCATGTGAGTATTTCCGCCCAACCTTGGCGGTCTCACTGTAGGAGTCCAACCCTCATTCTCCGAGAATCCCCATATGAGCCAGAGATGCGACCACTCTTCGATGCTGCGAAGCGCTTCTTGAGAGCGGAACTCAGGTTCAAACACTATACGCGTAAGTACAGAAGGGGCACACCCCGACTGACGAGGTATGCCGAACTTCTGCGCGAAACCATTATGCGCAAAGGCGATGACCTTTAATGCATGCATAACAACTCTATTATTCCCACGGATGCCACAGATTAGAGAGATTTCCACGGATATCTTACAAAATTTATCAGACTTCGTTTGTTGAGATGACTGAGATGCCATTCGGCTGCATAGTTTCTCAACAATCTCCAGATGTGAAGCATCATGAAGATATCAAAAATCCGTATTTAACTCCATTATCTGTGGCATCCGTGGGAGAATGATTTACACAACTCCTGAGAAGCCCATGAAAGCCATTGCGAGCAATCCTGCAGTGAGAAGAGCGATAGGAGTGCCTTCCATAGCTTTGGGCACTTTGTTCATTGCCAGTTGCTCGCGGATTCCTGCAAAGAGGATGAGCGCAAGAGCAAAGCCAAGAGCGGTTGCGAAAGCGAAGACAGTACCTTGCAGCAGATTGGCCTCAGCACCCGGCACTTTGCTTGCCCACGTGCCGTCAGCCACGAGAATAGCCACACCAAGGATGCAGCAGTTGGTAGTGATAAGCGGCAGGAAGACACCGAGAGCCTGATACAGACTCGGAGAGATCTTCTTCAGCACAATCTCTATCATCTGCACCAAAGCGGCGATGACGAGGATGAAGAGAATGGTCTGCAAGAACTCCAAACCGAAAGTTGCAAGCACATACTTCTGCAAGAGATAGGTTACGATAGTAGCCAGTGTGAGCACGAAAGTAACAGCCGCACCCATACCTGCTGCAGTGTCGATTTTCTTGCTTACTCCCAGGAACGGGCAAATACCGAGGAACTGGGAGAAGACGATATTGTTAACAAATATCGCGCTGATGATTATAAGTAGATATACCATATTTCTTTTGTTGAATTGTTGAACTGGTTGATCGTTGAACTATTAAACAGCGTCAGCGGTCTTACTTCCTTATTTTATTTACTGCCGCCATGAGGTATGCAAGTGCGATGAAGGCACCTGGAGCGAGTACAAAGAGGAGCATGGCATAGTTCTCTGGGAACACTTTCAGACCAAAGCACATACCAGATCCAAGCAACTCACGAATAGCGCCGAGTATAGTAAGAGCGATGGTAAAACCAAGACCCATACCTATACCGTCGAGAGCAGAAAGACCCACGTTGTTTTTCGCTGCAAAAGCCTCAGCACGACCAAGGACGATGCAGTTGACCACAATAAGAGGAATAAAGAGTCCGAGAGTCTCGTACATAGCCGGCACATATGCCTGCATAAGCAGCTGAACCATAGTAACAAACGAGGCGATAACCACGATATATGCAGGGATATGCACTTTGTCAGGGATGAGATTGCGCAAAAGCGAAATGACAATGTTGGAGCATACGAGCACAAACATTGTAGCCAAACCCATCGACATACCGTTGATGGCACTGGTGGTAGTAGCAAGCGTAGGACACATGCCAAGCACCAGGACGAAAGTGGGGTTCTCACGAAGGAGACCGTTAACTAATGTTTTCAGAGGCTTATTCATTGCTTTCAGTATTTACAGGTTCAACATCATCGGGAAACACTTCCTGCAATTCAGCATTCTCCGAGAGAGCTGTAGCAGCAGTTTGTGCATCCACGTTTTTCTTGTTATAAACATCGTATGCCCCTTGCACGGCTTTGAGGAAAGCGCGCGAGGAGATAGTGGCAGCCGTGATGGCATCGACATCACCACCATCTTTGGAGACTGTCAGATTGACATCAGCCGGATTAAGTCCAATAACGGACTGACGATTCTTGTCGGTTTTGAACCATTGAGTCATGTGGTCGCCCAAACCCGGAGTCTCCTGATGCTCAAGCACTTCGTAGTTGACGATATTGCCATCGGCATCGAATCCGACCATCAAGCGGAACACACCACCGAAGCCGTTTTCCTGAGTCTGCACAGCCGCACCCACGAATACCGAATCGGCATAAGCCTTATAGATTTTCATGCCGTCGACTTCTTCAGCCTCAGCTATTTCCATACCTTCCATAGCGGGAAGAACAGACGTGATGGCTTTCTGCTGTTTCTCGGCTTTCTGCTTCTGGATAGGCTCTTCTGTGAGCACATAGAGTCCACCGAGCAAAGCCGCTGCTGCCATGGTCACGATAGTGAGCGACAGCACCATATTGAGTAAGTTGGATTTCAATCGTTTCATTTCTTCTTCTCCCCAAATCGTTTAGGACGTATATACATGTTAAGCAGCGGAGTAACCGCATTCATAATAAGTATGGCGAACGACATACCCTCGGGATATGCTCCCCAAGTACGGATGATAACCACTATCAGACCGATGCCGATACCATAGATGATCTGTCCCCACCCTGTCATAGGCGAAGTGACATAGTCGGTAGCCATAAAGATGGCACCCAGCATTATACCACCGGTGAGCAGATGATACTGCGGAGCAGCAGCGCCGGGCAAAGCAAGCCAGAGGATGGCCGAGAAAGCAGCCACAGTGCAGAGGATACTTACGGGTATGTGCCATGTGATAGTCTTGGTGCACAAGAGGTAGATACCGCCGATGAGCAAAGCTATAGCCGATATCTCACCAAACGAACCTCCAATCATACCGGCTGCCATCTGCCAGAGGTCAGGCAGTTCGCTGAGCAATGAGCTGTCGCCTGCTTTGATGGCATTCTTCATGATAGCCAAAGGAGTAGCTCCCGTCTCAGCATCGACAAAAGGCATAGCGCTGTGGAATCCGAGCGGACGCGGCCATGTGGTCATCTGCACAGGGAAGGAGATCAGAAGGAACACACGACCAACAAGAGCGGGGTTGAATGGGTTTTGTCCCAAACCGCCGAAGGTCATTTTTCCCACGCCGATAGCAACCAGAGCACCGATCACGACGATCCACAGAGGCAGGTTGCTCGGCAGGTTGAATGCCAAGAGGAGTCCTGTCAGGATAGCAGAGCAGTCGCCGATGGTGGGTTGCTGCTTGAGAATGAATTTGGCAATAAGCCATTCGAAAAGGACACATGCCACGACGGAAGTAGCGGTGACCACAAGGGCACCCCAACCGAAAGCCACAAGCGACACCACGAATGCAGGCACGAGGGCAATGATTACGTTAAGCATGTTGCGGCGCACGCTGTCCTTTGAGTGGACATGCGGTGCCGGAGATACAATCAGTTTTGTCATATTATATTAGTTTTATTTGTTATTTTTTCTTCAGTTTGAGGTCAACTTCAGCAGTGGCAACACCAGTAACCCATTCGCTCCCTTTTGTTTTGTCTATAACGACAGGGTACTTAACAGAATCCGGAGCATATACGTTTGCTGTATCGTTAGCCACAATCAAAACTGAGTCTGGCGCTACACGCATTTCACCATCATCTATACCTGTCCAATAGTTCCACTTGCCATTTTCGTCAGTGTAGATATCACGCCATGTATAATTATAGATATTACCTTTATAATCAAGTTTAACATCAATTTTAATATTTTCCAGAGGGCTGTCGTTTTCATCAGTTACCACACCATTCACATGCAGTTCTGCATGAGGCGATCCATACTCAGGATCAGGATACTCACTGCATGAGAATCCCAACAACGCCATAAGCGATGCCAGAATCATATTCATACGAGTCAGGATTTTTGCCTTCATACTATGTCTTTATAAGTTTCTTAAGTATCTTAAATCTCGCGATTATCATCTATCAGCGAAGCGGTCTAACAGCATCGCGGTCTTATTTCTTACAGTGTCAACGGTCGATAGACAGGTTGCTTTGCGCGCTCTATCACCTCTTCAAGAGTAAGATCTTCTTCTGCGAGAGTTGCTTCAACGAATCCCATCTCGCGTGCTTTCTCTTCGGGGAAAGAGAAGTAGGTACACTCGCAAGTAGTGAGAATATTGCCGTTTACATCCGCCAACTCGCCTTCCACTGCGACCACATGGTGGTACTCCGATTTCAGTCGTGCCCGCAAAACGAGCGGTCCGTTGACAGTGGATACTGCATTTTTGTAGCGAATCTCCATCTTGGCTGTCACACCACTGGTTTGGAGTTTCTTGAACACCACCCATCCGCACACTTCGTCGAGGAGAGTGGCTTGCATGCCTCCATGCAGAGTATTGATCCACGACTGATGGTTTTGCGTAGGTATCCAAACGGATACGATATCTGCAAACTCGTTGCCGGGATCTTCTTCGTAGAAGCTCATGTGAGCACCTATGGCATTGTCAGGACTGCAACCAAAGCAGTTGTAACCAGTCATCTTCACCCATGGATTAATTATCTCGCGCATAAATATCATTCTTCATCTATACCATACCTGCTCAACAAAAATGCAATATTTGTGTCTTTGTTATAAGCATATTTCTCAAACTGCAACCCATAAATACCAAAATTAATCAACAACCCTATAGGACTCTTTGTTATTCTTAGATAATTAAAAAGCTGCGCTCTATGCTCAGGTAGGATATCAGATACAGATTTTAGTTCAACTATTATATCGTCATAACAAACCAAATCAACTTTATACTCTTTTTCCAATTGAATATCTTTATAAAATGTCACCAATTTCTTTTCCTTGGCAAACGGAATATTATGTTTCTGAAACTCATAACATAAACATTCTTGATATATTGCTTCAGACATTCCACCACCTATTGTCTTATGTACTTCAAAACAACAAGACAATATCTCCGACATTTTATTCTTATATTTTTCCAGATCAAAAGTCATGTCACCAATCTTTTCTAGTTTTTTAGTCGTGCACTGCGTGCATCTTGACGATTATGACGATTTTAATTATATAGGTTATACGTACTTTTTGTTTATTACTTTATATTCAATTGGAAATCTGCCTTAGCACATATAAGATTCCAATCATTCCATTTAGATTCTACTTTAACAGAATCAGCGATATAAACACCTGCAGTATCATTTGCTACCACCAATACAGAATCCTCACAATTGTAATCTCTTATAAAAGCACTATAATGACCTAAAGCAGCTTCATTATAATACCCTGTTTCGCTTGAATATCCATCATCTGTATATACTACACTTAGAACATTATTATCTTTCTTAACAACTACCTGTATATTAGGAAGCGGTTCTCCATCATTATTGGTCACAACACCACTAACATAGAGATTATCATGTTCATGTCCATAATCATCTATAGGTGGACCATAAGCATTACAACACGTCATTACTGCTGTGAAACCTAATAATGACAAAAAGAATGATAATAATCTGTTAATTCTATATCGGAGAATTCTTTTCATATTGTCTTGTATTAGGGTACATTTGACAATTTTATATCGTCTTGATGTTGCATAGCAACACGACTCTATTTTTGTGCACGGGCACGAATGATGCCGCCAACCGTAGCTTTACCAACACGAATATAATCGAGCAACGGACGATTGCTCGGGCATGTGAACTGGCAGCAACCGCAGTCGATGCAGTCCATCACGTCGTGCTTCTCCATGTCGTCCCAACGCTCGAGATACGAGAGTTTGCTCAAGAGGTAAGGCTCCAGCCCCATAGGACATGCCTGCACGCATTTGCCGCAGCGTATGCAGTTCTCGGGTTCGCAGCGTTTCGACTCTTCTTTATTCATGAGCAGAGCACCAGACATACGCTTGTTGCACGGCATATCGGTGTTGTTCATAGCGCGACCCATCATAGGTCCACCGCCGATGATTTTTCCGGTGTTTTCAGGCACACCACCTGCCATCTCAAGTACGTCGGCGAGCGGAGTACCGAAACGAACCAGATAGTTGCCCGGGTTCTTCACTTCCTTACCGGTGACGGTCATGACACGCGATATGAGAGGTTTGTTTTTCTGCACAGCCTCATATACTGCATAGATGGTAGCCACATTGTCGACCACAGCCCCCACTTCGATAGGCAGAGCGCCACTGGGTACCTGACGACGGATGCAGGCATCGATAAGCTGCTTCTCACCACCCTGCGGATAACGCAGGTTGAGAGGTTGAACGCTGACGCCGAGAGTATGCGAAGCCAGACGCTGCATTGCTTCGATGGCATCGGGTTTGTTTTTCTCTATACCGATGATGGCATGACTGATGTCGAGAGCCTTCATCAGGATCTGAATGCCGACCATGATCTCTTCGCCATGCTCGAGCATAAGCTGATGGTCGCAAGTGAGATACGGTTCGCACTCCACTCCGTTGACAATCAGCACTTCAGCTTTTTTGCCCGGAGGCGGCATCAGTTTGACGTGAGTGGGGAAACAAGCACCGCCAAGTCCGACAATACCAGCCTGTTTCACTTTCTCGATAATCTCTTTTGCTTCC
>JAEEGL013059677.1_pt1 | contig 15268 bp, 13 predicted proteins | sample 9134231 | NCBI WGS metagenome assembly JAEEGL01 (sample SAMN16246548, study PRJNA631951) | gut metagenome | biome: gut microbiome; feature: rumen; material: fiber-attached | host: Bos | place: Iran: Karaj | collected 2018-10 | reverse complement strand
GTAATTTCAGAGTAAGGGCAAGTTGCAAAGAGTTCTGCAGTTGCCTCTTTTATTTGAGAAAGTCTTTCTTCTTTGTGTTCGTCGCTTCTTGCGCGGATATAGTCTGACATGGGGATAGTTTAGCACAGTTTAGTAAAGCTGACAATAAGCGACGGTGTGTTATTTATTTTATAATTGAGAAATAGAGGCTGTTCTACTCTTTATGATTTAGTAAATTCTGAAATCTTAATTCACGAGAGTACTTTTGCAATAAACGGATAATCTGTTTGCACTTTTATTTATTCCAATTCCTCAAAAAGCATTTCAAACAACTTTGCAAAATTCGCTTTTGTTCTAAGAGAAACTTCATCTTGATTTTTCAAAATATGATTCTTAAAAATTGTTGATGTGGACGCATGTTTTACAGGTTTTCCGTTTTCATCAACCAAGCCGAATTTCCCTTTGTCTTCATCAGAAAACAAAGACTCGATTGTCGTAAATTTTTCATCTGCCTCACTCAACGAAATGATTCTAAAATCTTTATTGTCTTTGTTAACTTCCTTAATGCAATTTCCAGCTTTATCATTGTCAACAAGAAGAATTGGATCTTTTTTTCTGATTTTCATAAGGCGCTGAGTTATTTTTATGCATTCTTCTTTTGTTTTTCCGACACCGTTAATCGGGAGAAAACTTATTCCTTCTTTCTTAAAGAGGATTTTAAATGCAGTTAGATAATTGTAATCCGTAATTCCTTCTACAAAAACGACTTTTTCTTCTGGATTTACGAGAATGTGATTTTCGACTGTCAAAGAATCTTTTATCGGAAGCAGAGAATCAGGATCATTTTCATTTACAGCTGCAAAATTATTTTCTATTGAAGTGATGTTGTCTTTATTTACAACTACACGAATTTCATCAAGATAGTCCAGGTCAATAAGAAATGGAGAATGAGTTGCGATGACTATAGAAATGTCATTATGAATTGCAAATTCTTTTAAGAAACCTCTAAGCTCCCTCTGACCTTTTACATGAAGATTTGTCGCAGGCTCATCCATGATAATGATATCACCAGGATTCAAGTATGTGGAATTGAGCAAATTGAAAAACAGATTGAAGAACCATTTGAAACCTGTAGACTGATAATCAAGAGAAATTGACTGCTCTCCACGGAATAAAGAGAAGAAAATCCGTTCGCTTTCCAAATCAATTTTAAACGAATAGACTGCATCTTCGATAAAATACAGTTTGTTGAATTTGTCTGCTACTGATTTTAATTTCTTATCTATGTTGTTTTCAAGTTGAGACAAAACACCTTTATTATTCTGCTTTCTGAAAGTTTCATAGGCATTTTTTATCGTGGAAATGTCAAATTCGATAGAATTAAACAGTGCAGAGAAAAATTTATTACTTGATATGTTATTGTAATCTGATACCAAATTGTTATTTGTTATGTCGTTATTTTTATATGTAAGAATTGATGGAATAAAATTATAGCCGTATTTTGCAAGATTTTTTCCATTGAGAATATTGCGATAGCTTGTGTTTCCTGTATTATGAGAAACTGAATACTCTTTCATAATCTCAGTATTTCTTGTTTGATTATAAAAATTATTCCAATGCCCACTACGACCATACTGCCTTTGCAGCAAGTCTAATACTTTAAAAACATCAGTGGTGACACCTGACAAATCGTTCTCTGTGAATTGATTATCTTCTTTCTTTTTAGCAAAAGATTCTAATAAGCTATATAGCTTTGATGTTCCAATATAGTTTCTTTCTGAATCAGAAATTCTTCGCAAACTTTCAGGAAAATTCTCAGGGGTGATGAATTGAAATTTACTTTCAGAATCATCTTCGGGATAAATAATTTCATCATTCTGTTTCCATTCTTTCTTATACGCAAATTCATCCTCTTTTTCCGTGTTTCTTGCAAACAAAGTCAGAGCTGGCTTCCTGCATCTTTCCTCCAGGTATAAATCAGTAACATCGCGCTCTTGAATCTGCTTGTTGCCAAAAGTTTCCAGTGCGTCAAGAACATTTGATTTTCCAGCATTATTTGCTCCAATGAGGATTATTAAATCCCCAAGTTCACCTTTATTAAGGGAATTGTTTATTACAAGCCTTTCACGATGTGGTTTTTCATCTTTAAATCCGATGTTTCTGTAACCTTCGATTCTTAATGCTCTTTCCATGATTAGTCTTCTCCTTCTTCCATAATATTTTTAATATCATCAAACGGCTTAAGAAAATCGATTTCTTCATCCGTCAGTCTTCGCTTATTCAAAAGCGGATAAATTTTTAAAAGATATTTTATTGCGTCATCGTAATCTGTTTTTTGTAGTGCTAGTTCAATGAACTGACTTTTTGCGGATTCTGGATTTGCAATGATATATCTTTTTATCTGATTGAAAATTTTATTTTCCGAAGTGTCCCCCAGTTCCTTTTCTTCAACCAGATTTGTCAGAATATATGCCACGACTGTCTTTTTTCCAATCAGTGGATTTTCATCAATGTATTGGAAAAGCTTCAGTACATGCTTATTGATGGTTGATGTATCTCCTGAATCGTATGCGTCTATAAACTTATACATCGTAGGCCGTGAAATCTGAAGATAGTCAGAAAGTTCCGTTATCTTCAATTCCATATCCTTCAGTCGTTCTTTTATCATAGTGACACTTTACAGTATTTTACATATTCTGTAAAGTATAAAAGAAACAATAAGGCTATCTTTCTTACTCACACCTTCCATGCTATAATCCCCAACATGCGCTACCCAAATATCCGAAAAGCAATCTTCCTAGACCGTCCCAATCGCTTTATCGCCCATGTTCTGCTGGGGGGAAAAATCCAAACCGTTCATGTAAAAAACACCGGTCGCTGCAAGGAACTTCTCGTGCCAGACACCACAGTCTATCTTGAAGAAGGTGACAATCCCGCGCGGAAGACAAAATACGATTTGATTGCTGTGGAAAAAATCGTTACGGATGAAAGGACGGCCTCTCAAAAAACAATCCTCATCAACATGGACAGTCAGGCTCCCAACAAAGTGGCAGCAGAATGGATTCGCGAGAACAAAACATATTTTCCAAAACTTAGGCTTTTAAAGCCGGAATTCACACTTGGAGACTCCCGCTTTGACTTTTACGCCGAATATGAAGACAACGATGGCCAACATCACAAAATGCTTATCGAAGTGAAAGGCTGTACCTTGGAAAAAGATGGCGTTGCGCTTTTCCCCGATGCACCAACCCTACGAGGGTTAAAGCATGTCCGTGAACTTACCACGTTCAGTAAAAGTGGTGACTATGAATGTATGGTTTTGATAATCGTCCAGATGAAAGGCTGCAAATATTTTACCCCAAACCGAGAAACCCACCCAGATTTTGCCGACGCCCTCAATGAAGCCAAAGGTAGCGGAGTAAAAATCATTGCCGTGGAGTGTGATGTTACACCAGAAAGCCTTTTGGCTAAAGATGAAATCGAAGTCAGAGTGTAAAATCAGAGTTACCTCGGAAAAACTGAAGTTTTTCGAGGTCCTATATAATGAATCTCAGGCAAGCGACCTTGCATTGGAGGAAAAAATGGCAGAATCTTTTAAAACAGAAATCTTTAAACTTGACGGAAAAAGCATCAGCATTACGACTTCCGCCACAGAAAGCCTTCCCCTCGTCCTCGTGAACACATTCGCAGGCGAAGCCGATTCCCTTTGGAAAGAATGCGCCGCTTTGGACTGCCCGTCATTCACCCTCGCCTGCATTTCCGGCATGGACTGGAACAACGACCTTTCTCCCTGGAAGATTCCGCCCCTCCGCAAAAACGAGTCGCCATTTTCCGGCAAAGCAGATTCCTACCTTGCCTTCATTGTCAGCCAAGCTCTTCCCGCGATTTTACAAAAACTTTCTCCGCCGCCATACATCGCCCTCGCAGGATATTCCCTTGCAGGCCTCTTTGCCCTCTACGCCACCCACAAAACAAAAGCCTTTTCCCGATTTATAGCCGCCTCTCCCTCCACATGGTTTCCCCGCTTTGTGGATTTTGCCAAGACCACGCCCTTTGCCACCAAGCCCGACAGCATCTATCTTTCCCTTGGCGACAAAGAATCAAAAACAAAAAATCCCCTGCTGTCCACCGTCCAGAACAATGCGGAAAAACTCGCCGACTTTTACAAAACTCAGGGAATCAAGACAATTTTTGAACTGAACAAAGGGAACCACTTTGCAGACAACCAAGCGCGACTGGCAAAGGGAATTAAGTGGATTTTGGGGGAGTAAAATGATTTTGGCGTTCCCGCTTGCCTTACGGCAAGCGGTCGGGCTACTTCAGGTTCCGCTATTGCTCCATTCCTTCGTTACGCTTCGGAACGGCTACGCCGCCTTGCGTATCCCTAACGCAAGGGATTATAAATAAACAAATGATTGAGGAGCAACTTTTATTCCATAATCAGATAAATTTTTAGGAGGAAAAAAAGATTCAACTTCTCCAAGAATATAAGCGTGCGCTACTTTTTTCTCCGAAAAATAATTAAAATATTTTTCTTTGCAAATTCCTGCATTTTCCTTTGTTTTGTTCCAAAGTGAAGTAGGATTTTCAGAAATTACACCTTTTACCTTTACAGAACCGATAACTTTCATTTGAGGAAATGTAGAATAAATAATAATTTCATCAACATTCCTTTTTGCTATTTGCCGACGAAACTCATATTTTTTTATTCCCTGCATTATTTTTGATGAGTATTCCGGATTTATTGATAAAAGTATTCTACACATTTTTTCCTCCTATGAAAGTTATTTTTGTTTGAGAGTCTCGCAAGATATTAGTGAATTGCTCATCTGATATTCTTGTAAAAGGTCTAGGACCTTTTGGAGCTGAAACAATATTGCAATTCCATAAATATTCAAGCGTTAATCGTTTGGTTAGACTCTTGACAAAAATAAAACGCAACACTAATAAACTTTTGCTATGATCATTCCAAAAACTGTCTAATTCACTTTTTGAAAAAACGCTTCTGTTTTGACAAGTTTCAAGAAATTCTTCTTTATTTTTAAAATTGCATTTAATGCTATCAACCATTCCTATTGTTGATAATACTGATTCATATTTTTTACGACCTTCAGTTTCCGCTATCCTATAAAATAAAATCAAATCACCTGAATGTATGTCACGCTCAGGAGACCAAGAAATATAAACTTTTTGTAGTGCATAACGATGAGGTTCCTTTCCGAGAAAATCTATTTCATTTTCTGTATTAAGTTTTGAATCAGGCAATAAACTTGTATGATATTTTGCATATATGGGTAAAATGAATTTTTGTCGGTTTTTTAATAGAATATTTGGGTAGTTTTGCTTAACAGATAATTGAGAATCATATACTTTCAATTTCTTTATAAAGACAGCCTCCTCTTTTCCTTTCGATTGCTTTATGCCATACCTAGAGAATCCCCATACGGTTAATAAATCCTCAAGTGCTTTTAATTCTGGTCTATCTTCAAATAGGGTAACATATATTTCATCAACATTTCGTTCCAATGCATTGTCAAAAATTATTTTTATAAATCGCTCACCAAGTCGAAATCCTGATGTTTCAATTTTGAAAGTACCGATTTTCAATCTCTTCTTTGGTGTAAAAACTGGAAAAATGTCAGAATAATTTTCATTTTCGTATTCGGTTTTTATATATAGAAATCCTAATATATCCGATTTTTCGGTGCGGCAAACATATGCTTCTTCATTACTCTTTCGTTCAAACCAATCGTTAAAACCAGGATATGCAAATCTGAATGTATCGAAAAAAGAATTTTTTACATCAATGTTGCCAAAATACTCTTTTTTCACAGCAAGCATTTTATAACTTATTAATTCTGGATTTTCGGCTGTACATATAGATATAAAATCATTAATAGATAAAACTCTAGAACGGAGTGAAAACAATTTGCTTTTTTTTCTTAACTGTTTGTCCTCTGTTATAAGAATATCTACCCGATTACAGTACACTTCATATAACAACTGATTGTCTGTTTTATCATTTTGCGATTTTTCTTCAGGCAACTTTAATATAAAATCAGCCGACTGCTTTGCTATCGTTTGTAGTTCTGTATATGCAGAAAGTTTGGCATCATATAATGACTGCATATTATCATCTTGGAATTTACGGAGTTCAACTAAAGAATATGGGTGTATACATTTTTCGTAGTTTAATTTATCAAGCCAATAAAAAAGCAGACCAATACCGTAATTTGAAACTTTTGTGTTTTCTCTATGAATAATAATATTGGTATCAAGAAGTGCTTTCATAGATTCCCCACCATATTTTCTAGAAAACTTAACCTTATTAATTGTAAATGAAAGATGGTAATAAATCAATTACGATTTTTTGATTCTTTACAATACAATGGACTTATATATTCATGCTCTTTTAACCATTTATAATAATTATCAATTTCAGGTTCTCCAAGATTAATGACAAATTCTATTCCGCGTATAATTAAAACAAAATAGATAATTGCCATAACTCCATTTTCAATTTCTCCGGTTTTTATACATAAAAAATCACATTCATAAACTTTTTGCACTTCTTCTCCGTTAATAATTTCGCTCTTTTCCATGTCATACACTCGACGAATACTACAAGGCCATTCTGCCGTTGTTCCTAATCTTGCATGGTTTCTAATCAAATCATAATTCCTACTGTCAATAACTTCATCAAGACTGTCAGGTATATCTTTTAACTTATATACCCAAAATTCTAAAGCTATCTTTGCTAATAAACGAGAAATAATTATATTGTTTTCAATTTTAGTTTCATTTGTAAATACTGGTATTGAAAGTGTAAATTCACCTTTATGTTCAGAAAGTTCTTTATATATTTTTTCAGACATTATATGAAAACAGAATGGATTTCCTTCATCAAATGATATTGGAACCTTTTTATTATTTAAATAAGCATCAAAAATAGCCGTTTTGCCTTTTTTATTGTGTATATATTCATGTGCTCTCCACAATCTAACGACTTCTAAATCCATAAAGGGTTTCTCGACTTTTCTTGCAAAAAAATTATTACATTTATCACAAACATATCCCAAAGGAAGTATAAGTTTTTTGTTCCCCAGAGATTCTGGGATTACATGCTCTATACTTTTTGCATTCGATGAATCTTGTTTGCAAAATAAGCATCGCATTTCAAAATGACCTCATAAATTATTATAGTCTTTTTCATTGTTTTTCTACAATCTCTTCTCCACAAACTCCTCAATCTGCGGAATCAACTCTGTGCGCAAAATGTTCTTTGTGTCGGCGACGGTGGTGGATGCGTTGCGGAGGAAGAGGTCGGCGGGGTGAACTTGAAGGGCGGCGGCGATTTTTCCAATCATTTCAAATGAGGGCATTGTTTTTCCGCATTCTATGCAACCGATGGTGCCTGTCGCGCAGCCGCAACTTTCGGCAAGTTTTTCTTGCGAAATTCTGCGCTCATTTCTGTAAAATTTCAAATTCTTTATAAATTCTTCCTGTAAATCCATTGTAATTCTTATTTTAAGCAAGAATTTAATATTTCTTTATTGAGTGAAAACTGGAATCACTTTATAATTACAGCGGAAAACTATAATAATCCAATTTTTATTGATTGAACAAGGAAAATCGTTATGTCCATAAACCTTTCCCAGCAACGGCGAGCCGAATTGCTAAGCCATATCGAAGAAATCCGCGCTTTTTTGAAGAAGTCGCTTTATGACGAAAATGCGCGTCAGCTTGCGAGCTACCTGAACGACCTTGAAAGGGAAGTCAAGGGAAAAAAGTACGGACTTGTTTTTGAGGAGCATAAGGAATCAATTGATGAAACGCTGGAAAACCATCTGCCAGTTTTAACGGAAGAGAAGGATTTGTTCGTAGACAATGGTGGAGAGCTAAACTTTTTGCTGGAGGGCGACAACCTCGCATCTCTGAAACTTCTGGAGAAACCACACAAGGGCAAAATCGATGTGATTTACATAGACCCGCCCTACAACACGGGTAACAAGGATTTTATCTACGATGATGATTTTGTGGATTCTGCCGATTCGTTCCGTCATTCAAAGTGGCTCTCTTTTATGGAAAAGCGACTGAAAATTGCACGGGATTTACTGAGCGAAAAAGGCGTTATCTTTATTTCGATTGATGACAATGAACAAAGTGATTTGAAGTTGCTGTGTGATGAGATTTTTGGGGACAAGAATTATATATCAGATATTATTTGGAATTCGAGAAAATCTGTTTCAAATGATGCAATAATATCAATGAACCATAATTATACGCTTCTGTATACAAAAAATATAAAAGAATTTAATTTGAAAAAAAATCAATTTAAACTTCCTGATAATGGAGAAGGTTTTTCAAATCCTGATAACGACCCTCGCGGATTATGGAAAGCAGACCCTTTTGATAGTCCCGGAATTCGTCCTAATTTAACCTACAAAATCAAGAATCCAAATACAGGCATTGAATATTTACCGCCTGAAGGAAGATGTTGGAGAACAGGCGAAAAAGAATATAAAGACTTCCTTGCTGACAACAGAATTATTTTTGGAAAAACAGGAAATAGTAAACCTCAACTAAAAAGGTTTTTATCAGAAGCCCAGTTAAAAGGTCTAACTTCAAAATCTATTTGGGATGATTGCGGGACTGCAACAAATGGAACTCAAGAATTGCAAGAAATTTTTGGAAGCAAAGTTTTTGACACTCCAAAGCCTGTTGATTTCATAAGAAAAACTCTCCAACTCTCAACTTTCAATTCTCCATTTTCCACTATTCTCGACTTCTTCGCAGGCAGCGGAACCACAGGCCACGCAGTCCTCAAACTCAATGCAGAAGACGGCGGAAAGCGCAAGTTCATTCTTTGCACCAACAATGAAAACTCAATCTGCCGCGACATAACTTACGAGAGGCTCAAGACTGTCATCACGGGAAAGCGAAAAGACGGCTCGGAGTATTCGGAAGGACTTCCCGGTTCGCTCAAATATTTCAAGGTGGATTTTGTTGAAATCACGGAAAAGGAATACTACGAGTACGCGGATAAACTTCTGCTTCATGTGCGGGAGCTTGTGGAACTTGAAAACGCGGTGAACTTTGAGGGCAACAGCAGGCTTGCAATCGTACTGACGGACGAGGAGCTGGAAGCGTTTTTTGCACAGACTCTGAAACAAGTTCAAGGTGACGGGGAAGTGAAAACGCTCTATCTTGGTCACGACCTTCTGCTTTCAAAGGAAGAGAAATCTCTTCTGAAAAAGCGGGGAATCCAAGTGAAAATAATTCCGCAATATTACTATCCTGAGTTAAACGGCTAAGGGGAGAAAAAGAATGAACCTGATGAAATTTCAGTTGAACGCGATGCGGGAACTATTGATTGCCATGGAAGAAAATGGCCGGGACATTATTTTAAAGAGCCCCACTGGCAGCGGAAAAACGATAATGCTCACCCATTTTATGAGCGAATATGTGAAGGGTCACTCGCGCACGGTTTTTGTCTGGCTTACCCCGGGAAAAGGAAACCTTGAGGAACAGAGCAAGCGCAAGATGGATTTGTACATTCACAATGCCTCCACAAAACTTTTGGGCGATGTGATGACTTCGGGATTTTCTGAAAACGACTGCTGCTTTATCAACTGGGAAAAGCTCACCAAAAAAGGAAACAACGCCCTCAAGGACAGCGAGCGCACGAACTTTCTTGAATGGATTGAAAAAGCCCACCGGGAAGGCTTGCAGTTCAAGGTAATCATTGACGAAAGCCACCAAAACTTTACGGAAAAGTCCGATGCAATCGTGCAGCTCTTCAAGACGGACAAAATCATCCGCTGTTCTGCCACTCCCCTTTTCGACAAGGGAGCGCGTCTGATTGAGGTGACGGAAGCGGATGTTATTGCGGAAGGGCTGATAAAAAAGCTCCTAGTAATCAATCAGGATTTTCCTTCGCTTGTGGAAACGGACAGTCCTACGGAATATCTTCTAGAAGCGGCGCTAAAAAAACATGGAGAACTTGCCGCCGCATTTTTCGACTCTGGAAGCAATGTGAATCCGCTGATTGTGATGCAGCTTCCCAACAATTCAGATTCTCTTTTTGATTCAGTAGCAGACTGGTTTGAAAGACAGGGAATTTCTATTGCGGGCGGAAATCTTGCGGTCTGGCTCTCAAACCGCCATGAGAATCTTGAGAACATCGAGCAGAACGATGGAAAGCAAATCGCAGTCATCATAAAACAGGCCGTTGCTACTGGCTGGGACTGTCCACGCGCCCACATTCTCGTAAAACTCCGGGAAGGCATGGACGAAACTTTTGAGATTCAGACTATCGGGCGCATTCGCCGTATGCCGGAAGCCCGCCATTACGGAAATGACGCACTTGACAGCTGCTATCTTTTTACATTCGACAGTAAATTCACTCAGGGCGCAAAAGCCGCTCTGGGAAAAAACGCCCTCTCTGCAAAGACGGTTTTCTTAAAAAACGAGTACAAAAAATTTTCGCTTGTAAAGGAGCAGCGGACTCAGGTTGTTGACACTCAGGACGATGCTCAGGCTTTAAAGGCGATTACAAAATATCTGAAAGAAAAATATAATCTTGACAAAGACACGGCGCAGAACAAAATCAGGCTTGAAGCCGGAGGATTTGTTTTCCGAGACAAGATTGAGCGGACGACTTTCTCAGGCGAGGCCATGGTTATTTCAGATGTGAATGCGGAAAATCTAAACACGGTGCGTTTCCGCGAGACCATGAATACCCACAGCCACGGACGAGAATTTCACAACCGGGTAGGCAGAATCGGTCTTGAAATCGCTCTGGAATATGCGAGCACGGTGACGATTTTGGGAAAACTTTTTGCCAACGAAGGAAAATTCCTTTACAAAGAAAAACTGCTGGAACTTTCCATAAAGAACTGGTATGCCTTTGTCATAAACAACTTTGACGAACTCCGCCACAGCTTCCGCTTTGCAATGTCCCAAGATGCCGGCTTGAATCAGGCTTTGGGCTTGGAGACGGTAAGCGAAAAGCCTTTTTTCATTCCGCAAAGTTCGCTCTTTACCTACGATGCGGCTGTAAAAATACAAAGCGAGTTCAAGAAAAATGTCTACACAGGATATCTGAGTTCCGCAGAAACAAGGAGTGCACCTGAAAAACTGTTCGAGCGATTCTGTGAAAATTCCGCCGCCGTTGACTGGTGGTACAAGAACGGCGACAAGGGAGATGAATTCTTTTCCATCGTGTATGTGGACAATTCCAAGCGCCAGAAACTTTTCTACCCGGACTACATTCTCTCTGTAAAGGGCGAACCCTGGATTATCGAAACGAAAGGCGGCTTTGACCAGAATGGAGAGAGCGAAGACATAGACTCATTCTCTCCGGCAAAATGCGCCGTCCTGCAAAAATACCTTGTCCGCCACAAGCTCCAGGGCGGATTCGTGCGTCAGGACAAGGCGAGCATGGAGCTTTTGATTTGCACCGGCGAATACACGGACGATGTTACAAGCGATGCATGGAAAGTTCTGAGAGAGGTAATAGGATAGAAACTGTGTTGGATTTTGGAGGAGTGATTACTTTCCCCGTCCATACACGCTTAGTCCCACAAGTAAACATCCCTGAATATTAGGTCCAAGCCTATTTTACCTCAACGGCGCGGATGTCTTTGCTCAAATCCTGGGAAAGACCAGCGTTCCGGAAAGCATCGTCTTCAGGCAGAATCATCTTGAAAGATGTGGTCTTGTCAATTTGCGCTGAAAGACTTTTTGCCTTTACTTCAAGAAGATGACCACCCATTGCAAGCTGAGAGGGGATCGATTCCCAGACGATGTTTACTTTTGGAAGAATGTCTTTTGGCACATGCTTTGAGAAATCATTCTTGTAGTCTGAAAGTATCTGATTCTGAATGTCTCGGACGGACTTGAGGCTTTGATTCTGGCAATAGTCTTTTACCGCTGCCGGCATTCCGCCAACATAATAATACTGCCGCAACAGCTACACTTTTATGAGGGAACTTTCAATATTTTTCTACACTTATATGAGCGAACTTACAGGAGATTTTACACTTTTATGAGTGAACTTTCCTCTGGCTCTACCAGTCAATAAAAGTGGACAAAAAAAATGTTTTTTCTTAATTTTCTTTTTTAAGAAAGGCAAGAATTTTGATATATTATAGATCTTAAATATAAGCAACTATTCGTCACTAAAAATAAATTTTAGTATTGACAAGTCACCATTTATGCCATAAACTTTAGATAAATGACACAACGTCACTAAAAAAACGGAGGAATTAAATGAATCTTTCTAAATCACTTTTAATCACAGGAGCAGCACTGGCTCTGACAGTTACAGGCTGCAGCAAGGAGAAAACTATGGCAGACCCAACAGCAGCAAAAATCAGTAGGGGAGACCAACACTACACTTTTGAACTTAACGAAAATGTAACCCGCACAAAAGTTACATTCCGCAATCATTTTGGAATTGAACTGGCAGGCGACCTTTACACACCAGCGGAGGCAGCCACAACAGGAAATGCTGCCATCGCAATCTGTGGTCCCTTTGGTGCAGTAAAAGAACAGTCTTCCGGTTTTTATGCAAACCAGATGGCTTCCCGCGGTTACATTGCCCTGGCCTTTGACCCAAGCTTCACAGGAGAATCAGGCGGAGAGCCGCGTTACATGAACAGCCCGGACATCAACACCGAAGACTTTATGGCAGCAGTAGATTTTCTTTCAACCCGCGAAAATATTGACCCTGAAAAAATCGGCATAATCGGAATCTGCGGCTGGGGTGGAATGGCTCTTAACACAGCAGCAATCGACACACGAATTAAGGCAACTGTTGCAAGCACAATGTACGATATGAGCCGTGTTGCAGCCAACGGATATTTTGACAGCGCAAACTCTGCCGACGCACGGAACGAAGCCCGCAAAGCCCTCATGGCTCAGCGCATCGAAGATTTTAAGTCAATCCAGTCTGGCGGTACTTACAAGCTTGGCGGCGGAGTAGTGGATCCTCTACCGGAAGACGCCCCATATTTTGTAAAGGATTATTACGACTACTATAAAACTCCACGCGGCTATCACGAGAGAAGTCTTAATTCAAATGGCGGCTGGAATGTTACGGCGGGAACTTCCCTCATGAACACAAAACTTCTGGCCTATGCTAACGAAATTCAGAATGCGGTCATGGTTCTTCACGGCGAAAAGGCCCACTCCCGCTACTTTGGCGAAGATGCCTTTAAGCGTCTCACAGGAAACAACAAGGAGCTTGTAATTATTCCCGGTGCAAGTCACACCGATTTGTACGACGGCGGAAAAAACAATGCAATTCCTTTTGATAAGCTTGCGGAATTTTTTGCAAAGTATTTGAAGTAAGAGATTTTGGGCGTTCGCCGTTCGCTTCGCTCACTTACCGAGTTTGCTTCGCAAACTCGCTACGTCGGGCTTTCGCGAGTTTACCGACGGTAAACTCGTAACGAGAATGGCTTTGCCATTCTCGCGGGTTCCGCGCTAATCGCGCTCCATTCCTTCGGAACGCCCTTTTCAGGGCCGCCCCTACAATCCCTAACGCAAAAGCATAATCAAAAGGAGTATCTCAACATGAAAAGATTATTTACGTTTCTAATGACTATTTTTCTTCTTGCTTCTACCGCCTGCGCACACGGCAGCAGGGAGACAGACTCTTCAGACAAAGGAGAACTTTCTGATATGAAAATTTCAATTCAAATTACAAGTGCCCTGTCTGGCGGACAGGCAGGCAGCAGCCACAAGATTACGGCGACTCTTGCAGACAATTCTTCTGCCACAGCCTTTTACGAACTTTTAGGGAAAGGCCCGGTCACAATCGAAATGCATGACTACGGCAGCTTTGAAAAAGTCGGTTACCTTGGAACCAGTCTTCCGCGGAATGATACACAGATTACGACAAGTGCCGGTGACATCATTTTGTATCAGGGAAATCAGATTACAATTTACTACGATACAAACAGCTGGAACTTTACCCTCCTTGGAAAAGTTGACGGCAAAACACAGGCCGAACTCAAACAGATTCTGGGCAAAGGTGATGTGACTGCGGTGTTCAGTCATTTCAATTAAAACGACGTAAAAACTGCCCTATGGAAAAATTGCGGCCTTGTCTTTGAACGCAGTACAATTCAAGTGGAAGTGGCCAGAAAAATCGATAGCGTAAAAAATCCTCTTGAAGCAAAAGGATTCGCCGACAGACTTACTGAACACAAAGAAACAATCGATACTGTTAAACACGCCGCACAGCGGATTGGCTGTTCCGAGGCCGAAATTGCAAAGACGCTTTCTTTTATTGTAGACGAAAAACCTGTAATTGTAGTAATTGCAGGCGATGGCGGTGTAAACCCGTCAGAATTCAAGGCTGTCTTTCATACAAAACCAAGCATGATCCAGTGCGAGCAGATAGAAGCAATCACCGGCTTTGCTTCTGGCGGAGTCTGCCCTTTCAACGTTCCAAAAGAAATCCCAGTATGGCTCGATGTTTCAATGAAGCGTTTTGAATACGTTCATCCAGCAGACGGAAACAAAGTATCTGGCGGCTTCCTTTTTGAAATACATTTCTTGCTAGAAAATTCTGGAGCCCATTCCACTTGCGAGTGATAATCTGTTTTTTGTGTTGAACAACGAAAGACAAGTTTTGTTGAAGGGCGTTCCTTTCCACAGAGTTTTTAAGCAAACACTATTTTATCACAAATAAACCTTCAAGTTCCTTTTTCAATATTTTCCAATCTGGAACAAAGAACTCGAATATTTCATAAAACCCTTTTCCGTGATTTGGATGGATTAAATGACATAATTCATGGTATATAACTTGTTTTATACAATTATTATTTGCACATACTAGAAGTGTATTTAACGTCATCTTTGCTGGGGTTAAATTTGTGTTCTGAGATAGACTTCCCCACCTGGTTTTCATCGTTCGCAATGTTAAGATAGGTTTCTCATAATTTGGATAGTATTTCTTAAAATGTGTCCAACACTCCTCAAAGAGTTCATTAAAAATTTCATTTGCTCTTTCTTTCTGCCAGCGAATAAATGTATTTTGAAAGGCTTCGGGAGTCTTTAGCCTTGTTTGAATAATTAGATTATTTCCAGAAAGATATACTAAACTTTTTTTTACAGATTCGTCACAGGACTTAAGAACATATTGTTTACCACGATAGTAAAATGTTTCACCAACCACATAAAAATGGTTTACAGGAATCTGAGCAATTTCTTTTTTTTCTTCAATCTTTTTATTTATCCATTTTTCTTTAGAAGTGACAAAACTGCTTATTCTTTT
>JAEEGL011950176.1_pt1 | contig 15268 bp, 12 predicted proteins | sample 9134231 | NCBI WGS metagenome assembly JAEEGL01 (sample SAMN16246548, study PRJNA631951) | gut metagenome | biome: gut microbiome; feature: rumen; material: fiber-attached | host: Bos | place: Iran: Karaj | collected 2018-10 | reverse complement strand
TCGACATCAATACGCGCTTCGTGACGGACTCCGACGAGGTGGTCGTGCGCTGGGAGGTGCAGAAGGGATACCGTCCGCATCCGCAGATCACCTTGAACGGGACGCAGGGTGTGGACGTGTACATGCGAGGGGCGGACGGCAAGTGGGAGCATCGCCTCGCGGGTGCGCCTAACACCGAGACGGGCGAGGGCGAGCTGCGCGTGCCTTGGACGCCTGGCGCAGAGTGCCTCGTCTACCTGCCGATGCGCGTAAGTCCGCTTTCGTTTTCGGTCGGCGTGAAGAAGGGTAAGAGTTTCGTCCCCGCCCATCCTCATTGCCTCGCCAAGCCCGTGGTGCACTATGGCACGTCCATCGTGCATGGCGGACGCGCCGACAGGGCAGGGCTGTCGTTCACGTCCATCATGGCGCGTCAGCTGGACGTGGAGCTGGTCAATCTCGGCTTTCCCGGACGCGGTAGGATGGAGCTCGCGATGGCGGACGTCCTTTCCGAGATCGATGCTGCACTATACATCGTGGACTGCGACTGGAACATGACGCCGGCCCTCCAGAAGGAGAACTACGAGCCGTTCGTGCGCAAGCTGAAGGACTTGCGCCCAGACACGCCTATCTTGCTCTGCGGCGGCTGCACGGAGAAGCCGACGCCGCGGCCGCAGGAGGTCTACGCCCGGAGCATCTACGACAAGCTCAAGGCGGAGGATCCGTCGAGATGGGCTAACCTCTACTTCCTTCCCGGCGTGGACCAGCTGCCTAACTCGTCTGACTGCACCACCGACCACTGCCATCCGAACGTCTACGGATTCATGTACATGGGTCCGGTATACGCGCAGGCGGTGAAGAAAATACTGGGTCTGTAACCGTTCTGGCAGGTATCGCCGAGCGGAGACATGTTGCCGCTCTTGCCGTAGCCGTGCGATTTTGCTATAGTTTTTCGCCATGAAAGTCCAGCAACTGAATCGACGCGAGTTCATTGCCTTCGGCGTTGCCGCGGCGTGCCTGCTGCCGACGCGCCGCACTGCTGCGCAGGCGGCAGTTCCGCCATCGCGCACCGTGACCATGGCGATAATCGGCTACGGGGCGCGCGGCAGGCAGATGCTTCCGGTTTTCCTTGGGCAGCCCGGCGTGAGATTCCTCGCGGTGTGCGACGCGATAGGCGAACGCCGCGCCGCGGCGAAGCAGGCGGTTGACGCCTACAACGGCAACAAGGACTGCGCGGCGTACATCGACTTTCGCGAGCTGCTCGCGAGGCCGGACATCGACGCGCTCTACATCGCCACGGGCGACCGCTGGCACGCGCGCCTCTCCATCGCTGCCATGCGCGCGGGCAAGGACGTGTACTGCGAGAAGCCGATCGCGCTCTCGATCGCCGAGGGCGAGGCCGTCATGCGCGCCTCCGAGCTCTATCAGCGCATCTACCAAGGCGGCGTGCAGCGCCGCAACGTGGGCAACTTCGTGACGGCGATGAAACTCGCCTCGTCCGGGCGGCTCGGACGAGTCCATACCGTCCACGCCGGCATGGGCGGGATGGGTTGCAGCCGCGCGAACTCCTACCTGCCCGAGCAGCCGCTCCCAGCGAAGGACGTCGTGGATTGGGACATGTGGCTCGGCGCGGCGCCGATGCGTCCCTTCAACGAGAAATACCTCACCCACTTCTGGCACAGGCAGTACGACTTCCACGGCGACCTGACCGAGTGGGGCTCGCACACCGTCGACCTATGCCAGCTCGCGCTAGGCCGCGATCTGACCGCCCCCACGCGCTACGTGCCCGTCTCGGATAAGGAGGTGCACGCATTCTACCCGGACGGCGTGAAGATGGTGTTGCGCCAGCCCGGCTTCAAGGACTCCTGCGCCATACGCCTGGAGGGCGACGAGGGCTGGGTGGAGACAGACGACTCCGGCAGCGTGTACGTGAGCGACCCGCTTCTGCTGGAAGGGCACACGATACGCCACGAGAGCTGGTCGCGTCCCGTGGCGCACCCCGCCGAGTTCATCTCGTGCGTGCGTTCGCGCCTGCGCGCGAGCGCGCCCGCAGACGCGCTCCACTTCTCGCACGTCGCCTGCCACGCGGCCACGGTGGCCTACCACCTCAACCGCGAGCTGACGTTCGACCTCGCGTCATGCACCTTCCCCGGCGACGCGGAGGCCAGCAAGCGTCTCGTTCGCTCTAACCGTGCCCCTTGGCTTCTGTAGGAAAACGATATCCGATGGGCGGAACCGACAGATCGCGCGACGCGGGCTTGGGCAGCATCTGGAGACGGCTGCGCCTTGGCGGCAGGCTATGCCTCATAGTGATTGTTGCGTACTTCGCGGTAGCGATGTACGGCGGGGTGCAGTATCGCATCGCGAAGGTGCACGACGTGACGCCGTCGTACAACGTCGTCCATGAGGAGCTTCGCTACCAGCCGCCTTCGTGGGCGCATCCGATGGGAACGGACAACCTTGGGCGCGATGTGGCGCAGCGGCTTATCCAGGGCGCTCGCATCTCGTTCCAGGTGGGCATAGTGACCTCGCTCATTGCCATTCCGATAGGGGTGCTGCTCGGACTCCTCGGCGGCTATTTCGGCGGCAAGACGGATTCCGTGGTGGTGTGGCTATGCGCCACGGTGGCGTCCATGCCGGGGCTGCTATTCATCCTTGCCATCTCGCTCGTGGTGGGGCAGGGGCTCATAGGCATATGGTTGGGCATAGGACTTACCACGTGGGTAGGCGTCTGCCGAACCATCCGCGCGGAGGTGATCAAGCACCGCGACCGCGCATACGTGCAGGCGGCGCGAGTCCTGGGCTACTCGCACGCGCGCATCATGTTCCGGCACATTCTGCCGAACGTGGCGCACATCATCCTCATCCAGTTCTCCGTGCGCTTTCCGGGTGCCGTCTCGACGGAGGTATTCATATCCTTCCTCGGCATCGGCGTGCAGGGCGAGCCTAGCTGGGGTGTGATGATCAACAACGCGCGCCTTCGGCTGTGGCAGGGCGTGTGGTGGGAGATGACGTTCGTGACGCTCGCGATCTTCGCGCTCGTCCTCGTGTTCAACCATCTTGCCGACGAGCTTCGCGACATCCTTGATCCCGCGCTAAGGAATGAAGGGTGAAGCGGACAGATGGTAAAATCTACTATCGAGTTCCTCAAGATAGCGAGCACCGCGATTTCGGTGATGGTGCTTACTGTGTCGGCGGTGCCGCTGCCGCAGCCGGAGTTTGTGGACGCGGGTGCCAGCACTAACGTCGCGTTGTCTGCGCTGTCCGTCTCCGGTGAGCTTTCGTTCTCCCTTTCTTTCGTGCCCGGCGCGTCCAACAACGTGGAGGTGGCGTTTGGCACGGACCTTGACGGCAATGGAATCCTTTCGCCCGACGAACGGAGGATGGAGTCGGGATGGGATCGTGGCACATGGTTCATGCGTGGCGCGGAAGGGGAAACTGTGATACAGCCCTCGCAGCCTGCGGACGTTCAGATGAAGTTTGAATGGCGACTTCGGATAAGAAATGGGCGTGTCCCGTCGCGCCTGTCGGCGACCGTTGACGGTGCGCCGTTGTTCCCCGCCGTCTCATCCGCTCCGCCGGCATGGTTCTACGAGCCGGACTGGAACATCGCGTGCGTCATCGTGCGCGGAGCGGGCATCGGCGGGGAGCTGGGCGGGGTCAAGGTTGTGATCGACGGGACGGTTCTGAAGTTGAGGTGAGGGATGCATGGTGCCCTGACATTTGCAGAGGCGTTTCGCGGCATCGTTAGTAACATTTCGATGGCGCTGCTGTTGGGCTTGATCGCCATTGCCGTGATTGCGTGGATGGTGAAAACCATGGCAACGCCCATGCGCAAACTCTTAGGCGGTGGCATCGTGCGTGTCGCGTTGGCTGCGGCTATGGTTTGGACGGGGATTGTCGAAAGCTTCAGCAAACACACGAACGACCCGCCGAGGAGCGTGGCCTTGCCGCTGCTGTCCATTACACCGGAGGATATCTCCAACGGTTGGCGCATGGTGGAGACGCGGGATGGCTGCGCTTTTTCGCGCGCACATGATGGCACATGCGCAATACATGAGCCGTGGCTCGTGCGAGGCGGTTTCGGGGACGTGGTACGCATCTCCGCCAACGGCTGGTTCTTTCCATGGCGCGATGGATTCGCGGACGAACTGATAGTGTTTTCGGACGGTGAGATTCGCCACAATCTGCGCACTTCGTTTTTCCCTCGTCCGTTCGACGTGCCGCTCGCTGTCGTGCCTGCGTTCAACTGGCATCAGCTTCTCGGTTGCGCTTCCAATGTGTTCTGGCATGTGTCCACGCCTTCCAATTCTATTGTCGTCGCGTGGGAAAACGCGCCGGTCAATCGCGATGCGAACATCCTCACGAACTTTCAGGCGGAGTTTTTTGCGGATGGGCGCTTTGCGTATCGCTACGACGACCGCATGGTTGACTACTCGCCGGTGTTTCCGTTCGATTGGGACAACGACGGCTTGGCGAACTCGGTCGACCCCGATCCGCTCGTCGCAGGGCCGGACGCCCACGGCACGAACGCGGTTATATTCGAGGACACATACGAGGACAAGCCGGACGTTTGGAGGCCGAAGCGGTCGAACCGAGTACGTCTGACCGTCTCGGCGTCCGGCGGATCGCTCGGAGGCGTCCTGACGCTCGCCACCGCCAATCTCGGCAAGTTGTCGCCTGTGGCGTGCGGGCCGATGCTTTTTCCTCCCAGCATGGAACTCGCCCCGTATGACGTCTATTGCGCATCCTTCCTCTGCGAAGGCAACGAGGAGAGCGATTCGACGGGCGACGTGTCAGTCTCGGGCACATTCGTCGAAAACGGGACGGGGGAGACATTTCATTCCAATGACAGCATGACGGTTTTTCGCATCGAACTTGAACCCATTGTGAGTGCGCCGGCGAACGCATGTGTCCATCGTCATAAGGTGGGTGTTGGCGAGGTTGTCAAATGCCGTCAATGGCCTGCGGCGCCTGTCTTAAGCTATGCCGCTATCGGTGAAGGGGTGTTCTCTAATGCGACTGACCGACTGTATGTTTGTCCGTTACAGGAAGAATTCAAGGGCTTAAGGATGTCATGCGGTAATGTCGAATACAAGCCTTTGCTGGAAGTGATTGAACCGGAAGAGATTGAGTGTACTGAATGTGTTCCTCTGCCCGTGTCGCCTCTAGAAGGCGTAGGGATGCGACTTGAGTTGCGAGTCCTTCCTTATGACGTTTCATTTGTGGGGATTGCCTTGCAGGAGGTGCCAAGTCTCAACGGAACGCACACGGGATATTTCGCGCAGTCATGTTATCAGCATCGTTGGTACCATACGGTGGCTTGGGGTGCGGGCGAGTGGAAGTCCGTAACAGATGGAAATCTCTGGGGCTACGACCATTCCAGAATGTTCCGATGGGATCAGCCATGGGACCGCGGAACACTGGCCTGGGAAATCCCGATTGGATGGAACCGAGCGGGAACAACGAGAGGTGCTTGTTTCAAGCAGAAAGATATGAATGCTAATTCTTGCTGGGATATGCAGCCTTACGTCATAACCAAGACCAAGCATTGGCAAGTACTTTCGCTGGGAACAGATGGGAGCTGGATGCTGAACGGAGAAAACTGCGATGAATAATAAAATGTTGATGGTAGCCTTTGCTTTGTTGCTGGTAGGCTGTGGAAGCAACGAATTGCGGTCTGAGTATCTGTCCATAAGAAAAGAAATTGAAGCGATTCCCACATGGATCGCTTCTGGCCTTGAGGCGAACGATAGGATGATTCGGCTTTGCGGTCGGATGCTGATGCTGCCGCCAGACAAACGGAACGAGGCCATCCAGGCGACAGAGAAGGCGATTCAGGACTTCAAGCTGCCGACTTTTTCGTATGCCGAAAGATTTTCGGCATTGGACAGCTGGTGGCGTGCCACGGCGAGTTTTGCCGATTTCTTCGGCACGAGAATTGACGAAAAAGAAGAACTGTGGCGCTTCAAGTGCCATCTTCTTAATCGTTTTGGCGAAGAGTTGGATCTTTTTCGGACCAACACTTTCCTTAACGCGAATCCTCCTCGAATGGGGATTGGCCTGTCATGGCGATCTTATCAGGAGTGCCTGCACAGTCATTTGTTTTATGCGATCAGAGATGGATTTGAGAACGGGTATTTTGTCCCGTATTATTTCTCGTTGCCAAAGTCCGAGCAGGAACAGTGGCTGGCGAGGCTAAGAAAAGTTGCTCGCCGAGAAGTGGTTATTTTGGAACCGAACGATAAAGACAGTAGCCAAAAGATGCCGCGTTACAAGCGCGACAGTACGTTGTTCGTTGATGACTCTGTCGATTATCTTGAGGATGGGACCCGCTTAAAATGCCGAAAGCTTCCCAATGCACGATTCAGACGAGAGGCACATGAAAAATGACGGCTCCCATAAATAATTCGACGAAGGGTTCCCCAAGAGGAGGTGTGGAGGCAAGATGAAGATCGTGCCGTACACGATAAGAATCCGTGATCTGGTCGCTGGCTACCGCAACGACGAGGAGAAGTTCTGCTGGCGCGTGGAGCGCGACGTCCAGGGCCATACGAATGTTACCAGTCAAGTACAAGGAGCAAATGGGCCATGAAGGACTATTTCAAGTGAAAGGATAATGACAATGAGAAACGATCTGTCGAAACTGAAGGCGCTGGGGAACAGCGTGAAGGGGACGGGCGACTACGACCCGTCGTTGCTGGAGGCGTTCGCCAACAAGCATCCGGGGCGGGACTACTGGGTGACGTTCACGTGCCCGGAGTTCACGACGCTGTGTCCAAAGACGGGACAGCCGGACTTCGCGACGCTCACGATACGCTACATCCCCGCTAAGCGCTTGGTGGAGTCGAAGTCGCTGAAGCTCTACCTCTTCGGCTTCCGCAACCACGGAGACTTCCACGAGGACGTCGTGAACGTGATCTACGACGACCTTACGAAGCTCCTCAAGCCGAAGTACATGGAGGTAATCGGCAAGTTCGCCGCGCGCGGTGGCATCTCCATCGACCCGTTCGTGAACGGCGGCGCTGGGGCGAGGTACAAGGCCCTCGCCGCCGCGCGCTTCGCGTCCTGGAACGGCGTCCGCTAGCGGATCGTCTCCGCGCCGAGGGCGGTGGCCTGCTGGACCACCGTGGTCTTCTCGTAGCAGGCGAACGCGCCGTCAACGAGGTCCTTCGGCGGCTTGCGCGTGAAGAGGTTTACGATCGGCACGACGACGAGCCCGCCGAGCATGGCGATCGCGCCCGTGTTGATCGGCGACTTCAGGATGCCGGGCATCGCGTCGCGGCAGAACACGCCCACGAGGGTGAAGGCAGGCGCGAGGATGAAGCACGCCCAGCAGGACGCGGCCGTTACCTTCTTCGTGTATAGCGAATAGAGGAACGGTGCGAGGAACGCGCCCGCCATCGCGCCCCACGACACGCCCATCATCTGGGCGATGAAGGCGATGGGGCTTGTGCTCTTGTACTGCACGAGCGCGAGGATGGCCGAGATGGCGATGAAGACGACGATCAGCGCGCGGATGCAGAGCACCTGCTTCTTGTCGCTCATCTTCTTCACGACGGTGCCGTTGAGGAAGTCGATCGTGAAGGTGGAGGACGAGGTGATGACGAGCGAGGAGAGCGTGCTCATTGAGGCGGAGAGGACGAGCACCACCACGAGGGCGATGAGCATGGGAGAGAGCCCCTCGAGCATCTTGGGGATGATGGCGTCGAATCCACCGGCCGGTACGCCCTTCGCCGGATCGACGCTCAGGACGTTCGAGAACAGTCGACCGAACCCTCCGAGGAAGTAGCAGCCGCCCGCCACAACGAATGCGAAAAGCGTGGAGATGATGGTGCCTTTCTTGATGGAGCCCTCGTTCTTGATCGCGTAGAACTTCTGTACCATCTGCGGAAGCCCCCATGTGCCGAGCGAGGTGAGGATGACGACGAAGAACAGGTTCAGCGGGTCGGGGCCGAGGAAGGACGTGAAGATGCCGGGCGTCGGCGACCCGCCAGGGATCATGGCGGGTCCCTCGATGCGCGCAAGGTTGTCGAGCGCGACGATCAATCCGCCCTTGGAGGCGAGAATCGCCCAGATCACCGCCACGATGCCCACGAGCATCACGAGGCCCTGGATGAAGTCGTTGATCGCCGTGGCCATGTAGCCGCCCGCGATCACGTAGATGGCGGTGAGGACGGACATGAGGACGATGCACCAGGCGTAGTCGATGGAGAAGGCCATGCCGAAGAGGCGGGAGAGCCCGTTGTAGAGGGAGGCCGTGTAGGGGATGAGGAAGACGAAGATGATGACGGCGGCCATGATCTTTAGGGCCGGGCTCCCGAAGCGCTTGGCGAAGAAGTCGGGCATGGTGGCGGAATCGAGGTGTTGCGTCATGATGCGCGTGCGGCGGCCGAGCACCGCCCAGGCGAGGAGCGAGCCGATAAGCGCGTTGCCGATGCCGGCCCAGGTGGCGGAAATGCCGTAGCGCCAGCCAAACTGGCCGGCGTAGCCCACGAACACGACGGCCGAGAAGTACGAGGTGCCGTAGGCGAATGCCGTGAGCCACGGCCCGACCGTGCGGCCGCCCAGCACGAATCCGTTGACGTCGGTTGCCCGCTTCCGGCACATCCAGCCGATGACGATCAGCACGGCGAAATAGGCGGCAAGAAGAAGCGAGTTGACGAGGATCTGATTCATTTTTCGTGTGTCCTTTTATAGGGAAACGCGCATATTATACCAAAACGCCGCCCGTTCGTCCCCATGAAATCTTGGTGGGGCGCGAGGGCGGCGTCGATCCGAGCCGGAATCCGGAGGCTCAGATGTTACCAGCGGCGATAGACGCGCGGATAGGCGACCGGGGCCGGATAGACCACGGGAGGCGGCGGCGCGACGACCACGGGAGGCGGCGGAGCAACGACCACAGGTGGCGGGGGCGCGACGACCGTCGGCTGTGTCACGACAACTGGAGCAGGGGCGACGACCGGCGCGGGCGCGACGACCACGGGATCCGGCGCGATGATGTCATGGGCGAGCCCGACGGTCGCGGCTGTCAGGCCCACGATGCCGGCGGCAAGTCCAAGACCATGATGATGGTGGTGGTGGTGGTAATGTCCACGGGCGAATACGCATGTTGCTGCCGTCAGAGCCATCGCCATAACTAAGATTTTCTTCGTGTTCATGTTGTGCCTCATCTTTCTGTTTTCTGCCGAGCACCATCGCCCGACAAAGAGCTAGGGGAGTTGTCAGCCATTCTCTGACACGCCTCCTGAAATTTTTTTCGCAGACAGGCTGCGCTTGATGGCCAGCACGGCGGTCAAGACGATCGCAGTGGCGACGGCCGTGACGAGCGGCATCCATGCCGCATGTTCCTTACCCAGCAGGTGCGGGATGCCTTGCGTGATCGGATCCACGATGCCCCTGACCGCCGGGCGGAAGAAGTGCGACACCATGTAGGCCGTGAGGGCGAACTGCCCGTAGAGGAGCAGGATACCGGTGCCACGGCGGATGCGAAGGATGTCCGTGAGCACGTAGAGGACGGCAAGCGCGATCACGCAGTACCCCATCGCCTGGGCGGTGAAGGAGAGCGTGAAGATGTGCTTGATGCATGGCACCCACGGCTGGACGGCGAAGCCGAGGACGAGCAGCCCGCCGCCGTAGGCGAAGAGCGCCACGGCGCGCTTGAAGGGTGCCCAGTCCGACCGCAGGATGTCCGTCGCCAGCATGCCGCAGAGCGTCATCGCGCCGAACATGAGCGTGGTGAGAAACCAGGTATAGTTGTGGATGCTGAGGGCGGCGCTGCCTTCCGGCACGATCATCTTGAGAACCTTCATTTCGAAGATGTTGGCGTAGTTGCCCGTCTCCGTGTAGTCGCCGCAGAAGTGCAGGAGGAGCGTGTAGGCGAGCGTGAGGACGACAGGCGCGGCGATGCGCACGATGCGGCTCTTCAGGTGCAGGACGACGACCGCGATCAGGTAGCCGGCGGCGATGGTCTGGAGCGTATTGTTGTAGGGGCTGATCTTCATCGCGTCGAGCGTCGCGAGCCGTCCCTGTACGAGCATGCCGAAGAACCAGAGCATGAGGACGCGCAGCAGCACGTGCCGCCAGATGGCCGCGCGCGACGCACCTTCGTCGAGCCGCCGCCCGATGGCGAGCGGGATGGCGGCGCCGCACATGAAGATGAAGAGCGGCATGATCATGTCCCAGAAGGAGAATCCCACCCAGGCCGGATGGCTGAGATGGTACGACCACCAGTCGGGGAACGAGAAGATCTTGCCGACGGCGACCAGGATGCCGTGCAGGGCGACGAGCATGAACATGTCGATGCCGCGCAGCAGGTCGAGGCAGAAGAGACGGTGCTCGGGATACTCTGCGGGATTGGGGATGGCTTGACGGACGACTTGGACAAATTTTCTCATGGCGTGATTATACCACGAGATGGTTCGTTTCGCCAAGTCCTTTTTCCTAGTCAGTACGCGGCAAAATTAGCGGTAAGTCCTTTTGCGATTGACTTGCCGCAAAAAATAAAGTATAATTCGTCCGCTCTTAATGGAGGTTTTATGCTTATTGGTCGTGGAAAAGAAACAAAGATGTTGTTGTCGGCCATGCGCTCGGACAAATCGGAATTTGTTGCCGTATTCGGTCGCAGAAGAGTAGGCAAGACATATCTGATGCAGGAGACGTTCAAGAATTCGTTTGCTTTCATGCATACAGGTCTTTCCAACGAGGGAATGAAGCGGCAGTTGGCGGAATTCCGTTATTCGCTAGAAACGGCTTCGCATGGAAAGGTCGGCCGCCTCGGAGGCTGGGCGGATGCCTTTCATGCACTGCAGGAGATTCTTGGAGGACTGCCAGAAGGAAAGAAAGTTGTGTTCATAGACGAAATGCCGTGGATGGATACGGCTCGGTCTGGATTTGTCAGCGCACTTGAACATTTCTGGAATGGGTGGGCGAACTTTCGCAGGGACATAGTCCTTGTTGTCTGCGGAAGCGCAACAAGCTGGATCATCAACAAGGTGATAAACGACCATGGCGGACTTCACAATCGCGTCACGAGGCAGATACGCCTCAAGCCGTTTACGCTTGCAGAATGCGAGTTGCTGGCAAAACGCAAGGGACTTCGATTGAATCGGACGCAGATTCTCGAGGGCTATATGGTCATGGGCGGCATACCTTTCTACTGGGACAGGCTTCAGAAAGGGGAGAGCATTGCGCAGGGAATCGACAGATTGTTCATGTCAGCGGATGCGGAATTCGCTGGCGAATTCGACCGGCTGTTCGCTTCGCTCTTCAAGAAGCCGAGGATCTACGTCGATGTCGTAACGGCACTTTCTTCAAGGCGTTGCGGAAAGACACGGGACGAACTGATTGCCGAATTGAAGGTCGAGGACAACGGGGCGTTCTCAAAGGTGCTCAGAGAGCTTGAGGAGTGTGGTTTCGTTGCGCGATTCAATGTTCCGGGAAGACGCCTTAGGGACGGAACGTACCAGCTTGTTGATAACTATACGCTCTTCTACTTCAAGTTCCTTCAAGGCGTATCAAAGCGAGAGTCCGGCGGCTGGCTTCAGATCAGTGGATCCCAGACGGGGCGGATATGGTGTGGCTTTGCCTTTGAACGAGTATGTCTTGCCCATATCGCGCAGATGAAGAAGGCGCTTGGCATCTCTGGGGTCATAACTGAAGAGTATGCATGGCGCCATTTTGCAGAGGGCGAGGACGACAAGGGGGCGCAGATAGATCTGGTTATAGAGCGTAGGGACGGCGTGGTCAACCTGTGTGAGATGAAGTACGTGAGGGGACGGTATGCGATTTCCCCCGACTATGCGGACAGACTTGCTGAACGTGCGCAGATATTTGCGGACAAGGTGACCGTCGACAAAGCTGTGTTCATCACGATGGTCACGCCAAATGGCATACGACAAGACGAGAACTCGTCTGTTGTGCAGTCCGAGATCACTGCGGCCGACCTCTTCGCCGATTGAGCCGCCGCCGAGATGGCGGCATTCAATAACGCTATTCTAAGATGACGAGGCCCTTGCCTTTGCCGTAGTGCTTGCCGTCGCGGTCGAAGAGCACTGTGACGTCGCGGCCGTGGTAGCGGATGCCGTCGACGCACCACCAGTCCCACTCCTCCGGCGCGAGGGGCTTCACGACGAGCTTGCCGTCGGCCTGGGGGACGATGCCGCAAAGGCCGGCGATCACGAGGTCGCAGAACGTCGAGTGGTTGTAGTCCTTGCCGCGCTCGCGGTACGCGAGCTTGCGGATGCCCTTCGCATCCCAATCGATCATGATCTTCCGTGCCAGCCATTCGCCTGTGAACGGATCGAGGTTCTCGTCGATCCACGGGACTGTCTTGCCGTCCTCGCGCACGCGCACGTGCTGGGCGGCATACTGCTTGAGGAGCCGTGCGAAGTCGGCGCGCGTGGCCGGTATGTCCGCGCCAGACTGCAGCGTCTCGTAGAGTGCGGTGAGCGCGACGGACGTGGCGTAGGGCCAGCTCGGGCCGTTCCAGAGGCACTCGTGGCGCGAAAGGTCGTAGGATAGGTCGAACCCGGGCGTATTGCGCGCTGGGAACGTGAGACCCTTTGGCGCCGCGAAGCCCGTCTCCGCCAGAAGCGGCTTCCACGCGGCGGCGTACTCGGCACCGAGCGGCATCCCGAAGTAGAACGGCGCGTAGCCGTGCAGCTCGCACACGTCGTCCAGCTCGCCCTTGACGGACCGCGCGCAGAAGAACGACTTCTTCGCGTTCCAGAGCCTGTCCTTGATGTTCTTTTCCAGCTCACGCGCGCGCAAGGCGAATTTTTCGGCAAGCGCCACGTCGCCCGACGCGCGCGCCAGCTCGGCGATTGCTGTCGCCTCAGCCCACATCGCGGCGTTCACCATCGGACGTGCCCCGTCGCTCGAAAGCGCGAACTCGCTCCCCTCGCGGTCACCCGCGAAGTCGAAGAGCCCCCGGTCCTCGCGGAAGCCGGTCTGGATTGGCACGCCTTTCGCGCCCTGTTTGTTCTCCACATCCTTCAGGCTGAGTCCCTTGATGGTCCAGCCCTTTGCCCATGTCTCCCAGTTCTGCGCGAACTCCGCGAGGTGCTTGTGTGGGAAGGCGAAGTCGCCCGTCACCTTCGCGCGCTCCCACGCGCTCCACGCCGGCCAGTTGGCGTACGCGCGCGGTCCGCTGATGTTCCCCTTCGCGAGCATGTGCGCGATGTAGCCATCGAGGTAGAACGCGTTGCGCAGCCAGCGCCCTTCGCGCACATGGTGGCCGAATGGACAAGCGATCGTGTTGTCGGCCCCAGCCCATCCGACATCGGGCAGGAATTCGGTCACTACCCAGCCGCCGTCCTTCGTGCGGCGCAGGTGCTTGCGGTAGGTCCACCAGCGGAAGTAGTAGGTGCGCACGAGGTCCGCGTCGGGGCAGTCGAAACGGGGGATGTTCGAGAGCGACCACCAGTACGCGCCGTTGTTGCGGATGTCGTGCGGGTAGAGCTCGTCGTCGTCGAACGAGAAGCGCTCCATGTACTGGCGCACCGGGTTCTCGCCAATCACGCGGAAGGCAGGCGCATCCACGGGACCAAGGTCGTAGCCCTTGTGGACGACCATGCCGATGTACTCGCGCGAGCCCGTGCGGCCGTTGTACCAGAGCCGCCAGCAGTCGTTCTCCTCGTCCCACACGGCGGACGGCTTGTAGCAGGCGGCGGAATCCCACTCGCCGGCGGTCGGCTCCACGAGCGGGTTGGCCTTCAGTCGCTTCCAGCAGCGGATTCCGTCGGGCGATATCGCCGCGCCGATGCGGGCGGTGTGGATGTCCGAGTAGCCGATGTAGAACATCACGTAGCGCCCGTCCTTGAGCGGGTAGACCTCGCAGCCGCCCACGCGGTCGCGGTCCCACGCCTTGCCCTCGCCGTGCACGAAGATCGGGTTGAGGAGCGACTTCTCCCAGACGATCCCGTCCTTCGACTCGGCGTAGCAGAGCACGTTCGGCTCGTACGTCTCGCCGCTCGCGTACCACATGCGGAACACGCCGCGCGCGTCGTCGCGCAGCACGTAGGGGTTCATCACGCTGAATCCCTCGTGCGGACGCTCGGAGATCAGGACAGGATCGCGCAGGACGCGCGTGAAGTGGACGCCGTCCTTCGACTTCGCGTAGCCGATCTTGCTGTAGCCGCGCGCCTGGCCCGTGTACCACATGTGGTACTCGCCGTTCCACCAGAGCGTGCAGCTGCGGTTGAGGTTGTCCTCCCAGCCGCTCGTCTCGTCGTGGCGGAGGCAGATCTCGGGCTTCGTCCAGGTGACGCCGTCGTCCGAGCGGACGAGCGCGATCGCCCGCATCGGACGCCACGAGAAGTACATGTTGTACTTGGCGCTGCCCTTGGCGATCACGTTCACGTCGAAGCACGTGCCGAGCTCGGGGCTGCCGAGCACCGGATTCTTCTCGTATTTCGTCCATCCGCCGTGCGGGGCGCTCGCGCCGTACGCGAGCCCTGCGGCGACGGCGAGGCAGACGAGCGCCCCGAGCCAGTTCGTGCAATGCCGTTTCATCGTGACCCCTGTCTGTGCGCTGCCTACTTGGCGAGGGAGCGGATGCGGATGTTACGGAAGTAGGGCTTGGACTTGCCGTGCATGCCCTGGAAGCCGATCTTGCCCTTCGTGGGGAGCTCGGCCCACGGACGGCTCAGCCACGGCGGGATCTTCGTGCCGTCGGGGTTCTTCTTCGCGTCGGTCCACCTGGAGAGGTCGGCGTCAAGCACCTTTTCGCCGTTGCAGATGATCTGGATGTTCTTCCCGCGCGCGAAGACGGTCATGCGGTTCCACTGGCCGGCGGGACGCACGGTCTGCTTCGTGGGCGCGCAGTGTCCGTAGAGGGAGGCGTTCAGCATGTACGCGGGGTCCTTGGACCACTTTTCGGCGAAGTCGTCGAGGAGCTGGATCTCGACGGTGTTGGGGATCCAGTTCTTCGTGTCGGAGCCGTAGATGAGGACGCCTGAGTTGGCGCCGGGCTCGAGCTTGTACTCGAAGTCGAGCGCGAAGTTCTCGTACTCGCCCTTCGTCCAAAGGGCGCTGTCCTTGTTCGCGGTGATCTCGCCGCGACGGCCCGCCGGATGCCACACGCCGGGCTCCACGTCGAACTGCTCCTCGACCTTCTTGCCGCGGTTGTAGAGCGGCTTCCAGTCGGCCGCGCGGGAATTTGGATGGCCGGAGAGGATGTCCATCTTCACGGCCCACTCCCACACGCGACCCTTCCAGGTGTCGGCGGGCGTGCCGGGCGTGGGCTCGTTCATGAAGCAGTGGGGCTCGAGGGCCATCACGTGGAGCTCGG
>JAEEGL015891372.1_pt1 | contig 15269 bp, 16 predicted proteins | sample 9134231 | NCBI WGS metagenome assembly JAEEGL01 (sample SAMN16246548, study PRJNA631951) | gut metagenome | biome: gut microbiome; feature: rumen; material: fiber-attached | host: Bos | place: Iran: Karaj | collected 2018-10 | reverse complement strand
GCGGAAATCACCACACTGGTGGTGAATGCCAAGAGCGAAATCGAAAAGCTGCGGGAGCAGGTGCAGAATGTGGAGTGATCGGCCATGAAGCTGTTGAACGTGGGGTTTGGCAATATGGTTTCCGCGGGCCGCATCGTGGCGGTCATCGCGCCGGACAGCGCGCCGGTAAAGCGCATGGTGCAGGAGGCCCGGGACGACGGCCACCTGATCGACGCCACGGCGGGGCGGCGCACCCGCGCGGTGCTGATGATGGACACGGGCCACGTGGTGCTGTCCGCCGTGCAGCCCGAAACCATTGCCGGACGCCTGCAAAGCGATACATAAGAAGGGAAAGCGTTACTGATGCACGAAGATACAAAAAGCATGCTGATCGTCATTTCCGGCCCCTCCGGCGTCGGAAAGGGCACCATTTACAGCCGCCTGCTGGCCAATGATCCCAGCCTCACCTTTTCCGTCAGCGTCACCACCCGGGAACCCCGGGACAACGAAAAGGACGGCGTGGATTATTTCTTTATTTCGGACGCGGAATACAGCCGCCTTCTCAGGGAGGATGCCTTTCTGGAGCACGCCACGGTGCATGACCATCAATACGGCACCCTGAAATCCCAGGTGGAAGAAAAAATGGCCATGGGCAAAAACGTGCTGCTGGATATTGACCCCCAGGGAGCCCGGAATGTGATGGCGTCCTGTCCGGAATGCGTGAGCATTTTCCTGCTGCCGCCAACCTTTGAAACGCTGCGGAAGCGCCTGTATGGCCGCAATACCGATAAGCCCGAGGTCATCGAGCGCCGCCTCGCCAACGCCCGGGGCGAAATCGAACAAGCGAACCTGTATCAATACGCTGTGGTGAATGATGATCTGGACGTGGCCTACAGCCAAGTGGCGGCCATCATCACAGCGGAAAAACTGCGTACAACCCGGTTTTTTCCCGTGGTTGAATGATAAAGGGAGGATTTTTGAATATGCCTGTGAACAAGCCTGCGATCGACGAACTGTGCCAGAAGGTGGACTGCCGCTATACTTTGGTGGTGGAAAGCGCCAAGCGCGCCCGTGAATTGGTGGGCGGCGCTCAGCCCCTGATCGACGCCAAGGAAATGAAGCCCGTTTCCGTGGCCGTGGATGAAATCAACCGGGGCCTGCTGACCTATCACCGCAACCTGGAAGACGAAGAGGATTGATATGATGACGACCCTGGAAGGCAGGCAGGTGGTGCTGGGCGTGACGGGGGGGATCGCGGCTTATAAAGCCTGCGAGCTCACTTCCCGCCTGCGCAAAGCCGGGGCGCAGGTTTACGTGATCATGACGAAAAACGCCTGCGAGTTCGTCGCCCCGCTGACCTTTGAAACCCTGTCCAATCATCCTGTGGCAACGGATACCTTCGACAGGCCCGCCACCTGGGAGGTGGAGCATATCGCCCTGGCCAAGCGGGCGGAGGTGTTCGTGATCGCCCCGGCCACCGCCAACATCCTGGCGAAAATGGCCCACGGCATCGCCGACGATATGCTGTCCACCACCGTGCTGGCCACCCGCGCCCCCGTGCTGGCCGCGCCCGCCATGAACACGGGCATGTGGGAAAACGCGGCCACCCGGGAAAACGTGAAAACGCTGGCTTCCCGGGGCGTGCGCTTCGTGGGGCCGGAGGGGGGCTTTCTGGCCTGCGGCGACACAGGCGCCGGGCGCATGAGCGAACCCACCCGCATTTTTGACGCCATCGCGGAGCTCCTGAACCCAAAGCAGGATATGGAGGGACTGCGGGTGGTGGTCACCGCCGGGCCGACCCAGGAGAAAATCGACCCCGTGCGCTACATTTCCAACCGTTCCAGCGGCAAAATGGGCTACGCCATCGCGGAAGCCGCTGCCAGGCGCGGCGCGGACGTGACGCTGGTGACGGGGCCGGTGCGGCTCGAAACGCCCCGGGGGGTCAGGGCCGTTCCCATCCAGTCTACCCAGGACCTGCTGGAAGCCATGGCCGCCTGCTGCCCGGAAGCCGACGTGGTGATCCAGGCGGCTGCGCCGGCGGATTTTACGCCCGCGGAAGTGGCCGGCGAAAAAATCAAAAAGCAGGGGGACGGCGATCTGGTGCTCACCCTGCGCCAGACGCCCGACGTGGCGGCCCAGGTGGGCCGCATGAAGCATCCGGGGCAGACTTTGGTCGGTTTTGCCGCAGAAACCAACGACGTGCTGCGAAACGCGGAAGGAAAGCTGGCAAAAAAGAACCTGGACATGATCGTGGCCAACGACGTGACGGCGCCCGGCGCGGGCTTTGACGTGGACACCAACATCGTCACGTTCCTGACCAGGAGCGGCATGGAAACGCTGCCCTGCCTGCCCAAAAAGCAGGTGGCGGAGGAATTGCTGGACCGCGTGATGCTGCTTCGGAAATCATAAAAACAGCCGGGGGAGGGGCGAAGGTGTACGCGGAAATCATCGTGGATATCGCGTCGGAGCAGGTGGACCGCGTATTCACCTATCTTGTGCCGGACACGCTGCGCGTTGAACCGGGCATGCGCGTGCGGGTGCCCTTCGGGCCGCGGGAAAAAGAGGGATATGTGGTCCGGCTGAAGGAAACGGCGGATTATGACGAAAGCAAAATCAAGCCCATCCTTGCCGCGCTGGAGGATTATCCCGCGCTGCTGCCGGCCCTGATGGAGCTGGCCCGGGAGATCCGGGAAAAGAGCCACTGTCCCCTGTGCGAAGCCCTGCGGCTTATGCTGCCCGCTGAAATGCGGGGAGGCCGGGTGAAGGTGAAAACGGAGGAATACGCCCAGCTCGCCATCTCCCCGGACCGGGTGGAGGAAGCCATTCAGGCCCAGAAGCGGTCCGCCAAGCGGCAGCTGGTGCTGACCCTGCTTGCGGACGGCCAGCCGCACCCGGTGGATGAATTGCGGACGATGGTCAACGGCGTGAAGGACGCGCTGAAATACCTGTCCGAAAAGGAAATGGTGCGTCTGTTCGAGCGGGAAGCGCTGCGTTCGCCCTATTACGGCAGGGTGGACGCCTCTCCCGATCCCGAACTGACGGAAGAGCAGCGGGAAGCGCTGGCTGAATTGATCCCCGCCCTGCGCGCGCCGCGCAGGCCCTTCCTGCTGCATGGCGTTACCGGCTCCGGGAAAACGGAAGTGTTTATCCGGCTGGTGCGGGAAGCGCTGAAGATGGGAAAAGGCGCTATCATTCTGGTGCCTGAAATCGTGCTGACGCCCCAGATGATTTCCTGGTTCCGTTCCCGTTTCGGCGGAACGATGGCCGTGCTGCATTCCCGCTTAAGCCCGGGGGAACGGTTCGACGAGTGGCGGCGCATCCGCCAGGGGGACGCCCGCATCGTGATCGGGGCGCGGTCCGCCGTGTTCGCCCCGGTGGAAAACTTAGGCGTCATCATCGTGGATGAGGAACACGAGCAGACCTATCTTTCCGATCGTTTTCCCCAGTATGACGCCCGTGAAATCGCCGCATCCAGGGGCAGGCGGGAAAAGGCGGCGGTGCTGCTGTCCAGCGCCACCCCCAGCATTTATTCCTATGCCATGACCCGGCGGGGGGATTACACCCTGATCGAAATGCCCCACCGGGTGCTGGACCGGCCTTTGCCGGAAATCCACGTGGTGGATATGCGGGAGGAACTGCGCAGGGGGAACCACGGCATGTTTTCCGGGCTGTTCCAGCAAAAGCTGCGGACCTGCCTGGAAAACGGGCAGCAGGCCATGCTGTTCATCAACCGGCGGGGCTATGCCTCCTCCGTCGTCTGCCGAAAATGCGGCGAAACCATCCGGTGCGGCCGCTGCGACGTGTCCATGACCTATCACAGCGTCGACCAGACCCTGCGCTGCCATTACTGCGGCGCGGTGCGGCCCCTGCCCAGGGTATGCCCCGCCTGCGAAAGCCCGTATATCCGGCCCATGGGCATCGGCACCCAGAAGGTGGAGGAGGAACTGAACCGGCAATTTCCCGGCGCGGGCGTGATCCGCATGGATATCGACACCACTGCCGGCAAAAACGCCCACTTTGAACTGGTTGACCGGTTCCGCGCCGGTCAGGCCCGGATCCTGCTGGGCACCCAGATGATCGCCAAGGGGCTGGATTTTCCCCAGGTGACGCTGGTGGGGGCGGTACTGGCGGATCTGACGCTGAATTTTCCCGATTACCGCTCGCCGGAGCGCACCTTCCAGCTGCTGGTGCAGGTGGCGGGCCGCGCCGGACGGGGCGGAACGCCGGGAGAAGTGGTGATCCAGACCTACCAGCCTGATCATTACGCCGTGCGGGCGGCGGCCAGGCAGGATTATCGGGCTTTTTTCAACGATGAATTTGAACGGAGAAAGGCCGGGCTGTATCCGCCTTTTACCATGATGGCCCGTTTCCTGTGCGAGGCCAAAGAAATGCCCGCCGCCCTGTCCGCCGCGGAAAGCATACGGGACAGGATCGTAGCGGAATTTGAAAACACGCGTCTGTTTCGCCGCATTCTGTTTATCCGGGCGGACGAAGCGCCCATCACCCGCATTCAGGACCGCGCCAGGGCCCAGGTGCTGCTCAAGCTGCTGAATCACCCGGATACGGACAGCCTGCTGGCCCGCTTTCAGGAAATGGCGGGGGATGAATATCCGGCCAGGGTGCTGCTGGAAATCAATCCGGCTTCTTTGGCTTAAAAATCAACGAGGGAGAAGAAACATGGTTCGGAAAATACTCACATTTGGCGATGAAACCCTGCGCAAACCCTGCAAACCCATGCAGAAATACGATCTGCGGCTGTGGCTGCTGCTGCGGGACATGGCGGACACCATGTACAAGGCCGAGGGGGTTGGCCTTGCCGCGCCTCAGGTGGGCATTCTGCGGCAGGTGGTGGTGATCGATATCGGGGACGAACGCGGCCTGATCGAGCTCATCAATCCCGAAATCATCGCCCAGGAGGGCGAGCAGGAGGGCAGCGAGGGCTGCCTGAGCGCTCCCGGCCGCCGGGGTTATGTGAAGCGCCCTCAAAAGGTCACCGTGCGCGCAAAGGACCGGAAGGGCAAGCCCTTTGAAATCACCGGCGAGGATCTGCTGGCCCGGGCGCTGTGCCACGAAATTGATCACCTGAACGGCATTCTGTATTCCGATCGGGAAGAATACGAGATCAAGGACGACGAGGAGGAAAAGCAGTAACATGCGCATCGTCTTTCTTGGCACGCCGGATTTCGGCGTTCCCTCCCTGAAAGCCCTGGTGGAAGCGGGGCACGAGGTGGCGGGGGTGTTCACCCAGCCGGATAAGCCCAAGGGCCGGGGCAACAAAATGCTGCCCAGCCCCGTGAAGGTCTGCGCCCAGGGCTTCGGCATCCCCGTCTTTCAGCCCGTCAAGATCCGGGTGGACGGAGTGGCGGATCTGCGCGCCCTGGCCCCCGATCTGTGCGTCACCGCCGCCTTCGGGCAGATTCTGTCTCAGGAAGTGCTGGATATTCCCAAAATCGGCACGGTGAACGTGCATTCCTCTTTATTGCCCAAGTATCGGGGCTCCGCGCCCATCAACTGGGCCGTGATGGAGGGGGAGACCGTCACCGGCGTCACCACCATGATGACGGATAAGGGCCTGGATACGGGAGACATCCTGCTCCAGCGGGAAGTGCCCATTCTGCCCGGCGAAACGGCGGAAGAACTGACCGCGCGCCTGGCCCCCATCGGGGCGGAGCTGCTGATCGAAACCATCCGCCGTCTCGAGGCAGGAAACTGCCCCCGGATACCGCAGAATGAAGCGGAATCTTCCTATTTCCCCATGCTGAAAAAGGAAATGGGGGATATCGACTGGACGCTGCCCGCGGAAAAGATCGTCAATCTTGTGCGGGGGCTCACCCCCTGGCCCGGAACCAGCTTCGTTTGGGGCGAGGGGGAAACCGTGAAGGTCTGGAAAGCCGAAACAGCGGAAAATCCGGGCTTTGCGCCGGGAAGCATCATCGCCGCCGACGCGAAGCAGGGCCTTGTGATCGCCGCCGGACAGAATGCCGTGCGGGTGATCGAATTGCAGGCCCCGGGCGGCAAACGCATGAACGCGAAGGATTATCTGCGCGGGCATCCGGTGGATTTTGAAAGGGTGAACGCGTAATATGACGCCGCATCTTTTCAGGCGTGGAATCATTCTGGCTTTGTGTTTGCTGATCGCCGCCGGTCCCCTTTTCGTCCGGGCGGAAGACTTCCGGGAGGCGCTCGCCCTTATGGACTATGAAGAAATGACGGAAAAATACCGTTATGACGAATATTACCAACTGTATGAACACGTCATCATGGAAACCTGGAATGCGGACGATCCGAATTTCATCGCCCAATCCCGCGCCATGCAGGCCCTGCATGTGGTATTGATCTTCGATATGGAAATACAGAACGGCGGCGTGGCGCAGTTTTTCTGGAACGATGGGTCAGCCTATGCGGCGCTTGTGCCGGAAATGCTGCGGGAAATGGGATTGGACGACGTGGCGGCGCTGTACGAAAGCTTTATCGTGGAGAATTATATCCAAATGGAGGAAATCGATTCCTACCGGGAGCGGTTTCCCGATATGGGAGAGGAATTCTATTCCCTCCATCCCTTTGACGAATTTGATGAAGCCTATATGAAGCTATGGGCGGAAACCAACCTCAACAGCCGTTTTCTGGACTATGCCGAAGGGCACCCGGAAATCTACGACGTAAAATAATCGGAGGAAACGATCATGGAGAAAGACGGCAAGCCCGCCGGTAAAAAGCCGTATGCTGCCAGGCCCGGAACCCGCCCCGCGCCGAAGCCGGGAGAAAAGCGGGAGTATCCTCAGGGCGAAAGACGCGGCCCCTACGGAAAACCCGCGGGAAAACCCGGGGAAAAATCCTTTGGCAGGCCCGCCGGGAAGCCGGAAGGGCGTTTTTCCCATCCCCAGACCGGGAAACCGGGTCAAAAGCCCTATGGCCGGAAGCCTGAAGGAAAACCCGCGCCCAAGCCCGCCCCCGATCCCAACGCGCCCAGCAGCTTAAGCCGCAAGGTGGCGCTGGAAATTTTTCAGGACGTGGTGCGCAAGGACGCTTACGCTTCCCTGTCCCTGGACGATCGGATGAAGAACGCCAATCTTTCGCAGCTGGATAAGCGCTTCTGCGCCAGCATCGTGTATACCGCCATTGAAAACCTCATCCGCATCGATTACGCCCTGAGCTTTTTCCTCAAGGACGCGGACAACCTGGAAGCCACGGTGCGGGATATTCTGCGCATCAGCGTGTGCCAGCTCATGTTCCATGACCGCATTCCCGAAAACGCGGTGGTGGACGAAGCGGTGAAGCTGACCCGCGGCGCGGGGCTGGAGGGACTGACGGGGCTGACCAACGCCGTGCTCCGCTCTTTCGTGCGGGGAAAGGACGAAATCAAGTGGCCTACTCCCGAGGAAGGCCCCCGTTATCTTTCTATCATGTACTCCGTGCCCCTGTGGCTGGCGGAGCGGCTGAGCGAGGCGTACGGCCCCGAACTGGCGAAGGAAATCTGCGCTTTCCGCAGTCAATCCCACTATACGGTGATCCGCCCCAATATGATGAAGCTGACGGACGGGGCTTTTGAGGAATTGCTGAAAAAGAAGGTTTGGGAAACGGAGAAGGGCCTGGTTCCCCATGCCTGGCGGGTGCGCATGGCCTCCGAAATCGCCCGGGACGCCGATTATTTTGCCGGTAATTTCTCTATCCAGGGGGAAAGCAGCATGCTGGCCGCCCAGGCCGTGGACGCCAGGCCCGGCATGCAGATTCTGGACTGCTGCGCCGCGCCCGGCGGAAAAAGCGCTTATTTGGCGGAAACCATGGGCGGCGCGGGCCGGGTGTACGCCTGGGACGTGCACGAACATCGGGTGACGCTGATCAAAACCATGATGCGCAGGCTGCGGCTGGAAAACGTGCGGCCCGCCGTGCGGGACGCTTCGGTGTTTAAGGAGGATATGGAAGCCGGCATGGACGCCGTGCTGCTGGACGCCCCCTGCTCGGGCTTAGGCGTGATGGACGACAAGCCGGATATCAAATACCGGGCCACGCCGGAATCTGTAAAAGAGCTGACGCAGATCCAGGAAAAGCTGCTGAACACCTGCTGCCGGTATGTGAAAAAGGGCGGAACCCTGGTTTATTCCACTTGCAGCGTACTGCCCGAGGAAAACGGGGAACAGATCAGGCGCTTCCTGGCCTCCCACCCCGATTTCTCTCTTGCGCCGCTGCCCGATGGCTTCGATGAAAAATTCAAGGCGCGCTATACGGAAACGGGCCTGCAGCTGCTGCCCCACCGGGACGGGGTGGAGGGCTTCTTCATCGCCCGGCTGCGCAGGGTGTAAGCCATGGGCGAAGCGATTCAGTGGATGGGGCTTTACCCCGAAGAATTGAAGCAGGCGCTGGCGGACTTGGGCGAAAAGCCCTTCCGGGCGGGGCAGGTGTTTTCCTGGCTGCATAAAGGCGCACGCTTTTCGGAAATGACCAATCTTTCCCTGGCCCTGCGGGAAAAGCTGGCCGAAAAGGGGATCGATCAGCCCGTCGCCATCCGGGAGACCCGCGTTTCCCGGCTGGACGGCACCAAAAAGTTCCTGTACGCCCTGCCGGACGGCAACTGTGTGGAAGGGGTGCTGATGCGCTACCATTACGGGGCCACCCTGTGCGTGTCCACCCAGGTGGGCTGCAAAATGGGCTGCCGGTTCTGCGCCAGCACCCTGGACGGCTGCGTCAGGAGCCTGACCGCGGCGGAAATGCTGTGCCAGGTGCAGTGCGCCAATCGGGAACTGGGCGACGAGCGGGTGCACAACATCGTGCTGATGGGAAGCGGCGAGCCTTTTGACAATTACGATCAGGTCGTGCGCTTTCTCAGGCTGGCGTCTCATCCCGAGGGACTGAATATCGGCATCCGGCATATATCGCTCAGCACCTGCGGGCTGGTGCCCGAAATTCGGCGCTTTGCCCAGGAAGGCCTGCCGGTTACCCTGTCCCTGTCGCTGCACGCGCCCAACGACGCGATCCGGCGGCAGATCATGCCCGTCGCCCATCGGTATTCCATGGATGAAACGCTGGACGCCTGCCGCTTTTATCTGGAGAAAACCGGCCGCAGGATCGTGTTTGAATACGCGCTTATTGATCGGGTGAACGCCGGTGAAGCCTGCGCCGAGGAGCTGGCGGACCGGCTGCGGGGCATGCAGTGCCATGTGAATCTGATCCCTCTGAACACGGTAAAGGAAAGAAATCTGTATGGCGTCACGGAAGCCCAGGTGCGCGCTTTTCTGGCCGTACTGGAGAAACGGCACATATCCGCCACCCGCCGCCGGGAAATGGGCGACGATATCGAAGGCGCGTGCGGGCAATTGAGAAAAAAGATCGTTCATCACCAATCTTGACGCGGGAGGCACAGCCATGATCGCAGCATCCAGAACCCATATCGGTCTCGTTCGCGCGTCCAATCAGGATGCGCTGCTGTTGATGCCGGGGAAAAATGATATGTATGGCGTAGCGGACGGCATGGGCGGCCACAAGGGGGGCGATATCGCCAGCCTGATGGCGGTCACGCTGGTGAGGCGCTTTCTGACCGAGGCGAAGCCCTCAGGGGAACACCTTCGGCGGGGCATCGAAGAAGCGAACCTGATGATCTATGAGGAGCAGCTTTACCGGCCGGATCTGAGCGGCATGGGCACCACCCTGACCGTGATTTGGGAGGATAAAAAGCGCATTCTGCTGGGTCACGTGGGCGACAGCCGCTGCTACCGGCTGCACGGAGGCCAGCTCAAGCAGGTCAGCCAGGACCATTCCATGGTGGCCGAGCTGGTGCGGGACGGCGTGATCACGCCGGAGGAAGCAAGGCGGCATCCTTACCGCAATATCATTACCCGCGCCCTGGGCACCGCGGAAACGGTGGAAGTGGACGTGACGGAGATTGAAAAAGCCAAAGGAGATATTTATCTCATCTGCTCCGACGGGCTTTCGGAATATGTGGATGAGGACCAGATGCAAAAGATCCTGACGAGCCGCGAGCTGGAAGACGCGGCGGATCTTCTGCTGAGCCTGGCATTGGAAGGCGGCGGCAGGGATAATATTTCCCTGGTGCTCGCGGAGGTGACGGCATGATCGGCAAGGTGCTGGACAACCGCTACGAGTTGGTGGAGTTTATCGGCAAGGGCGGCATGGCGCTGGTGTACCGGGCCGTTGACAGGCGCACGGGCCATTCTGTGGCCGTAAAGATCCTGCGCCCCGAATACAACCAGGACGCCGAATTCTGCAGCCGGTTCGAGCGCGAAGCTGTGGCCGCCAGCAAAATGAGCCATCACAACATCGTCAATCTGCTGGACGTGGGCCAGGATGACAACATGCGCTACCTGGTGATGGAATACGTGCGGGGCCGCACGCTGAAAGAGGTCATCAAGCAGAAGGGGCCCCTCAAGCCCGCTGTGGCGGCGCAGATCGGCATCCGCATTTTGTCCGCCCTGCAGCATGCCCACAAGAACGGCATCATTCACCGGGATATCAAGCCCCAGAATATCCTTGTGCATTCCGACGGCCTGATCAAGGTGGGCGATTTTGGCATTGCCCGCGTGGTGGGCAGCAACACCATCAGCACGGACGATATGGTGATGGGTTCTGTGCATTATTTTTCCCCGGAACAGGCCAAGGGCGAACCGGTGACCGCCGCCAGCGACCTGTACAGCGTAGGCGTGGTGCTTTATGAGATGCTTACCGGCAGGCCGCCCTTCGACGGGGAAACCCCCATCGCCATCGCCATGCAGCATATCGGCAGCAAAGCGCAGCCCATTCGGGAAATCGAGCCTTCCGTTCCGCCCGCGATGGAGCGGGTAGTGGAAAAGGCGATGGAGAAAAGGCCGGAAAGGCGGTATCAAAGCGCCCTGGAAATGGCGCAGGATCTGCAGCGCGCCATGCAGGAGCCGGAAGGAAACTGGATGGGGCCGCCTGCTCAGTCCGCCGTGCCGACAGAGCAGATGAGCGGGAACACCGGCAGGCAAAAGCCGGTCCACAGCAGCTCGTGGATCTGGATGCGCGTGGGCGTGAGCGCCCTGGTGGTGGCCGTGCTGCTGGCCCTTGTGGGAGGCGGCCTTAAGATTTACGATCAGGTGGTGAACGCCACCTCCGCGCCTTACTGCCTGGATGAAACGGAAAGCGAGGCCCTGCGCCTGCTCAATCGCGCCGGCCTCGCCTGCGAAATCACCCGCATCAGCGACGCAAAGAAACCGGCCGGTTACGTGATCATGCAGTCGCCGGAGTTCGGCACGGCCATGCGGAAAAATGAAACCGTGTTCCTCACCATTTCCACCGGCCCGGAGGAACAGGAAATTCCCTCGATCATCGGCTACAGCGTGGAAGAAGCGCGCGGCGAGCTGGAACGCCTGGGATTTACCCTGCTGGCGCTGCCGGAACGCATGCTTTCCAACGCCGCGTGGGATACGGTCATGTATCAGAATCCGGCGGAGGGCGAAATGATGCCCAGCGGCAGCGTGGTGCAGGTAAAGCTCAGCGGCGGCAGCGTCAATTTGCCTGATTTCGTGGGCATGACGCGGCAGGACGCGCTGTTTTTGATCCAGCAGCTGCAACTGAACGTAACGGAGATCCGCGAGATCCCGGTGGATGACAGCTCCCAGTTCGAGCGGGTGGCCGCGCAGTTTTTTTCCGATGAAAAAGCCACCCCCTACTCTGTGGGGGATCAGGTGATGCTGCATACGCAGGTGACGCTGGCCGTGTATGTTTCCAACGAGCCCCAGCCCACCGCCGCCGCGGAAGACGCCCTGGAAACGGTCACGCCTGAGGAGGAGCTTGCCCAATGATGGAAGGCGTGATCGTGCGGGGACGCGGCGGGTTTTATACGGTAAGAGACGGCGAGGATCAGGAATTCGTGCTGCGGGCCAAGAAGAAATTCCGGCGGCAGCGGATCACGCCCCTGGTGGGCGACCGCGTGTATTTTACGCCCGGCGAAGGCCGGGAGGAAGGCAAAGAAGAGGACGGCTGGATAGAAGAGATCCTGCCGCGGATAAGCTGCTGCCTGCGTCCGCCGGTCGCCAACATCACGCTGCTGTGCATCGTTGCCGCGCCCCAGCCCGCGCCGGACTGGCTGCTGGTGGATAAGCTGCTGATCTTCGCCCGCAGGCAGGGCATCAAAACCCTGCTGATCCTCAACAAGGCCGATCTGCCTCAGGCGGAGGAAACGGCGGCCCTCGCCGGCGCCATGTACGCCGGGGCGGAAACGGACGTATGCTGCGTCAGCGCTCAGAACGGGCGGGACACAGAAAAACTCATGCGGTACCTGAACGGCCATACCTGCTGTTTTTCCGGTCAGTCCGGGGTGGGGAAATCCACGCTGCTCAACGCCCTGTTCGGCCTTTCGCAGGAAACGGGCGATATCAGCCGCAGGATCCAGCGGGGGAAAAACACCACCCGCCACGCGGAGCTGTTTTCCTTCGGCGATATCCGGGTGATCGATACGCCGGGTTTCAGCCTGCTGGAAATGGACGAGGTGTTCGATCCCGTGCTGCTGCGGGATTATTATCCGGAATTTGAACCTTACGCGGACGCATGCCGGTTTTCTCCCTGTTATCATGGGGCGGAACCCGGGTGCGCCGTGCTGCGGGCCGCCGGGGAAGGGAAAATCAATCCCCTGCGGCTGGAAAGATACCACGCGCTGCTGGCGGACTGCCGCCGGGCCTGGAGGGAACGATATGATTAAACTGACGCCGTCGCTGCTGGCGGCCGACCTGCTGAACCTGGAACGCGACCTTGAACGGATGACGAAGAACGGCATTGATCAACTGCATTTTGACGTGATGGACGCTCATTTCGTGCCCAATCTGTCCTTCGGGCCCTCTTTCTGCCGGGCCATTCACCGCCGTTTCCCGGCGCTGAAGCTGGATGTGCATCTGATGATGGATAACCCGGAACAGTATCTGGATGAATTTCTGGACGCCGGGGCGGCCAGCATCACCGTGCATCGGGAGGTGCTGCATGATCCCGACGCCATGATGCGCAAAATCAGGGATAAGGGCGTGCTGGCCGGGCTTTCCATCAAACCCGCCACGCCGGTGAAAGCCCTCCTCCATTGGCTGGATGAAACGGATATCGTGCTCATCATGACTGTGGAGCCCGGCTTCGGCGGACAAAAATTCATGCCCGAGCAGGCGGAAAAGATCCGCATGCTCCGCGAAGCGGGCTACCGCGGCGTGATCGCCGTGGACGGCGGGGTGAGCCTTGATAACGCGAAGATGATCAAGGATGCGGGCGCCGATTGGCTGATCATGGGCACTTCCTATTTTCGGGCGGAGGATCCGGAAATGGTTGCGCGGAAAGTCAGGGAAATGGCATGAGGCAGAAAAGGGAGCAGGCTGAATTCCATCACAAGCGCAGCTTAGGCCAGAATTTCATTACCGATGAGGCCCTTTTTGCCCAGCTGGTGGATTTATCCGGCGTCGGGCCGGATGACGCCGTGCTGGAAATCGGCGCGGGCGCCGGGGGCATGACCAGGGAACTGGCCCGCCGGTGCCGCCGGGTAACGGCTATCGAGGTGGACGGCGCGCTGCTGCCCATCCTGCGGGTAGCGCTGGAGCCTTATCAGAACGTGGAACTGGTGCACGGGGATGTGCTGCGGCTGAATTTGCCGGAGCTCACCGCGCCGCTGGGCGATTTTCATATCGTGGCAAACATTCCCTACTATCTTACCACGGAATTGATGAACCTGCTGCTCTCTTCCTCCATGCCCATCCGTTCCATCAGCCTGATGGTGCAGAAGGAAGCGGCCCGGCGCATGGTGGCCCGGCCGGGGGAGGAAGGCTACGGCCTGCTGGCGGTCAGGGCCCAGTACGGCTTTGATCCCGCCATCGTGCTGGATGTGCCGGCCTGCCTGTTCACCCCGCCGCCCAAGGTAGACAGCGCTTTCGTGGTGATGCCCAGGCGTGAAGCGCCGCCCGTGCAAGTACAGGATGAAGCGCTCTTTTTCCGGGTGGCGGCTGCCGCTTTCGCCATGCGCCGCAAAACCATGGAGAATAACCTGATCGCTTCCTTCCGCATCTCCCGGGACCGGGCCCGGCGCTTGCTCGATCAATGCGGCATACCTGCGGGAGCCCGGGGCGAAACCCTGGCCATGGCCGATTTCGCCGCTCTGGCCGACGCCATGATGAAAACGAACGAATAATCAGGCAAAAAGCGGCGCTGCTTTGCGCCTCCCCAAAATCTTCCCCCTCTTCCCGCCGCGCAGTGCTTTGCATTGCGTTCTTTTTTTCGATAATTGTGAAAATGGGGCAGGAAAAATATAACTGCTGTCGAATAACATATATAGAAAGAATATCTGAACAAGCCGAATAACCGTTTCCCCGCGCCCCGATGAAAAGGAGGAAGGAAAAATGGAGCAGAACACGATTTCAGAAATGATTCTGCAAAACCAAATGGTTCTCTACGGCCAACCCAAATGGACGTTCGGCAAAAACACATGCAACACCTATGAAATGTTCGTGCATCAGTTCCGGCTCAAGGATGGAAACATGCTTCCCGCCTGGCCGATCCTGGAGATCGTGGAACGGGACGATGCGCTGACCATGCTGTTTTCCATCACCCTGCTGTGGGAATCGGTGAGAAAAACCATGGAACTCAGCCAAAAGTGCAACAGCAATCTGACGCTGTCCCTGAATCTGCTTCCGAGATTCGCGGAAAGCGCCAATTTCGTGGATGAAGTGAAGAAATGTCTGGCGGAATGCGGGATGGAAGCCAAACGCCTGCAATTTGAACTGAGCGAATTGCAGACCCTGAGCGCCGAGGGCTGTCAAAACCTGAATATCCTGCACGACGAAGTGGGCGTTCATCTGGTCATGGGCAATTTCGGCACGGCCAGCACCAATATCCCGCTGCTCTATCGGGTGCATTTTGACAGCCTGGAACTGGAAAAGAGCATCACCGCACAGATCCCCGAAAACGACGCGGTATGCCGGGCCGCCATCGCCATCCAGCACATGGCGGATACCCTGGGCATCAAGATGTGCGTCAAGGGCATCGAAACACAGGAGCAGTTTGAATTCTTCGAGGAGATCGACACGTTCAAGGGCCAGGGCACGCTGATCGGCGGTCAGATGACGCTGGAGGAACTGGAAACGTATATCAGGCAGTACGCGCTGGAAAAAGGCCATAAGTAATACGCTTTATACCACTATCTGATAAAAAGCAGACACATTCGGAGCGTTTGCATAGAATCATAAACCTCTATTCGCCTTTCTCGGAAAGGGGACGAACAGCCGATGACCGCCAGTGGCGGGAATATCATCGGCTGTGAGATCAGGCGAGACAAGCAATGTCCGCATGAAGCG
>JAEEGL014402636.1_pt1 | contig 15269 bp, 18 predicted proteins | sample 9134231 | NCBI WGS metagenome assembly JAEEGL01 (sample SAMN16246548, study PRJNA631951) | gut metagenome | biome: gut microbiome; feature: rumen; material: fiber-attached | host: Bos | place: Iran: Karaj | collected 2018-10 | reverse complement strand
TTCGTCAGGCAGCAAGATATATTTACAACAAAGAAACAGGTAAATATATGGATGCAAAAACAGGCGAAGTGTTTGAAGCTCCTCAGAAAGACAAAAAATTAACTTCACAGACAGTTTTAAGAAAATTGTTTGTAGTTATCGGAAAGCAATATTCCGACAAAAAAGGCGGATATACAAGAATTTACCACCTGCCGCCAAGACGTGGTGACGCTTCTGAAATGGCACTGATTCAATTGGTGTAACAGAAGATGCGATACGCTTTGACGGTTCAGTATAGGGGTAAAGGGTATTCCGGCAGCCAGATACAATTTGAAGGCGGGAAACAAATACCGGAACCGACTATACAGGGTGAACTGGAAAAAGCACTTTGTACGTTGATAAAAACAGGCAGTAATGCCGAATATACAAACCGGCCAATAAAGGCAATTTTTTCCGGACGGACGGATAAGGGTGTTAACTCACTCGGTCAGGTAATTCATTTTGACACAGATGAAACGATTGTTGCTTCAAAGTTTCTCTATTCCGTAAATGAAATTCTCCCTGATGATATATCCGTTACCGATTTAAGAAAAGTTGATGACAGATTTCATGCTCAGAAATCGGCGAAAAAGCGCTATTATCGTTTTGAGTTTATAAACAGAAAGATAAAAAACGCATTTGACGGTGATTTGATGAGGGTGAAATATCCGACAGATGTTGAGCGGATGCAAAAATCTCTTAATTATTTGCTCGGAGAACATGATTTTTCTTCTTTCAAGAGTTCCGGAACGCTAAACCCGAGCAAAATTTGCACTATATATGAAACGAAAGTTTCGAAGGTCGGTGACAGGGTTATCATTGATATTGCAGGAAACAGATTCCTTTACAATATGGTGAGAACCATTGTCGGAACCCTTCTCGAAATAGAAGGACACAATTTGGCACCTGAACACATGAAAGATGTTTTGGATGCCAAAAACCGCTCAAAGGCGGGTGCAACTGTTAGTCCGTACGGGCTGACTTTAATGAAAGTAGAATATTAAAAGAACACAATAAATGGAGAAATGCAATATGAAAACATATTCAGCAAAACCTCTTGAAGTAGAAAGAAAATGGTACGTAATAGATGCTGATGGCGAAACATTAGGTCGTCTTGCAGTACGTGTTGCAAATATTTTAAGAGGAAAGAACAAACCTGAATACACTCCGAACGTTGATACAGGTGATTTTGTAATCGTTATCAACGCTGCGAAAGTGAAAGTTACAGGTAAGAAAGAAACTGATAAAATATATTATCACCATACCGGTTATCCGGGAGGACTTAAAGCTGCTTCTGTTAAAGAAGTTCGCGAAAAAGATGCAACTAAGTTAATTGAAAAAGCTGTAAAAGGTATGTTACAACACAATACTTTGGGCGATACTCAATTTACTAAGTTGAAAGTTTACTGTGGTTCTGAGCATCCGCATGCTGCTCAAAAGCCAATCTTATTAGAAAAGGAGGCTAAGTAATTATGGCAGATAAAGAAATTATGGCTACAGGCCGCAGAAAATGTGCAATTGCGATTGTTAAACTTGTAAAAGGTAAAGGCAGAATTTTCGTTAACGGAAAGAAATTGCAAGACTATATCGGCAACATGCCGGCTGTTGAGATGATGGTTTACAGACCTTTAGTTTTAACAGAAAATCAAGATAAATATGATGTTAGGGTTAAAGCTATAGGCGGCGGTATTGTCGCTCAAGCTGCAGCTATAAGACACGGTATTTCAAGAGCATTGTTGAAAGCAAATGAAGAATACAAAAATGTTCTTAAATCAGAAGGTTTGTTAACTCGTGATGCTCGTGTTAAAGAACGTAAGAAATACGGCAGAAAAAGAGCAAGAAAGCGTTTCCAATTCAGCAAACGTTAATATCTTTTTCAAATACAAACAAAAAAGCTCCTTTATGGGGCTTTTTTTTTATTTCTCAAATACAAAACGGCTATTTAAACTGAGAATCATTTGCGTTATAATTACCTTATTAAACTAAAAAAGGAGAGAGACAAGGGGGTAAATGTTAAATGTATGATATAAGAAAATTATCCGAGGATTTGATATATATAGGATGTTCGGACAGAAGATTGAAGTTGTTCGAAAGTGCATATCCGATTCCTAACGGAATCTCATACAATTCTTATTTATTGAAGGATGAAAAAACCGTTCTTTTTGATACGGTTGATAAAACATGTTCAAGTCAATTTTTTGAAAATCTTGAAGCCGGACTTGACGGAAGAGCTCTGGATTATATAGTTATTCATCATATGGAACCCGACCATTGTGCATTGTTAGAGGATGTTATTTCAATATATCCGAATGTAAAAATTGTATGTACCGCAAAAACAGTTGCTTTAATAAAACAATTTTTTGATTTTGACATTGATTCAATGGTGCAGATTGTTAAAGACGGGGATTGTTTAAAGACAGGCAATCACGAATTAATCTTTGCGTCAGCTCCAATGGTGCATTGGCCGGAGGTTATGGTGAGTTATGACAAAACCGATAAAGCTCTATATTCGGCTGATGCATTCGGCTCATTCGGCGCTATAAACGGAAATCTAATCGATACAGGAATGGATTTTGATAAAGATTATCTGGACGAAGCTCGAAGATATTACACAAATATAGTCGGAAAATACGGTACTCAGGTACAAATGCTTTTGAAAAAATTAAGTGTATTGGAAGTAAATACAATATACCCCCTGCACGGACTCATCATAAAAGATAATGTAAAGAATTTTATTGAAAAGTATGATAAATGGTCAAAATATGTGCCTGAGGAAAAATCCGTTCTTATTGCGTATTCGTCCGTATACGGCGGAACGGAAAACGCAGTTAATATTTTGGCTGGTATGCTTGCAGACAAGGGAGGGGTAAATAACATAAAAATGTATGACGTATCACAAACGCATTATTCGTACGTTCTTTCCGATACATTTAAGTATTCGCATATTGTTTTTGCAACGACAACATATAATAACGGTATTTTCGAATCGATGGAGAATTTATTACACAATATTGTTTCACACAATTTGCAAAACAGAAAAATTGTACTTATTCAAAACGGTTCTTGGGCTCCGTCTTGCGGAGGACAAATGAAAATTATGCTGGAAAAACTTTCCGGAACGGAATTTATTGATGAATCTTTGTGCATAAAATCCGCCTTAAAAGAAAACCAGCTTGATGAGTTAGAATGTATAGCGGATAAAATAATAGACAGTTTGTACTAATTTGTAAAAAGGAGGAAATTTTATGAAGTATGTATGTTCAGTATGCGGATATGAATATGATCCCGCAAAAGGCGATCCTGATAACGGAATTGCCCCCGGAACAGAATTTGCGGAATTGCCTGAAGATTGGGTTTGTCCGTTGTGTTCTGTAGGCAAAGATATGTTTAATGAAGCATAGTGTTAAGGTTATTAACATAAAAGCGGATGACTTTTGTCACCCGCTTTTGTTATTTTAAATATTTCAAATATAGAATGATTTTGGTATAATAGAATTGATGAGGATTATATACAGAGCAACTTATACATACAGAATTTTTAAGCTTTTCTATTCGCAATTCAGGGATTTTGTTTCTACTTTAGGAAATATTGCGTTCTATTTTGTTGAATTTTTCAAGGGATTTAAGAATTATAATACAAGCTTTAAAGAAATTATCGAACAGTGTTCGAGATTTGGGGTATCATCTCTACCCATCACGCTCTCTATTGTCGGCATGACTTCCATAATTGTTTCAATGCAGGTTGCGGGAGAAATGGTTAAGCAAGGCGGAGGGAGTTTTGTCGGAATGCTTATGGCAATCCTTACCGTTCGTGAAGAAGGTGCAATAATGTCAGGATTCGCCATTATTTCAATGATAGGTTCATCATTGGCTTCCGAAATTGCAACAATGAAGGTTACAGAACAACTTGATGCTATTCAGGTTTTGAAAGTCAATCCCGTAAATTATCTTTTTACACCAAGAGTTATAGCAGGAACTTTTATGATGCCTCTTGTTGTCATTCTCGCATCATTGTTTGGTATTGTAGGCGGTGCAGTTGCCGCAAATATTACATCCGAACTCTCTTATAAAGCATATTTTGACTCTGTTTGGTTTGGGTTAAATATGCATGACCTAAATGTTTGCATATTAAAATCTTTAAGTTTCGGATTCGCAATTTCTTTGATAAGTTGTGCTTGCGGAATGGAAGCAAAAGACGGTGCAAAAGGTGTAGGTATAGCTACAACAAAGGCTGTTGTATGGTCTTTTGTTGCAATAGTAATGATTGATTTGCTGTTTGCGGCAGTATTTTTCTATTAGGGGTAAAGGGGTAAATAAGGGGGCAAATAAACATAGCGGTTAATTGGAGCAAAAATGGGAATACAGGTAAAAAATTTAGTAAAATCATTTGACGACAAAACAGTTATCGATAACATTTCTTTTAATGTTGATGACGGAAAGATACTTTCTATAGTCGGGTTTAGCGGTTCAGGTAAAAGTACTGTATTAAAGCTGATTAGCGGATTATTGGAAAAAGACTCCGGAGAAATTATTACGACAGGCGGTGATATTGCAATGGTATTTCAGTATTCGGCACTGTTTGATTCTTTGAATGTTTTTGATAATATTTCATTTGCACTTCAGGAAAGAAAAGACTTGAGGGGCAGGTACACAAGAGGTGAATTGGAAAAAATTGTTGCAGAAAAATTAGAATTGGTAGGGCTTTCGGGAATTGAAGATAAATTTCCTGCGGAACTCTCCGGCGGAATGCAGAAACGTGTAAGTTTCGCAAGAGCAATTGTTACCGAACCTAAAATTATATTATACGACGAACCGACAGCAGGGCTGGATCCGATTTCGTCTACATTAATTGAAGACTATATTGTAAGACTGAAGAATGAAACTAAAGCAGCTTCTATAGTTGTAACTCACCAAATGTCAACAATTCGGAGGACGTCAGATTCCGTATTGATGTTGTATAATGGAAAGATAGTTTTCGAGGGGACTCCGGATGAATTCTGTGCGGAACAAACCGATTATACGAAACAGTTTGTAAATGCAACGATTGAAGGCCCTATGAAAATTAACAGTTAAGAACAAAAGAGGTTTATATAAATGAAGATTTCATCATCATTTAAAGTAGGTTTATTAACACTTGTAGCACTTTCTATATTTTTGTTTACTGTTTTGTGGGTAAAAGGAAGAGCCTTTTCTTCTGCAGAACGTATAGAAGTCCATTTTAAGGATGTCAACGGAATGCGTCCCGGGTCAGGTGTACAGATGATGGGACTCAGAGTCGGACAGGTAGAAGAAATTACTCCGATAATTAACGGTGAAGACAGCTATGTTAAATTAAAATTTGTTATAACCGAACCTGATATAGAAATCCCGCAGGCATCTTTGCTTACCATTCAGCAATCAGGGTTAATCGGAGAGCAGTTTTTGGAAATAACTCCGCCAAAACTAATGTCAGTGTATATTCCGGTACAAAACCAGCAGCTTCTTTTGTCAGATTCAAATGTAGAAATAATGCTTGATGAAAAGTATTATAATGTCGGGAAGGTCAAAAATTCACAGATTTTAACTGCACAAATGGTTCCGGAAGAAGTAAGAGATTATATCAAAACGAACTATGCTTATAAAATAGATTATTATATAAATTTGCCGGGATTGATTGTGCCTCACTTTATGAAAGGACAAATTGTTACAATTAACGGAGAGAAGAAACTTAGGATTTCGCCTCTGGACAACACTCCTCTGCCTTATCCGCATCAGACATCACCTTATACTGTAGTTGAACCTATGCGTATTGCAGATTTTATGGATTTGCAATATAAAGCAGCGGAATCTTTGACTGAGACAAACCGTGTTGTTAATGAGTTGCTGAATGACAAAATGATAGCGGATTTATCAGCATCCGTTTCCAATTTCAAAGATTTAACGGCACAGGCAACTACAACACTTGAAAAAGCTGAAAAACTTATTGATGCATCCAAAAATGATATTGATGCTATGTTATGGCTGCTTACTGATGCCACCAACAACTTTAATAAATTGGCAATTAATATTAACGGCGTAGTTGGGGATGAAAGATTTAAACCTGCAATGTTTGAAACTGCAGATTCAATATCAAATCTTTCAAAACAATTGACTCCTATAATAGGTGCAGTGGATTCCAAAGACTTTGCTGATGATTTAACAAGCTTAATGCATAACCTGAACGAGATTTCCGCTTCTGTTAATGTTATGACAAAGGATGAAGACTTGAAAGGTAAAATAGCAAATTCTATAGACAATTTAAATATCACAATGTGCGAGGTTTCAAAAGCATTGGAAACTGTTAACGGCACAGGTGATAAAGAAAGTTTAAAACAAATAATGCAAGATACATCCGAAACAATCGGTAATCTTAAGAAGTTCTCAGAAAAATTGAACAAAAGATTCCTATTGTTCAGATTGATGTTTTAATTAGCTTTTGAATAAAAAAAGCCGACTAAAAAAGTCGGCTTTTTTTAATTCAGATATATTTCCTAGCTCACCAAATTTTTAAGATAATTCGGAAGAGCGAAACGTGCATAGTGATAATCTTTATTATATATTTTGCAAGTTTTTGTAATTTCATTTCCTCTTCTTTCATCCCAATAAGAAAGCGGTTGAACGGTTTCTGAGCAGAATGCCCACGCCCAATATCCTCCCGGATATGTCGGAATATTTGAAGTATATGTTGAAACGATAGGGAATACACGTCTTAACTGTGTATACATCTTTTTAATTTCTTCTTGGTTTGTAAAAGGACTTTCTGATTGAGCGGCTACAATTCCGCCTTCTTTAAGAGATTCTTTTACATTGGTATAAAATTCATCCGTAAACAAACCCTCTCCCGGCCCCATAGGGTCGGTAGAATCGATTAGAACAATATCAAACATATTTTTCTTGTCTTTAATATATTCAATTGCATCTTCGACAAGGATTTCGCATTTAGGATTGTCTAATTCGCAGGATATTGTCGGAAGATATTTTTTGCAGGCATCAATAACCATTTCGTCAATTTCACAAAGAACAACTTTTTCCACAGTATCGTGTTTAAGAACTTCTCTCACGGTACCGCCGTCACCGCCTCCTATAACAAGGACTGTTTTCGGACATTTATGATGCATCATCGGAATATGTGTAATCATCTCGTGATAATGCCATTCATCACCTTCCGTTGTCATCATCAAATCATCAAGAGTTAAAACTCTTCCCAATGTTGAATCCGTGTCAAAAATTTCCACTTTTTGAAATTCAGACTGTTCGGAGAACAGAATATTTTTAGTTTTTATTGCTATTCCGTATCCTCCCGGAGTAATCTCCTTATAAATTTTTTGGTCAGTATCAACCCCTTGTAGCACAATAGTATTATTCATTTATTTTATTCCTCCCGAAAGTATATGTATATGCAGGTGAAAAACTTCTTGTCCTGCTTCTTTTCCTGTATTTATAACAGTTCTGTATGATTTTATACCGAGCTTTTTTGTAACCTCTTTAACAGTCATCATCAATTTACCCAACAATTCTTCATCATCAAGTTCATTTAGTGATTCAACATGCAATTTCGGAACAACTAAAATATGTATGTCTGCCTTTGGATTAATATCATTAAAAGCCACAGCATAGTCATTTTCGTAAACAAATTTTGTTCCGAATTCTCCTGCAATAATTTTACAAAAAATACAATCTTCCATAAATTTTCTCCTTAAATAGAGAATAGAGCAAAAATATTTAAAAGTCTATTCTTCATCATCTTTTTCCATTGCACGTTTTAAAATATTTTTATCAAGCCGTTTTGTGCCGGAATATCTTTTATGGGTTTCTTCCATTAATTTCTCACTTGGGCGTTTTTTGGAAGATTTTTTCTTAACGGGATTTGATTCAGGAGTTGAATCATTAAGTTCTTTATACCACAATCCGCACAATAAAGACCTGAACGGCAATGTATATTGAATCAATATTTGACTTATTATTGAACTTACTCCCAACAATGCCATATCTTCGTTTTTAAGTTCGGGAATTCCGTATTGTAAAAGCAAGGAATTCAAATCCGTCAGCGGCAATGATTCTATTAAAGGTAAAACCGCATTTGAAAATATTTTACTTAAACCGATATTTTCAAATAAACAGTTAAATATTTGCGGAACTAAAACCCAAAATATCAAACCTGATAACCCAATTACCAAAAACGTAGAAGGGAAATGCCCTTTTATAAGATTTACGCTCTTTTTGATACATCCGACAGGGGATAAATCTGGTTCATAAGTAAAGACTTGGAATACTAAAACTATATAGATACCGATAACACCTGCGGGAATCCAAAACAACGGAAAAGATGCAATTAAACCGAACAAGCCTAAAATAAGCCATAATATCACAAAAGACGGCGTTCTCCTTTTTATCAATTCCGTATGTGCCTTAAAATCATATACTTTTCCCGATTTAAGCATATTATCGAGCATTGAATTTATTGCCCCGTAAGCAACCAGATATTCCCAAAATGCTTTTAAAATTATAATCATGCCGGGGAGTGCGACCAAAACCGAAATCAAAACCAGCATTGTAAAATCATTAAAGATTTTGTAGTGTTCAACAAGTTCGGGAAGTTTTTTTGAATAAAAAAGTGTTGGGATAAATATTACCGCTAAGCCCAAAACTTGCCCCAATACAGGGAAAGACATATACTTAAAAAATTGAATAAAATTTGAAAAGTATAATTCAAGAGCTTTTATAAAAATTCCAAAAGGCGTTTTATTCTTTTTTGTCATAAAATAATTTTATAATAAATATGAAGAATTTAGCAGAAAAACTTAGAAATTATACAGAAACAGATTATGCAAGCCATAAAATTGATTTGCATATTCACACCCTGTTTTCGGACGGGCACGGAAACTGCGAACAAATCCTAAAAAGTGCAAAAGAAAAGGGATATGAACTCATTTCAATAACTGACCACAATACTGTTGAAGCACATCATAAAATCAATGACGAGATATTGCTCACGGGTGCGGAGTTTGATTGTTGGTTTGGGTATGTATATATACATCTTTTGGCTTATGGGATTGATATAAATAACGAGGATTTTAAAAATTTTCTTGCAAAAAATAAACAGGGAACAGACCATGTTATCCCGAGATTGCTGACTTTCAGAAATGTAAAAAAACTTATAAAAGCTATTCATAATGCAGGGGGAATTGCGGTTCTTGCACATCCGGCATGCTGTTGGGCATTGAATCTTGAGAGAATGATTAAAAGCCTGATGAATATAGGGCTTGACGGAATTGAAGTATTTTACCCTTATCCGAGGTTCAGGGGATTTGTCAAATTTCATACCGCACAAACGGTTAAAGATATCGCCGATAAATATCCTGAATTAATCCAAACCGGCGGAACGGATTTCCACGGAAGTTTGTTTTAAATATCGGCCAGCGGCAAATACACATAGGCATTAAAATCAATCGAGCCGAAAATCAGCCTTACAAACGAATCGTTGTATTCCTGCACCCGAGCAAAATTTACTTCTTCTTCATCAAAATCGTTTTCGGTTTCTTTAGCCTCAAGTTTAGCCATTAAATAATGTGCCTGATAGAGTTTCAGATATACTTTATTATTTTCCTTATCCCGTTCTCCTACCACATTATAATACCCTTTTTCCAAAGGCTGCCCGTCTATTATTGTTGTTACGGGAATATTTACCAAAACGTCTTCTTCCTCGGGTTTGATTGATTGCAATTCCTGAATTACTTTATCGGGATTCAATTCGTTGTGGAGGCTCGTTCCGCCGCCGCTGATTTTTTTTGCTCTTTTCTTTTTTTGTTTTTCTTCTCTTTTTTTTGTTTTGGCTTGCAGAGCATCCATTACCTGCTCAAATTCTTTATTTGTAACAGCTTTCTGCCCATCCCAAGAATTGCTCATATTTGCATAGTCATTCCACTCATCCGCAAAACAAAAATTTGTAATGCAAAAAGCAAAAATAAACAAAATTATGCCAAGATTTTTTCTCATAATATAAGTTTACTTATTTTTTAAGAAAAGTCTAGTCATTATCTTTGATTTGAAAATTTTCGTTTCTTGAATAAAGCCACAAAATACCCATCAAAGAAACGTAGAACAAAAGCTCAAAGCCTTCTTCAAACACAAAATTATTGTTTGTTGCTTTTTCTGCTATTGCACCCATAAACATTGCAAAGCCTGCAAAGAATATATTCCAGAAAGGCAGTTTTATTTTTTTAATCATTTCCCAAGCATCGAGATAAAATTTTTTCTTTAAGAATATTAAAGAAACTATTGCTATCCACAAGCCGTAAATAAAATGAACGATTTTACCGAGCCATGGCCAAGGGAGTGCTTTCCAAGAATAGTATTTATGGTATTCTCCGGGGATTGGGAAAAACAAAGTTCTTCCGCAATTTACTTCACGAATTATGAGAATTGAAAGTACAAGTATCAGAAAGTGAAAAAACGGTTTGTTGATTTTTGAAGTTGCACAAACATAAACCATAAAAAATAAAACAGTCATTTGTATATTTTCAATTACACCGTTTTCAAATCCCCATTCCTGCGGTATATATATTAGAGCCGGTATTATTGAAAGCCCGACTGCTAAAGCAATCCAAGTTACTCCGTAAAACTTAAAATCAAGATGTTCGATTAAAAAATTAAAAGTTCTTTTTATCATAATAACTCTCCAAAAATTCTTAATTTCAAGTTTAAAATAACATACAAATAAGATATTTTCAAATTATTGGGATTTAAATCCTTGAAATTGTTTAATTTATGAAAATTTAATACTCCAATGGGTTGAAAAATATTGTCTTTAGTGCTAAAATCTGGGTAGTCAGAGGAGATATCTTATGCGTGTATTAAGTATTAGTTCGTATCCGTCAATTGCGCATCGCGGAGGGAAGGTAAATATTACCTCGCAAGAAGCTGAAGTAGTTCAGGCTGCAAAAAAAGAGTTGGAAATAATTAAAGCGCAGGGACAAAAAGCCGGATCTGATTCTGCTTGGTGGAGATATGAATTTGGTGATGCTAAAGCTGTTTTGGAATCCATAGTAAGAGATGGACATTTGCCTACTTCATCACAAAGCAATCTTATGAGTTTTCATGATCCGGATGAAGACGGATTTATTTAAGCCGTAAAATCAGACAGTCGGGTAATTTCGCATAAGTTATTTGCTATTGTAATATATACTGTAATATGGAAAGTATAAAATCTTATTACAGTAGTTTGAATGGCTATACAGAATTATTGGATACGATTTTTAAATTCTATCCCGACGGCATTGTATGCAAAGATTCCGATTTACACTATACAAACATCAACGATGCGTATCTCAATATTTTTTCAATAGAAAATGACAACTTATTATTGAATAAAAGAGTTAATACTTTTCTGTCAAAACAAAATTTCAGATTAATAAATGATGCCGATAATGAAATACTTAAAACCTGTTATCCTAAAAATTATATATTGAATGCGGTAAACGACAAGATTTTGAATATAACATCATCCCCGATTGTAAAAAACGGAAATCCTGTCGGTATAATTACCTGTGTGAAAGACATTACACAGGAAGAAAATTTAAAAGAAGAATTTGTAAACAAGCATTTTCAACATATTAATGCCGAAAAACATCTGCAAACACAAAGAGAAACTTTTGTTGCCTCTATTAGTCACGACTTAAAAAATCCGACTCTTGCACAAATTCGTGGGTTGGAATTATTGTTAAAAGGGAGTTTTGGCCTTTTATCCGACGAGCAAAGAGAAATTATCGGTATGATTTTGGATTCTTGCAGATATATGAGCGGAATGCTTTCCTCTCTGCTTTCAACCTACAGAAATTACGGCGGTGCTATAAAACTCGTCTTTAGCAAATTTTCACTGGCGGAATTGGTACAGGAATGTGTTACTGAAATGGTTTATGTAGCAAGAGATAAAAATATTGATATAAAGCTTAGTTTATGTGAGAAAAGTATGGTTTTTGCAGACAGAGTCCAGATAAAGCGTGTAATTATGAATCTTATCTCAAACGGAATAAAATATGCATACAAAAACACTGTTCTAAAATTAAGCGTAAATAACAATGCTGATGGTGTTATATTTGAGTTTGAAAACAAAAGTTCGTATATACCGGAAGAAAAACAAAAAACAATATTTGCACGCTACGTTTCTTATGCAGGAATGCATAAAGAACTTGGAATCGGACTGGGATTATACGCTTCAAAAAAGATAGTTGAAAGTCATGGCGGAAAGATTTATGTAAAAAGTTATAAAGATGAAAGAAATATTTTTGGTTTTACAATTCCGTCTAAACAACAATCAGAAACTCAAAAAGAAGTATTTTTGAACTTAGCTACCTGATTTCAATGTATTTTGATACTTTTTGCTTATGCTATAATGCTTGTATGAAAACAGGTGCTTTTATAATACCAACCGGAATAGGAGCTTCAATAGGAGGTTTTGCCGGTGATGCAAGCAAATGGGCCAGAAGGATTGCAAAGAAATGCAAACTTATAGTAAACCCCAATGTCGTTAATGCTGCCTGTTTTTCAGGAATAACAGATAATATGCTGTATGTCGAAGGGTATACGCTGGACAGATTTTTTAAAGGGGAAATCGGTTTAAAAGAGTCTCAAAATAATAAAATCGGAGTGATTTTTGACAGAGCTATACCAAAAGATGTTTTTAATGTCCATGTCAATACTATTAATGCCGTAAAAACAGTGTACGATATTGATATATATGGATATGAAAAGACCGAAGAAGACGTAGGTGTCGATTTCTATGTGGATTCATCAGGAATCTCGACAGGAAATGTTAAAAACCTTGAAACAATTAAAAAATCGGCACTCAAACTAATAAATAACGGATGCAATGCGATAGCAATTGTTTGTTTATTTCCTGATGAACAGGGAGATGATTATGCAAACGGAGTTGGTGTTGACCCGGTTGGCGGGGTAGAGGCTATAATTTCTCACTATATTTCGAAAGAATTAAACATTCCATGCGCTCACGCTCCTGCATTTAACAGTTTTGAAATATCGGACAAAATAGTTGACTCAAGATGTTCTGCAGAATACATTACTCCGACATTTCTGCCTTGTATTCTGATAGGATTATCAAATGCCCCTTTAATAACGGCAAAAACAGATGGTTTAAATATTAATGATGTTGACTTTCTTGTAGTTCCTTATGACTCTCTCGGCGGAGTTCCAGTTTTTGAGATGAATAAACTAAACAAAAAAATATATGCCGTAAAAGAAAACAAAACAGTTTTAAATGTTTCTCCTGTACAATTGGGTGTCAAATGTGATACAATAAAGGCGTACAAAGATTTATTGGAGCTTATATAATGAAACTAAAAAGAGCATTTTCACTGATAGAAGTTTTATTGGTAATGGGTATTATTGCAGTAGTTACGGCAATGGGATTTTCTATTTCAAAAACAAGCATGGAAAAAGCACATAATCTATTTTGGTATACGGGTTATGAAACCCTGTATAAAGTGACTATAGATGCCGTTCAACGACTTGACCAAAATGGAAATCCCGTGTTTGATCCGGATAATCCCCGTATAGAGGATTATGCAAACCATTTAGCGAAGATGATTGGTGCTCAGGAACCAACATCTTGTCCAGTTAATCCTGAATCTGAAACAAATGCATGTTTGTTAGTACAGGCCCCAAATGGAATTAATTACGAAATTTTTTCTAAATTGAATTCATCTAGTGAATTATATAAAATAGATATGACCATTCCGGCATTACGCCAGAGAAGAGTATATTTGAATAAAACAAGATTTATTTATATGTTTAAAAATGATGATGGATATATAGAAGGTATGGTATATCCTTCGCAACTCAATAATACCCTTGAAGGTCAAGGTTATGCAAATTTGCACAACAGAGTCGATTTATTGACGTTTTATTTGTCTGATGCAACAGACAACCCAACCGCATCCAGAACATTTTATGGTTTTAGAGATGCCTATTGTACCGCAAATTATAAATCGCCGGTTGGAAACCCTGGAGAAGAGGGTTATGATCCCGGATATAACGGTTATCAATCAGGGGCTTGGGATGATGCGTCAGTAGACTGTCGTTCCGGTTATACACAAACTGATTTGTTGGGATTTTCGGTATATCCTATCAGTCCGCGAAAAGCATTCTAGATTGTATTGTATCATGACAGAATGGGATATTATCTTACTGTTATTGCGCCTTTCTTACCGGTAATTGCAAGCGAAGCAATCTCGTTAATAAGGTGAGTAAGTGAACAGATGAGCGGGTGATTAAGTGAATAACGGTACTAGGATATCGAGGATACTAAGAATTTATTGTCATTCTGAGGCTTTAGCCGAAGAATCCGGACTTAACATAAAATGGAAAAATTTTCGTTAATCTGTTATTTAGCAAAAAGAAACGGCTTGTAAATTACAAACCGTTTCTTTTTATATTTTCTTTTTATAGAAAATTACTTATGCCATAATTTTGTCAACAACGCCGGCACCAACAGTTCTGCCGCCTTCACGAATAGCAAATCTCATACCTTCTTCGATAGCAACAGGAGCGATAAGTTCAACTTCCATAACAACGTTATCACCAGGCATAACCATTTCGCCGTCGAATTTAATTGAACCGGTAACGTCTGTTGTTCTGATGTAGAACTGAGGTCTGTAACCAGGGAAGAAAGGTGTATGACGTCCGCCTTCATCTTTAGTCAAAACGTAAACGTTTGCTGTGAATTTTGTATGAGGGTGGATTGAACCCGGTTGAGCCAAAACTTGACCACGTTGAATTTCAGTTTTATCAACACCACGAAGTAATGTACCGATATTATCACCGGCAAGACCTTCATCGAGTTGTTTACGGAACATTTCAACACCTGTTACAGTTGTTTTCTTAGTTTCGCCGAAACCAACGATTTCAACTTCTTGACCAACTTTAACTTTACCACGTTCTACACGACCTGTAGCAACTGTACCACGACCTGTGATTGAGAATACGTCTTCAACAGGCATCAAGAACGGTTTGTCTAAGTCACGTTGAGGAGTTGGGAAGTAAGAATCGATAGCATCCATCAATTCCCAAATCTTATCAACCCATTTATCTTGACCGCGTTGTATATTAGGGTTAGCTTGAACAGCTTCTAAAGCCTTCAATGCAGAACCGTGGATGAACGGAATGTTGTCACCGTCGAATTCGTAAGAAGAAAGAAGTTCTCTAACTTCCATTTCAAC
>JAEEGL012527813.1_pt1 | contig 15269 bp, 15 predicted proteins | sample 9134231 | NCBI WGS metagenome assembly JAEEGL01 (sample SAMN16246548, study PRJNA631951) | gut metagenome | biome: gut microbiome; feature: rumen; material: fiber-attached | host: Bos | place: Iran: Karaj | collected 2018-10 | reverse complement strand
TATATCCTCCCACAAAATAACAAAAAATAAGCCAAAAACAACTGTAACCATAAGAGATTCCAAAAAAATCTTTAACTCCAGATATTATAGAAAACAACATTACAAGGATGCCTAAAAATCTAAGATAATTTTTCTTATCTATCGCTCTTATAAAGCGATTCATATAAGGTATCATAAAGAAAACAAAAACATACGCTGTAATGTACCACAACCTGATTCCAAAAGGAAAAAGATTTTTTATCAACTCGACTTTTCCATGTATTGCTTCAGGATATATTATCTTGATACATATAGTTACAAGAACTGAATATAAAACAAATGCTACTAGAAGTTTTATTATTGAATAGGAACTATACTTTTCTCTACCTGCATATAAATATCCGGTAATAATTCCAAAAACATTTACACTGCACATAAATACAATCTAAAATCACTCACCTATGTTATAATTCACTATAAGCTTCCCCCCCCCCCCGCTATACACAGATGATTTTAAATACCAAATACCAAAAGTATGTAAAACTACAACACCAATAGTACTTACAATTCGAAGTATGTCGATTCCGTATTCTCTATCCATAATTATCCTCTCTGTGCATACCCACTAGGAATATTTACAACTCTATCTGCAAACATTTCAGCATTTGTCAAATCACTACACTGACAATCTTTGAACATATTAAGTCTGTTCATCAATTCCCAAATTGGGCGGGTCTGAACATGATTGTCATTTGTTTCTTCAAGGAATTTAAGTTGAGCTTCTTTATTTGGAAGAAGAACAGCGTTCAGCCAGAAATTTGACTTACAATCTTTAGGTTCATCAAAGAACTGAATATCACTACCTGCGAAGAACTCTTTATATGACATTGCAGTTTTGCGTTTGTTTTCCAAAACTTTCTCGATATTTTCCATCTGGGCACAACCAAGAGCCGCGTTTATATTAGGCATACGGTAGTTGTATCCGATTGCGTCATGCTTGAATTCCCATCGATGTAGGATTTTTGCCTGAGTTGTCAGATGCTTTGCTTTTTCACCAAGTTTTTTATCTTTAAAAAGAAGCATACCGCCACCACCAGTTGTAATTGTCTTGTTTCCGTTAAAACTGAGAGCAGAAACCTTTCCAAACAAACCAGTATGTTTTCCTTTATAAAAACTTCCAATACTTTCTGCAGCATCTTCTACAAGTGTAATTTTCCATTCTTCACAAAGTTTTACAAATTCATCAAGATGAACTGGATGACCAAATGTGTGCATAGGAACAACTGCACTGATTTTTCGGTCAGTTTTTTTATTTACACACTTTCCACCTTTTACTTCTGCATTATCTTCAAGCCATTTGCGAACAGCAACAGGCGAAAGCCCCATTGTGTCTAAGTCAACATCACAGAAAATTGGATAAGCATCCATGTAACTGATTGCGTTAGCTGTTGCAATAAAAGTAAGAGGCTGAGTAATTACCTCATCACCTTGTTCTACTCCACTTAGCAAAAGACTCATATAAAGAGCATTTGTTCCGTTTACACACACAACTGCACGCGTCGTTCCAGTGTATTCCGCAACCATCTGTTCCATTCGATCCACATATTGACCTACACTTGAAACAAAAGTTGTATCGATACAATCATTTAAATATTTCTTTTCATTTCCTAAGAATACTGGAGCGTGCAAGAACACATTTTCTTTGTATTCTGGATATAGAGATTTGATAAATTCAATTACGTCTTTATTGTTCATCATAGTCCCAAGGTTCTTTCACTGTTTCCTATCGTTTCGAATATACATTTTCTAATAACTATTCTATTAATCAAATAGTCCTTATTTCTTATACTTTATAACCAGTTTCTCAATTGAATCAATAGATTCAAAATTTTCTGGAATGATATCATCTCCATCAACTTCTATTCCAAATGCATCTTCAATAGATGTTAATAACTCGACAATATCCATAGAATCAATTACACCAGATTCAATCAAATTATCAGAAGTATCTTTTGAAATATCAATATCAGATTTTCTTTCTTTCAACAATGTGTAAATGCGCTGTTTAATTTCATTCATATTTATCAAGCCTCCATTTGTTGCTTTAACACTCATTTGTATAATTTACATTTAGTATTATAAAAGCCCCCATCTGTACTTTAATCTTATTTTACATTTATTTATATTGATTTTCTAGTAATAAAATAATTATTCAAATATAATACCTTTTCACTCGTTTAGAAATATCACAAACTATTTCATATCCTATTGTCCCTATTTTATTTGCCATATCATCTGCTGTTATTAGCTCTGTTCCATCTTTACCTATGAGAGTAACCTTTGTTCCTAGTTCTACGTTCTCAATTATAGTTACATCAACCATCATTTGATCCATACAAACTCTTCCAATTATTGGAGCTTTTTTGCCATTTATTAAAACATAAAATTTATTTGATAGAAGTCTGTTATATCCATCAGCATAACCAACACAAACAGTAGCTATTTTCATTGGCTTATCTACTAAATACGTTCTTCCATAACCTATTGTTTCTAAAGGAGAAACAGTCTTTATCATTGAAACAACACTATACCAACTCAGTACAGGTTTTATACCTTCTGGCAAGAAATTTTGAAAATCAGGTTTGAGACCATAAAGAACTATTCCCAACCTTACAAAAACAGACTGTGAACTATTATTCCATAACCCTGCTGCTGAGTTTAAACAGTGTATATAAGGAAGTTTCAAATCTTTTATTTTATTTACGATAACCTCAAATTTTTTAATTTGTCCGTTTGTAAAGTTTACAGATTCTTCATCCGTTGTATCTGCTGTACATAAATGAGTAAATATCCCAGTTATCTGTAATTTTGAAACGTAATTCCGAATGACATTCTCGCAATATTCTGGCCTATCTGCATCAAGTCCAATTCGATTCATTCCAGTATCAATAGAAAAAGCTACTTTCGTATTTTTATTAATTTTACTCAAATATTCAGCATGATTCTCATCTACTACAGTCTGAGTGACATCATAATCAATAACATCCTGTACACAAGCCAATGGGCTGTACCCTAATAAAAGAATCTGCCCTTTAATGCCAGCCTTCCTAAGACTTTTAGCTTCTTCTAAAGTAGCAACTGCAAAATCTTTACATCCTTCATTTTGTAAACATTTTGAAACCCTACAATCACCATGACCATACGCATCTGCCTTCACGACAGCCATAACCTTTATTCCAGCTGGTAATAAACTTTTATAAAGATTATAATTATTTTTCAGAACAGAAAGATTTATTTCTGTCCAACATCTTTTATCTGTAACACGCATTATTAAAAAACGGTTTATTCAACCTCCTCCAATGATTTCTTTAATATAACTCTATCAATCTTACCATTTAAGTTGTGTGGTAGAGCTTTCATTGACACTATTCTTTCAGGGATCATATAATGTGGCACAAGTTTTTTTACACCCTGTAAAACTGTCTCATCATTAGTCCCACGAGCACTGTAGAAAAGCACAATTTTATCATGCATAGTATCATACAAAGCACAATTCTCAAGTATTCCATCAAGAGAAGATACAGCTGCTTCAATCTCCCCAAGTTCTATTCTATGTCCCATATGCTTTATTTGAAAGTCTTTTCGACAACTATACATTAACTCGCCATATTCATTGTAATACACAAGGTCACCAGTACGGTATATCTTTTCGGGGTATTCCGTATTTATAGGATTTTGAATAAATGACTTATTTGTTTTTTCAAAATCCTTGTAATAGCCAAGTGCAAGTGAAATTCCACGAACACAAAGCTCACCAATTCTATCTTTTTCGTTTATAAGTTTATTTTCATCATCTAAAACAAGAATATCTGTATTTTTACACGGAATACCAATCGGAAGTGAATCAAAATCTGCAAATCCACGGTTCACCACATAATATGTACTTGCATCACAAGATTCTGTCGGACCATACATATTTACAAATGTAGTTTTAGGAAAGGCTTTACGCCATTGATTAAGTTGTTTATTAGGCATTACCTCTCCACAGAACATCACATATTTTAAATCTGGAAGATTTTTTTTTGTATTTAATGCTCTTAAGTTTGCAAAAAGACAGAGAGCCGAAGGAACCCAAACTATTGTATTTACCTTCTTTTCCACAAGATACTGCATTAGCTTCGTAGGGAATGTGAAATTATATTCATCAATCAATACTGTAGTGCAACCAGTTTTTAGAGGGGCATATACATCCTGAATAGAAAGGTCAAAATAAAGTGGAGCTTGATTTCCAATTACGATATTTTCATCAAAACAAAATCTTTCTGTAATCCAATCTACATAATCAACTACAGAACATTGCGGAATGATAACACCTTTTGGTTCACCTGTTGAACCAGATGTAAACAATACATAAAGAATATCACTATCAATAACTTTTTCTGTCGTTTTTCGCACCTGCTCTAAATCAACTTTTTCTGATTGACAATCTTCATATAGAATTATCTTCAAATTTTCAGAAACTACCTGTATAAAATCCTTATGCTTTGCATCGGTAATTATTACTTTTGGTTGTAAGGTGTTAAGTATCTTCTTCACACGCCCCAAAGGCATTTTTACATCAATTGGAGTATAAAAATTTCCACTATATGCACAACCTATAAAAGAAGCTATACACTCAACACTCTTTTCCAAATAGATTGCAACTGGAGTTTTGAACAACATGTTCGAAATAAGTTCTCCAGCAATTTTTTTTGCTTCTGTTTGAAGTTGTTTAAATGATATTTCTCTTTTTGAATCTATATAAGCAATTTTATTTGGAATGCATTCTACTGTTTTATCAAGATATTCTGTTACTAATCTATTAGTCATCTTTTTCCTCTATTAAAAATTATTTATATAAAACTAGTTTGGTCGGTCCTGATCTCCGTCAGCCTTAAAAAATAGACAGTTATCAACATTAGCAGAACACCAGATATCTATATTTTCTCTAACAAAAGGTGAAAAATAATCAGGAATAATGTTTTCATCGTTTTGGATTCGTTCAAGAAAACCAGCCTGCTTTATATAATCTTCATTAAATCCGTATTCATAGAAATCTGCATATTCGCAATTTTCTTTTTTTAGATATGATTTTATAAAATTATAAATACCAGAAAAACATTCTTGATTTCCTATATAATCTACTAATCGAAGCACATTAGAATCTTCACAATGCTGCAAACGAGTAATAAGCAATGCTCTTTTATTATCCAATTCTAAACCATAAAAATTATATTTATAAATAGGATTATTTAAATACCTATGCTCAATATACCAGAAATCCTTATAAGGAAAAACATTTATGGACTCCACATCAATAAATTGTTTTACTTCTTGAACATTAGACAACTTTGTAACAATACTTTCCTCATGCTTTATTTGATTGTTTTTCTGTAAATATTTTACATAAGCAATTTTATAATCTTTCCTATCATCAAGAATGTAAAACTGCTTCATCAAAAATGTATTAAAATTCTTGGTACATTTTTTTAATAAGCGAACAGCTGTGTTTGGATTATCACCACAGCCCAACAAACTTCTAGCGCCCGCAGCAGTCTGTAAACGTTTGTATAATTCCATTCCTAAAAAGGGAAGAACACCATCTTTTACTTTCCAAATAGCAGTCCAAATATCTAATCTTTTAAAGTCTTTGGAAGATGGTATATAACCAAGAACACCAACAATTTCTTTGGTAGATTTTTCTATTGCCAAAATAAAAGTTACTACACTATTAAATACATGTTGATATTCAAAATATTCCCTATTTTTTGCCATTATGTGATTCTTTTTCCAATATGTGTCTATAAACATCATTATGGAATCTATATCATCTATTTCTGCCAACCTAATGTCATATATTTTATCATAATCCATTTTTCTACCCCTTATTAATATTTTTTCCAGTTCTCGCTCTTCGGAGGAAAATCATTGCAATCAAGACGCTGCAATGTAAAACGGTTCTCTTCGGTAAGATCTGCTTTGTTTACACTTGTTGTAAGACCAAGGACACAGCCCCTACTCTTAATGTAATTGATTACACCCTGATTATATGAGCCATACGGATAATTCATTACCCAGGCATCCTTGTTGATAAAATCAGCCATAACATTCAAAGCCTTATCAACATCACGCTTCATTTCATCTTCTATAAGATTTCCAAGCCAGTAGTGATCATAACCGTGCAAACCAATGAACATTCCGTTATCTTTCATACACTTAATCTGGTCGTAATTCATGTAGAGCTCACGGGCAAAGTTAGATTCAGAAAGACCTACATATTTGGTAAAGAGTTTTGAAGACATTTCATTACGAAGCTTTTCTGGAATTGCAGTCTGCAAGATACGTTTACAGAAAACTACATCTGCATCGTCAAAACGGTTTGCAATTCCATACTGCGCATACAAGTCTCTATTAGAAGGGAGGTTTTTATATTCACAAGTTTTACGTGCTTTATCAAGAAGGGAATAAATATCACTTACAAGCTCTTTTGAATCATCTGCACTTGCAAGCACAAAATGCACTTTGTTTACATCAAGAAGAACATTTTCTGTAAAAGTTTTTCCAGGTATAAAAAAAGAACCCTGCATACCGTACTTTTTCAAGAGCGGCATGGCCACGGTAAAGTTATCTATATAGCCGTCGTCGAATGTAAGAAGAAGAGCATTATTAGGTAACTTTACTCCCTCATCAATCGCATGAATCACTCTTTCCATTGTAACAACAGAAAAGTTTTTTTCAAAGAACTGGAGCTGCCGGTCAAACAAATCGTAAGCAAGCCCTTTGATTTCCGGGTAACGGCTATGTTCCAAGTCGCGTGTATAATGATACATTGAAATGCTTATTTTTTGTGACATAATACTATATTTTATCCTTAATTCTATAAAAGAGAAACAGTATATAATGAATATTAATACATAACAATAATCTGATTGATGGATTCCCTACTTTGTAATAAAAATTACACATTTTGCTTTCCTCTATATGTCCAAAACTTACTGATAAGAAAATTCATTGGTACAGTAATTAATAAAGTAAAAACTTTTGCTAAGTATTTATCAATACTCATTTTCACAACAAAAACAACCAACAATATATTTGATAAAACAAGACCTGTTATCAAATATGCAAAAAATGCCCTTATTATTATTCGTACCGAACTTCTATTTTCATCTGCATTGTTTTTAAATACAAATCGTTTATTCCATAAGTATGAATTAAGGACTCCAACAATAAAACTAAAAATACTTGCAATTAAGTAAGGAAGCCCTCGGTAAACAAGCAAAGCATAAACAGAATATGATGCAACTGTATTAAATAGACCAACAACTCCAAACTTTACAAACTGTATAAAAATATCTCTTATATTCATCAAAAAATATCCATTCTTGTATTTATGAAAACAAGAAACTAATATCAGATTTGTTTAATAAATTACAAAATTATTCTTCAAAACCGAGTCTTTCCTCTTCAACGACGATTGGACGCTTCGTTACTTTATCAAGAATCACTCCAATGTATTCTCCTATTATGCCAATAAAGAATAATTGTATGCTCCCTAAGAAAAAAACCGCTATAACAACAGGTGCAACGCCAGTCGAAAAAGTATTCCAATGTATTAATTTATATATTAAGTAAAACACCCCACATAAAAAACTAACAAATGAACACAAAAGTCCAATTCTTGTAGCCAGTTTTAATGGCACTCGACTTGTATTTACTAATGATAAAATTGCAAAATCAAAATACCTAGATGTATTAAAACTAGATTTCCCTTTATGTCTTACTTCTTGAGTATATGGTATAATTTTTACTTTTATTCCTAAATCAGCAACAATATGTCTGACTGCCATATCTCTTTCGTCACAAGATTTAATAATTTCTATTACCTTTTTATCCATAAGCCCAAATCCGATACAATTTTCATACTGGGGAATATATGAAAAGCATTTTATTATTTTATAAAACAGCTTTCTTAAGAAGAATTTAAGTATCCCTTCTTTTGATCTACTTTTTTGCCCCCAAACAATCGTATTCCCCTCTTCCCAATATTTTATTAAATCAGGAATAATTTCTGGCGGCTCTTGAAGATCACACGATAAACGAATAACAGCATCACCACATGCAGAATAAACTGCATTCCTTTCATTTCTAACAGGTCCGAAATTTCTTGAATTAAATATTGCTTTTACATGGGTATCTTTTTTTACAAGTTTCCGAATTATATCACGAGAAGCATCTACTGAATTATTATCTGCAAAAATAATCTCATAATCATAATCATGTATTAATTTCATTACTTTACTTATACGATTATAGCAATCCATTATATTTAATTCTTCGTTATAACAAGGTACACATATAGAAACTTTCTTGCTAATACTCACTTTAATTCTTCACTCCTTTGAAATCGACATAATTTCACTCAATTCTTTTGTCGACAATAATGGTTTCATATCTTCAAGTGGACGAGATATAATTTGACCATCAGGATTCCTATAATTAGCTTGCCTAGGAACTATTGGCTGATCTGGATCAATCCGTACCATTGTAAGAGAAGGTCCTTCATATTTTAAGGATTCATCTATTATTTTCGACATTTCAGAATATTTATTTATTTCAAAAGTTTTTATATTATAAGCTTCTGTGATTCTTTTTATATTTCCTAAAGTCAAACCACTTTCACAATCACAAGCTACCAAATGATGTGAAAATAAATTTGTCTGTGTGTTTCTTACAGTAGAATATCCTTGATTATCCAAAATATATATTTTTATAGGTAAATTTGCTCTTCGAACAACCTCAAGTTCTTGTATATTCATGACAAACCCTCCATCTCCGTTAACCAAAATAATTTTTTTCCCTGTTGCATATGCCGCACCAATAGCAGCTGGTAATCCATTACCCATAGCAGACAAACCTTTTGTCACAAAAATTTCTTGATTTTTTTTAACATTAAAAGCTTGTATAGTAGCATCTACACAAGTCCCCGCCCTTCCACTACAAAAAACATCATCTGAACTCATTTGCTTTGATAATTCATCCATAAAATAATAGGAATTTACATAGTTAGTATCGTCCAACCACTTTGGGTTTAGTGTCGAATACTTTCTATTCCACTCTTTGCATTGTAAAATCCATTTCATATTATCATTTGGCTTCAAATCAGTACATGCCAATAGTTTTTTAATAAAAACACCTGCATCACAATGTATTTTTAAATTTGGATGAAGAGTTTTTTTATTTAATTCTGCTTTATCTATATCAACCATTATATGAAATGAATTTTTTGCAAAACATTCATAATTATATCCGGTTTGTAAAAGAGATAACCTAGTTCCTATTGAAATCAACAAATCTGAATTTTGCAAAACAAAATTTGCCGCTCTCTGTCCAACAGCTCCTGGATGTCCCATGTAAAGTCTATGCGTACATTCAAGCAAGTCCATTGCATTCCAATGTGTTAATACTGGAATATTTAGTTTTTCTACAAGCCGAAGAAAGTCTTTTTTTGCATTTGCAAAATTTATTCCCGCACCTGCATAAATCACAGGTCGTTTTGCTGTATTTAATTTATTTATAATAGTTTTTAATTCAACATCTTTAATTTCGTAAGTTTTTATATGAGGTCGAAAACACTCTAATTCATCTTCATCAATCATACAAGCCTGAACATCTACTGGAATATCAAGCAAAACAGGTCCTTTTCTTCCTTCTTGTGCTATAAAAACCGCTTTTTCTAATTCATATCTGATTTTTTTCGGATCTGTAATACAAACTGCATATTTTGTTATAGGTTTTGCCATATCAACGATACGAACTTCTTGTATACCTAATTGACGTAAATTTACATCCTTTGTAAGATCAGATCTTTTTACCTGCCCTGTTAGAACAAGCAATGGCGTAGATTCAATCCATGCACCTGCAACACCTGTTAACGTATTTGTTGCCGCTGGTCCACATGTCGTACACACAACACCAAGATTATTTGTAACCCTTGCATAAGACTCCGCAGCAAAAGCACAAGCCTGTTCATGTAACATACAAACATATTGAATCTCTTTATCATATCCCATAGAATCATTAATATACATGGACATTCCACCTGGAAGCATAAAAATATGTTTAACACCGGTACATTTAAGAAACTTAAGTATATAATCTGATAATCTAATCATAATTACCTTTTCCTTCTAAATAGTTTGTATTCAACAAGTCATTTTCAATTACCACCACCAAAGGTGATGGCTTGATATGTGAACCGCTCAAAGTGGTTTGTTTCAGCATCTAGTTCAGTTCCAAGAACAAGCCCAGAGCTAAATCCCTCTTCTTATCCTCTTCTTCCTGATTTTGTATATCCTTGCGTATTACTTCCTCATCCAGCCCGACTGTCAATACGAAATATCCTCGCGACCACGTATGCTGACCGCTCAAATATTTCTCGCGACCACCATATCTTCGCGCCACGTATATTGCATTTTTCCCCTTGATATATCCCATCACCTGCGACACTGCATATTTCGGTGGTATCGCTATCAGTATGTGGATATAATCCGACATCAAGTGCCCCTCCAGTATCTCGCATTCCCTGCATCCCGCAAGCCGCCTGTTTTCCTTGCCCAAATCCTTTCGAATTCGCTCATACAGTTTTTTCTTCCTGTACTTCGGTATCCACACAATGTGATACTTGCATTCCCATGTCGCATGGTTTAGCCATTTGTATTCGGACATATTCTCCGGTGTGTTGCTTTGATCGATTCACACACTGTGATTATATGTCCGTTTTTTCTTTCTCGGTACTGTCAAACTCCGCTAGACCACCAGCTACAGCCGGTGGATTTCCATCATATTAAGCAATTACATTGTTTTTATACTATTTTTCCCCATTATTATTGCTACTGATTGCCAATCTAACATCGTATCTATATCAACAGACTCTTCTTCACACATTACGCATTTTTTAATTTTTGAAAAACCACCAAGACCTTTGTCCTTTACAGATTTGGCATTAATTACATAAACAGCACCATTGTATTCGAATAGTTTTTCCGCATCCTGACGGCGTTCATTTGCTTTGCCAATAACCTTTTCCAGATAGCCTTCTGAGTTTTCTTTGCAAAGAACAGCACTAACCCTAGATTCTTTTACTGTTGTTACCATATCCAAATCAGTAATATATAGGGCAAGGCAGTCTTTAACATTTTGCACAGTACGAAGCGGAGAAGTTGGCTGTAGAAGCACAACTACATCATAATTAATTCCCTGCTTAGCATAAAATTCTAATGCATGAACAATTACATCGCTTGTTGTTGCCGTGTCACTTGCTAAATAATCCGGTCGCAAGAATGGAACTTTTAAACCACAGTTTTCTGCAACTGCCTTTATTTCTTTGTCATCAGTTGAAACACAAATATCTTCATCAGAAGCTAATTGCCGAGCAACTTCAATTGAATACTGAATAAGTGGTTTTCCGTTAAGAAGCTTGATATTTTTATGTGGTATTCCCTTGCTACCACCACGAGCAGGGATCAAGTATAAAGCTTTCATCTTAAGACTTCCGTATATTTCGTGCAAATTCCTGTACACTTATAAAGTCATCCGGTTTACCAATATCAATCCAGTAACCGGTAATTGGAAAACGGATTACTTTTTTGTTATTCTTTATAAGAGTATCCATAAAATCCGTTGCATTAAAGAACTCATCATCTGGAATTAAATCTAATAGATCACGTTTTATTAGATAGATTCCTGCGTTTGCATAATAATGATAACTTGGCTTTTCTGTAATTCCTTTGATTTCGCGTATATTTTCAAGTTCAAAAATACCATACGGAATATTCACATTGTACGGAACACCAGCCACACTCATATCTGCATCATGCTTTAGGAAATGCAAATAAAACGATTCTATATCAATATTTGTAAAAAGGTCAGAGTTCATTAAAAGGATTGTGTCGTTATACCATTCTTTCACAAATTTTATAGAACCAATTGTTCCCAAAAACTTTGGTTCACGCACACATTTAATCTGTATACAGTTTATCGGCTCTTTGAAGTGTTCTTCTATCTGCTCTCCAAGATAATTTACAGTCACATTGATGTGAATTATACCGCTGTTTAAAATATTGTCTATGTTATAATCGATAATAGCTTTGTCTGCAACTTTTAAAAGCGGCTTTGGGGTTTCAAGTGTAAGAGGTCTTAGACGCTCCCCTTTTCCCCCTGCCATTATAACTGCATCTACAGGAACATAGGACTTACCATTCGTAAAATCGCGCACAGCATAAAGAGAGCCGTCTTCATTCAACTCAGGAACATACTTAATACCAAGTTTTCGAATTTTCTTGATTTTCTCAACAACATAAATTCCTTTTTTTAGTGATATGAACTTTGTGTTCATTATTTCAGTAACAGGTGATGCAAGCTTTTTACCATTAATAAGACCACGTCGGCAATCTCCGTCACTTACAGAACCGAGCACTTTTTTATTCTCATCTACAACAAAAACAATTCTTGTTGCATTTGATGAAAGCTCATCTATCTTTTTAAGCGTATCTAATATTGTCGCGCTTTTAGTAATTGTAAAATCCATATTATATCTCTATAAGCTCATCAACTGAAAAATCTCTATTTGCAGTTTTTCCAAGTACATCTTCCCACTTCATAGGAGAAATACCGTTACCAGGTCTTTTCGCAGTAATGTTTTCTTCTGTAAAAACTTTACCTTTTTTAATATCAGTCTTTGCAACGATACTTGTACGCGCAATAGTAATATTCTTTTTTTCTGTTTCAGAAGGCTGTTTTACTCCATCACCAAGAGCCACTTCAACATTCCTAATTGATTGAACCATTTGTCGCAATTCATCTGGCTCAAGACTTGCCTTATGATCAGGTCCTTCCATATTTTTATCAAGTGTGAAATGTTTTTCTATTACATTTGCCCCCATAGCAACCGCTGCTACAGGTATTTCAATTCCATTTGTATGATCTGAATAACCAATATTACAACCAAATTCTTTCTGCAATGTAAGCATAGCTTTCAGGTTTACAGAATCATAAGGAGCAGGATATTCCGTTGTGCAATGTAAAAGAGTTATATCTGTTGTTCCAAAATCATTCAGAACTTTCACAGCATCATGAACTTCTTCTATTGTACACATGCCTGTAGACATAAGTACAGATTCTTTTCGCTTTCCTATTGCTCTTAAAAAAGGATAGTTTGTAATTTCACCAGAAGGAATTTTCCAAATCTTTATCTTTAGTCTAGCCAAAAAATCAGTACTTTCTAAATCAAATGGCGTTGAAAGAAACATTATTCCCTTCTGATTACAGTAATCTCTTAATTCTCGAAATTGCTCATACGAAAGTTCCAGTTTCTTTAGCATATCAAGTTGACTTTCGGTACTATCTGTTGTTTTCTTTTGATATTCAGCCTTTTGAGCAGTTTTAGATACCAAGTTCTTACTGTTAAATGTCTGGAACTTAATACAATCTGCCCCTGCCCATACAGCTTTATCTACAAGCTGCTTTGCAAGTTCAAATGAGCCGTTATGATTTACTCCTGCTTCGGCTATAATGAACACCTGTTTATCTTTCATTTTTTTTTGCTGGCACTCCATACGCTTTTGAATTATCTTCTATATCTCTTACAACAACGCTACCTGCTCCAAGCAGAACATTACTACCAATTCTTACGCCTTGAATAACACTGCTTCCAGTTCCAATATGAGTATTGTCACCAACAATTACACAACCACTTAGTGTGCAACCGGGCGCAATCTGACAGTGCCTTCCGATTACACAAGAATGGTCAATTGAAGCATTTGTGTTGATTATTGTATCCTCACCTATTTTTGCTTCTGTGGTAATAACACTCCCGACAAGAACTTGAACACCTTCACAAAGTACCGCACGTGCAGAAACTACAGCAGATTTATGTATTACTGTCTTAAATCCATATCCTTTAGATTTGAAAAAAGCATAGATTTTTGCCCTTAATGCTGTAGAACCAATTGAACCGATTCCATTTACTAGTTCTACTTCATCTGCATTATATTGCAAAACCGCTTCATCATCACCAATTACTGGGACTCCATAAATTAACGTTCCTTTTGGAACAAATTTATCTGAAAGACCAATTACCTTTTCGCCCTGTTCCAAGAGAATATCGAGTAAAACTTTTGCGTGGTCACCTGCACCGACGATGATTACAGACTTATTCATTTACAACCTCTTTTAACACTTTTACAATCTTAACCGACGCATTACCATCGCCCCAATAGGTAGATTTTATTGCATAATTCCCATAGAGTGCTTTCGCTATACCAGATTTTATATCTTTCTCTGAAACATTACTTTGTACAATATTTTCACATCTGTAACGACCTTTTTGTCGCTCTCCAATATTTACTGTTGGAATTCCTAAATATGGGCTTTCAAGAATTCCACTACTTGAATTTCCAATAACAAGTTGAACCTGCTTCATATAACTGAAATATCTAGTCTGACCGAGTGACGGAACAATTACAAACTGTCCAAGATTTTCTTTTACAGCCTGTTCCATATAAGAATTGATTTCTTTTCCACCAAAGTCTGCATTTCCTTTTGTAATTACAATCTGATAATCACAAAGCCTTTCTTTCATCGCAACAAAAAGATTTTTTGCCATCTGCAAGTTATATTCTGCAGTCTGTTTTGTTTCAGAATGAAGAGTACACAAAGCCCATTTTTTGTTTACATCAAGACCTAAGTTTACTGCAAGCTGCTCACGTGTCATGAGTTCTGTGCAATTAAAAAAGTCCAGCGAAGTACTACCTGTAACAAAAACATTTTTTTCGGTCCCTCTCATACGGCAAACATTCTTTGCACAGTCTTCTGTAATTGGAAAATGGTAAGTCGCAAGCATTGTAACGGCATTACGAACACCGTCATCTAGCGCACCTTCGGTAACATCTCCGCCAGAAAGATGCGCAATAGGAATCTGCATCATAAAAGCTGTTGAGCATATTGGCAAAAGCTCGTAGCGATCACCAAGGACAACCATTACATCTGGTTTCAAACAAGAAAGAGTTTCTGCAAAGCCATTTTCATACCGAGCCATAGTCTCGCAGATTGCTTTCGGCGAAGAATTATCAAGTTGAACATCTACTTCTGCCATTATAGGAATACCATCTGTAATAATCTGGTCTACAGTATGTCCTTGTGCTTTATCCAAATGAGCACCAGTAACAATAACTTGCAATTCAAGTTCAGAG
>JAEEGL015425698.1_pt1 | contig 15270 bp, 16 predicted proteins | sample 9134231 | NCBI WGS metagenome assembly JAEEGL01 (sample SAMN16246548, study PRJNA631951) | gut metagenome | biome: gut microbiome; feature: rumen; material: fiber-attached | host: Bos | place: Iran: Karaj | collected 2018-10 | reverse complement strand
GGCAGGTCGATGTAGCAAGGCCGCCTCGGCCTTGCCGCAAGGTAGCCGCCGAACCGCGACTCGCCGTGTCGCTCTCGGCACTCGCTTCGCTCGGCTTGGCTCGCTATAAACGCGAGCCCCGCTTCCGCGGCGGCTATGCTCGACGCGCAGCCCTCTTCCGCGCTTCCTCAGTTTGACTCGTTTCCCATTCGCCATGTAACGATCTCCCATTGACGTTCTTCTTCATCCTCGTTCCTCGTCACTCGTCACTCATCACTCATCTCTCATCACCTATCATGCGGGGAGCGAGATAGCCCATGCGGGGAGGACGAACCCTCCATGCGGGGAAGTGAAAACCTTCATGCAGGGAGGACGAACCCTCCATGCGGGGAGCCGCGACCCCCCATGCGGGGAGGCAGCGTACTCAATGCACTTTCGCCGCGCTTGGGTGCTATCAAACATAATTATGATTTTACACTTGATTTTATAGCGGGAAATTAGATATAATACTTTCATCCTGCGAGGCGTAGATCGCGGCGCGGGATAATTGCTCTTTGGCATTGGCTTGGTTTTGCAAAGGCAGGTGTTTTTGCAAATTGAGCCTTCGGCCTGAAGTGCCGCGCAAGCGGCGCAACAGGCAAAACCCCAGGATGGCGCGCACATTGGTGTCATGATCGGGGAGCTGCGGAAACGCATCCGACGCCCGCAGTGCGTACGCAATCTTGCGTGTTTGGCTTTGTAGAAAATCGCCAATTTTCAAACGAGAGGCCGAGTATGTGAGATGCGTTACGTGGATTACCATATCGTGCATCCCCTTATTTTATAGGGGTTTTCTTATAATGTGTGTATTTTAGGTGTATGTTTGGGGCTAAAATACCCCATCTTTCACAACGCATTTTTGCCCTCTGTGTATGTTTGAGAGAGGGTGAGATCGCCTCTGTACATCTTTGGGTGGATGCTTGAACAAGAGGACGAAAAGAGGGACAAGCCCACATAGTGGCTTGAAAGAGAGAAGCCCCCCAAGGTGGGGGGCTTCTCTTTTGCTATTCCGTAAGAAACAATAATATGTTATACTACACTGTATGCGACTTAGCATCATAGCCTCGCTTCTCGTCTCGTGCCTAGCCTTGGACGCGCAAACGCTCCAAGGCAAGGTCGTGCGCGTCGCTGATGGGGACACGATTACGATTTTGATGAGGACGATTCGACCCAATCAAGTGAGTTGGTTGTGCGGACGCCATGTTCATGCGATGGTGTGAGTTCGTAAGGCATTGGATTGAATGAGTTAAGGAGACATAGCGAATGAGTGAAACGGTGATGTATACATATGCAGACTATCAGAACGCTCGCGAGACAAAACTCACGAAGTCTAAATCGTTAGCACCTATCGTATACTGCATTTTCACATGCATAGTGTTTCTTGTTTCGATTGCAGCCTATGATGTTTACAATTATATCCATGCTGTCGAGATACAAGGGTATTCCGTGATAAATGGCCAAGTAGTTGATTGTGGTGTAGAGAAGGAAAAGAGGATGCGAACCTCTATGGGACGCTCAGAATGGAAGGATGTAGATTTTTGTTTCATTAAGTACTCGTATTTGGTACAAGGGAAGCAATATACTGGCGAGTGGAGGCATGCCTTGGATGAGAAGTTCACGTCAGATGAGCGACGAAAGTTGTGTCGAGGGTGGGAGATTGGCGAACCAATAACAGTTTACTATAATCCGACAAATCATGCCAAGAGTGAGTTGCTAAGGCCGAGTCGATGGCCTTCGTGGTGGCATTGGTTCGCATGTGCTATTGTTATTTATGTGATTTGGTATGCTGTCGATGAAATACGCAAAGAGAGGAATCGTCGACGGCGTGTTCGGAATGGAGAGAGTGTATTTGTTCAGATGGGGGAAGGAGAAAATGCCATTATATTTGAGAAGAGAAAAGAAACTGAATGGGAGCGGATGCGTAAACAGCGCGATATGAAGATTTTGGAAGAAGTGGCCAAAACAATGCAAGCAAGAAAAGAGGGAGGGGGACAATGATTCATATTATCTTATCAATCGTCTCTTTGGGGATGTATGCAAAACCGTTTGATAAAAAGGCATATGCAGAATCCAATTTCAACTTAAGGGATATTGCGTATTGCGAAACTGACCCAATCGCAAATCAATTGAAGGGCATTCAGATTAGGCTTGCTGTTGATAACGCAGAATCATCTTACAATTTCAAAATTGCAAATCGACGAGCCATAATAGTAGCATGGGCTTCTGTAATTGCAACGATAGTGTCTATATTTACGAGATGAACGCAGGCCACATCAAGCCTTGGCCGAAGGGAGGTCGTACGACCCCTGACAACTGCCAAATGCTCTAAGGGAAGGTCGTTCGCGTCGCTGATGGAGGTAGGGCACATTCGTTACAATGAGGCTTTATTATTTGAAGAAGACTAATAGAAAGGGGAGTGCGATAAGCATCCATGCGCCGGCGACAAAGGCAATTGTCGCATTGCCGATGCGGCATTGTGGCAAACCCCAAAAGAGTCGAGCGGCAATTTCAAAAAGGTATAGGGCAAAGCAGAGGGTGTTTAAGCGTAGGTGCATTGGGTGTGGAAAAGAGTTTGTAGGGAATTCAGAACAAAAGTTTTGTAGCATTTCTTGCGGCGCTCGTAATAATGTTGCATTAAAAACATTAAGAGAGGCAACCCATAAGAAGAGGTTGGAAATATGTCTGACACATATTAACATGTGTAAGACCAAGGATGAGCTTAAACGAAGATACCCTAGCGACTATAGATATGGGCAGAAGAATCATCTTGCTGAATATATTCAACTTCCAAAAGAGCCCCAAATAAAAAAAGTTTACCCTAAGGGATTGGTTTTGGCAAGGCTGGCTGAGTGTGAGAAGCGTGCTCGGCTTTGTAAAACAGTAGGTGAATTTATGCGCCGCTTCAGTAACTACTATAAGTATGCGTGTAGCAAGGGTGTGCATTTCCCCTTCCTCGCAATACTTGGAGTTCCTAGAGTGTATACTGATGAATACATAGAAGCGGTGGCAAAGAAATTTAAGTGGAAGAAGGATTTTAGAACGAAGGAAGTAAACCTTTATGCGATTGCAAAAAGGAGGGGCTTGTTGCCTCGCTTTGTTTGGCTTAAATCTCAAAGCGGCACTTTTGGCAAGCAACACTATGTGTATCAGTATCGGTTTCGAAAACATAAGGCCGTATACATAGGCCGAACGAATAATCCTACATTTCGTGATAAAGGGCATCATAAAGAAAACTCTACAGTATTCAAGTTTGCAAAAGAGCATGGATTAGACATCCCACGAATGCAGATTCTTAAAAAAGGGTTGACAATGGAAGAGTCGCAGGCGTGGGAAGCAGAGTATGTGTGGAAATATCGTGCCAGTGGATTAATGGTTCTCAACAAGGGCGCTGTTGGCGTGGGCACGGGTTCGGTAGGAACATTAAGCAAGGCTTCTAAGAAAGAAGTATTGAGGATAGCCGAGGGATGTGATGATTTAGAGGATTTCAGGCGCAATCATACAAGGCAATATAGAATCGCCCTCTCGCATGGGTGGCTGAAAGAGTGTGAACTTAATCGTAAAAGAAGAAAGAAAGGAAGCCTAACTAAATCTTTTTGCGTGAGAGAGGCAGAAAAGTATTCGTCATACAGTGAGATGCTAAAAATAGATGCAAGCTTATACTACACGATGTATAATGAAGGATGGTTGGAACTTTGTCCATGGTTGGCACATAATCAAAGACTCACCAAAGCGTATTGTCTTGAAGTTGCAAAGGGCTATAATTCGCCAACTGAATTGGGGAAGGTCAATTCTGGGGTGTTGGCTAAGTTATATCAGAAAGGTTGGATTAAAGAGTGTGCCTGGTTTCCCAAAAGGCACTATGGTGGAGTAAAGCAATTTACGGAAGATGGGAAGTTGGTTGGAGAGTATCGTACTATAATGGAAGCCTCAAGAGTTACTGGTGTTGGTGCTGCAAATATTGTAGCTGTTTGCAAAGGGTATCGCCCGAAGTCGTGTGGGTTTGTGTGGAAGTATGCATAGGAGGGCTTGTTCCCATAGTTTCGCTCCTCACATCAACCAAATCTCGATTGCCTTGGCGAGTGGGAGGGGGCGTCTCAATGGCGTGGCGCAATCTGACTCGCATAGCCCACTTACGACATACCACCTCCCCTTGTCGAATAGATACTTGTATTCGCCATTGGCGTTGAGCAAGTAGTCTCCCAAGCAACTCGCTTCCTTCAAGTCGCAATCTATAAGCTCGTCGTAGTCCAAGTGGCTTGCGCGAACTGTGCTTTCAAGGTCATCGCGCAAGGACTCGATGTCCCCACCAAGTAGAAGTTCCAACGCCTTGTCGAGGTCGTTGTATTGCTCCACAAGGAGCACCCCCACGTGCTTCAAGTCGCCATCGTAGCGACAATTCACATAGTAGATTCTGCCATTTGGCATCCTACATCCAATACTTGCCCTTGTCCCCATAGTTTCACTCACCTCATCGAGTATTTACCATCGTGGTTCGTAAAGTAGTGGCGTAGAATCGCGTCATGCGCTCCATGATGCCCCTATGAGGCGCTCGAGGTGGTGGGGTGGTACGATCGATCTGCCCACCTCGCAAGGAAACGCGCCACGACGCTTCTGCGAGGCGATCTTGGAGGGGCGCATTTGGACGTGATCGAGCAACCCCACCTCGCGTTGGTGTGGCGGCTCGTGTCGCATAGGTGATGCGAGCCACATGTCAGGCCCACCTTCGAGAACTTTACTCCCTTGACGAGAGCTCGTATAATTAGAACGTGGGGATATGATATGGCAAGGCCTTCATGACATCAACATTCTACCTACCATATCCTCTGTCCCCATGGCGTTTGCCTCGTAAGGCAAAGCCAAAACGCCTTGGAATGTGGAGGATACGAGACAATGGACAAGGAATGTGTAGCCACCTACGACGATTCCATAATGCGAATCGCAAGGCAGATGAAGAACGCCACGAAGGATGTCGTGGAGAAGTCGAGCGAGTCCAACTACGAGCCATTTGGGATTGACGAGAACTTCGACAATTCGCTCTTCTTGAACCCAAGGAAGGAACGCATAGTAGAGTTGTTGAAGAGGAAGTATGTTGCCAAGCTCAAGATGCTCAAGCCATTCGTAGACGTGATGAAATACAAGACCTCATCGAAAGGCGTCTCGATATGCCCACTATCCTCCAACTCGAAGACATGGCATTTGCTCTATGGCTCTCAAAGGGAAAAGGTATGAGATGTATACGCTTGGTAGGATCTATGCCTTTGAGAATCGATCGTTGGGGCGTTTTATGCGTGGCGTTAAATTATTGGAGAGAGCCGCAAAAAAGCTTGTCAAGGAAGCTTCATACTATTTGGCGGTATTGTATTTTAATGGGGATGGTGTGAAAAGAGACCTGGATAAAGCTGCGGGATACGCTTCCGACGCAAGTCTTAGTGGTTCATCGCGGATCGAAGATGCAGCGGAGGAACTTCATAGGGTAATCGATACAATAAAGTATAAGTCATATTGATTAATAATGGAGGTAAGGGGGGCTCTTGTATAAGACCTGCTACATATGTTCGGCTCTTGCCCCGCGAAGCCCCAGGCGAAGCGTTAGCGGAGCGCCTTTGTTAGCCCTCGGAGTTTGAGATTTAGTTCGAGTTGGAGATTATAGTTGGAGTTTCGAGTTCGAGTTCGAGAGCGGAACTTTTTCTCCATGTTCTACACGTTCTACACGGCTAAAAACTCTGTGCCTCTGCGGCTCGGCGCGAGAATATTATTCTCCATGTCCTCCTGCTCATTGTGGCTAAACAATCTTTCCGTGCAATCCGTGGTTGATGCGCGGCGGTTTGCGGTTGAGCTTTGCCGCGGCATTTGGTATAATCTTCGCATGAGGAATGCATGGGACTTGTGAAGACGAATAGGTGCGATGGCAATGGCGCGTCGGATGGGCGCAAGGTGCCACGGCTCACGACGCTCTGCTACATCGAGCGCGACGGCTGCTGGCTCGTCATTCACCGCAACAAGAAGCAGAATGACGAGAACGGCGACAAGTGGATCGGCGTCGGCGGCAAGTTCGAGTATGGCGAGAGCCCGGTGGAGTGCGCGATGCGCGAGGTCAAGGAGGAGACGGGGCTTACGATGCTCAATCCTCGCTTTCGCGGGCTCGTCACCTTTGTGTCCGACGAATGGGGCGTTGAGTACATGCACCTTTTTACATGCGACAAGTTCGCTGGCGAGCTTGCGGAGTGCGACGAGGGCGATCTCGTATGGTTGCCGAAGGCCGAGCTTTTCAAGAAGAAGCTTTGGGAAGGGGACAAGATTTTTCTTCGCGCCCTGGAGGAGAGGGAGGATTTCTTTTCGCTGCGGCTTCGCTATGCGGGCGAGGTGCTTGTCGAGCATGCGTTTGAGTAGCTTCCCCTTGCTGCGCGCTTGCTGCTCGCTTGCCGTCTTAGCATTCCTGGTCGTGACTGCCTGCCTTGCTGTGTCAATGTGCGGCCACGAGCAGGGGTAACCCAAGCCCTCGTTACATCTTGAGCGATCGGTTCTATCCCACCCATAGTCACAGAACCACAGAGTTTCTGCCGTGGAGAGGGGGAGATTAGTTCGAGTTGGAGTTCGAGAGCGGAAAACTCCGCGTCTCCGCATCTCCGCGCGAGCAGACTACCGCATCACCTAACCACCCAACTACCAAACCACCTAACTATCGCACTGCCTGACTAAATATGATATAATACAATGACCAAAGGGTTCTGGGGCGCCGCAGTGGCGCGTTCAGCAGATGAAAGGAACTTAAGACAATGAAGAGTATCGCCCTTGCCGCGCTCGCGGCGCTTGCCGCAGGCTGCTGCATCACCTGCCGCAACGACAAGGTATCCGCCGTCTCGCCCGACGGCCGCAACGAGATACGCCTTTACGCCGAGCCCCTTGCGTTCGAGGTGCTGCGCGACGGCAAGGTAGTCGTCGCGAAAAGCGAGATAGGCATGACGATCGACGGAGTGCCTCTTTCCTGCAAGGGCGGCTTTACGAGCGTCGTCAAGACCTCCGAAAAGGGGGTTCTCGAAACGCCCGTCTACAAGAAGGCCTCCATCGACCTCGCCACCTCGACGACGAGGGTCGACTGCGGCATCTGGGGCGTGGACATCGCCGCGAGGAACGACGGCGTCGCCTACAGGTTCAGGTCGCAGGTCGTGAACCGCGAGATAACAGTCGACTCAGAAAAGGCCGATGTCGTGCCGGCCGACCCCAAGGGCACGTGCTGGTTCTACCACACCGGCTACTTCGGCGACGAGGAGTCTGTCGCGAAGTCCATGCCGGTCGACGAGGTCCGCACTGCCGACAAGGAAGGCCCGAAGAACTGGGGCGGCAGCGAGATGATCTACATGCCGATGCTCTTCAAGGCGGCCGGCAAGTACGTGCTCATGACCGACGCCGACGTGTACGACTACCCGGTCTGGAACGTGAAGCGCGGCGGGGGCGTCGCCGAGGCGAAGTTCGAGTCGGTCTTCGCGAAGCACCCGAAGAAGACCGTTCATGCCACTGGCTGGGGCAAGAACCGCAGGACGTTCGAGAGGGGCGGCAGGTGGATATCCATCGAGGAGAGCGAGGACTTCATCACGAAGACCGCCGGCATCCGCACGTTCCCCTGGAGGTGCTTCATGCTCGCCGACGAGCCGGGCCGGTTCTGCGAGAGCGACATCGTCTTCGCGCTTTCGCGCCCGCAGGACCCCAAGGGCGACTTCTCCTGGGTTAGGCCCGGCAAGGTCGCGTGGGACTGGTGGAACTGCTTCGACAACAGGCGCATCCCGGAGAACAAGGGCATCAACACGAAGACCTACGAGAGGTTCATCGACTTCGCCTCGAAGAACGGCGTCGAGTACGTCATATTCGACGAGGGATGGAGCGAAGACCTCAACATCTGGAAGTACCACCCGTCCGTCGACGTGCCGCATCTCGTAGACTACGCGGCGAAGCGCGGCGTCGGGATAATACTCTGGATGGCGTGGGCGCAGGTGTGCGGCGACGAGGCGAAGGTCGCCGACTACTTCGGCAAGCTCGGCGTCAAGGGCTTCAAGGTCGACTTCATGGACCGCGGCGACGCGGCGGTCGAGCGCTTCCTCTGGAAATTCGCCGACGAATGCGCCAAGCGCAAGCTCGTCGTCGACTACCACGGCGTCCATCGCCCGACCGGCATGAGCAGGGCGTATCCAAACGTCCTCAACTACGAGGGCATACACGGCCTTGAGCAGGCGAAGTGGTTCTCGAACAAGTACGACTTCCCCCTGAGCGACGTGCGCTCGTTCTTCCTCAGGATGAGCGCTGGACAGATGGACTACACGCCTGGCGCGATGCTCAACTTCCCCATCGGCAAGTACGTCAACGAGGGCGGCTCCCACCCGGGCTCCGTCGGGACGCGCTGCAGGCAGATGGCGATGATGGCCCTCTACGAGGCGCCGCTCCAGATGCTCTGCGATTCGCCGACGAACTACGAGAACAACATGGAGTGCTTCAAGTTCATGGCCGCGACGCCCGTGGTCTGGGCCGACACGAAGGCGCTTGGCGGCGGGGTCGGGCCGGACTCCGTGGCAGGCTGCGCGCGCAAGGCGAAGGACGGCTCGTGGTACGCCGCGGCGATCTGCAGCTCCGAGGCGACGACGTTCGAGCTTGACACCTCGTTCCTCGGCGGCGGGTCGTGGAACGCCGAGATATTCAGGGACGGCGCTGAATCCGCCGAGAAGCCCACTACGTACGTGCACGAGACGAAGAGCGTCGCCTCCGGCGACAAGATCGCCTTCCAGATGGCCCCCGGCGGCGGCTTCGTCGTGAAGTTCACAAAATGACGACCACCGTATACATCGCGAAGAACGTCTACGGCGGCGACGGCCTCGGGCGGCTCGGCGACGGGCGCGTCGTGTTCGTCCCGGGCGCGTGGACTGGCGAGCAGGTCAAGGCCGAGATCGTCGAGGAGCGCCGCAGCTACGTGAAGGCGCGGCTAGTGGAAGTGGTGGAAGGCTCGCCCGACCGGATCGAATGCGACGCCGGGCGCGTCATGCCGGGCATGGTCTACGCGAAGCTCTCCTACGACGGCGAGATGAAGGCGAAGGAGCAGCAGCTTGGGGAATTCCTCGAGCGCGCGCGCATCGACGTGCCGGAGTTCGTTCCGGCGGCCCCGTCTGCGGAGTTCAACTACCGCAACAAGGTAGTCTACCATTTCGCGAAGGCGGGCGGAGCGTGGAAGATCGGCTACCGCGCCGAGCCCTCGCACGAGATAGTCGACGTCGCGGAAGACCCGCTTGCGAGGCCGGAGATCAACGCGAAGCTCGGCGAGATACGCCGCTCCGTCACGATGCTCCTCACGACCGGGCCGATGCAGGTGAGGAAGGAGACCGAGCGCAAGGAAAGCGTGACCGTGCGCTGGACGAAGAAGAGCGGAGTCAAGTGGTGGCTTGGCGACGCCCCGGCGGACATGGTCCTCAAGGAGACTACGTGCGGGCTTGACTTCGAGGTTCCCGCCGGGGGCTTCTACCAGGTGAACCCCGATGTCGCCGAAGAGCTTGCCAGGGCCGTCGTCGCCGAATACCAGAAGGGCGCGGCGGAGGCGCCTGATGTCCTTGACCTCTATTGCGGCGTCGGAGTGCTTGGGCTTTGCTGCAGGGCGCCGTCGCTCGTGGGTATCGAGTCCGGGCGGCAGGCGGTGGAGTTCGCAAAGCGCAATGCCGAGGCGCAGAAGGCGCCGAACGCCCGCTTTTTCGCGAACCAGGTCGGGCGCAGCCTCGGCAGGATGCGCGCGGGCGCCGGCACGACCGTCATTGTCGACCCTCCTCGCGGAGGGATGGAGGCGAACGTGGCGAAGTGGCTCGCGGCATCGGGCGCGGCGCGTGTTCTCTACGTTTCCTGCGACCCGGCGACAATGACGCGCGACCTCAAGGTTCTTTCGCGCTCGTACGCGGTCGAGACGGTCAGGTGGTTCAACATGTTCCCCCGCACCGCCCGCTTCGAAACGCTCGTTTCGCTTCGGCTGGCCTGACGGCCGGCCGGCGCGGCAGAAAGAAGGGAAGGATGTGACATGGTGAAAAGACACGTTGCCGCCGTGGCGTTCGCGCTTGCGGCGGCCTGCGCCTTTGCAGAGGGCGAGACGCTTGTGCTTTCAAACGGCTTTGGGCGCGTCGAGGTCTCGCGCTTCGCGGCTCAGATAGTCTCGTATGTCCCGGCAGGGGGCGCCGAGGTCTTCTTCTTCCCGGAGCGCCGCGACTTCAAGGCGTTCCCGAAGATGCACGGCGGAGTGCCGGTGTGCTGGCCGTGGTTCGGCGGCAACGGCGAGCCGCTCGACGCGCCGCACGGCCTTGCGAGATACCGCGACTGGAAGGTGGAGGAGATATGCAACTATCCCGACTTCTCGCGCCTTCGCCTGGTGCTCGAGTCGGACGAATCGACCAAGCGCATCTGGCCGTACGACTTCAGGCTGACGTACACGATAGTCCTCGCTTCGCGCCTTTCGCTTTCGCTCGTCACCGAGAACACCGCGAACCCGCGCAAGGAGAGGGACAGGTGGTTCGAGATCACGCAGGGCTTCCATCCGTACTTCCGCGTGGCTGACGTGGAGAAGACGGTGCTTGGGGGGCTTGAGGGCGTCAGGCGCGATCCATGCCGCCCGGACGTGGAAGGCGAAGTCAACGAAGAGGCGATACGCTTCCGTCCGGGCCTGAGCCGCGTGTACAACGCAGGATGGGGCGCATACACGATAACCGACGAGGTGGAGAACCGCGCCGTCGTCGTTCGCGCAAAGGGCCACAGGAAGCTCATCCTCTTCAACTCCGGCGTTCCGCGCGGGCCGAACGACAACATGGGCGACGAGGACTACAGGAGATACGTCTGCGTCGAGCCGGCGGTCATCGGCCGCGAGTGCGCGGTCAAGGTGCTGCCCGGCAGGCGGTGCGAACTCCAGATGACAGTGGAGGCAAAGCCCCTGTCGCCTTGATTTACCACTTGATTTTCGCGCGGAAATTCGGTATTATACGCAATATATTTCACATCAACAAAGGAGCAAAAGATGAAGTTCTCGAACATGTTGGCGCTCGCGACGGTCGCGATGGCCGTTCTCGCAGGCGGTTGCCGCTACAACAAGGCCGCGAAGTCCGGCTCTAATTCCGACCTTGAGGGCAAGGACATAAACGGCATCGAGTCGCAGGAAGCGGGCGACCTTGCCTCGATTGGCGAGAGGCGTTTTGAAGACATGTACGCCCGTTGCACAGACGTCAACTTCGCCCCCGTGTACTTCGGGTTCGACTCCTCCGTCGTTCCTCCCGGCGAGCTCGGCAAGGTCGATGCGGTGGCCCGCCACCTCGTCGACAACCCCAAGCGCGTCGTCGTCGTCGAGGGCAACTGCGACGAGCGCGGCTCGAACGAGTACAACATGTCGCTCGGCCAGAACCGCGCGATCATCGTGCTCAACTACCTCGTCCAGAGCGGTATCGACGCCTCGCGCATCCAGGCGCGCAGCTACGGCGAGGAGAATCCCGCGGCCGAGGGTCACGACGAGTCTTCGTGGGCGAAGAACCGCCGCGACGATTTCGCGATATTCGACACTTCCGTCAGGAAGTAGCCTCCATCATCGATGCTTGCGGTCGTTTTCGATGGCATCGGCGCCGGCGAGTGGCTTGTGCTACTCGCCGTTGTGCTTGTTTTTGTGGGGCCAAAGCGGCTCCCCGAGACCGCTCGGAACATAGGCCGCTGGTACAACAAGTTCCGCCGCGCAGCCGAGAGCTTCAAGCGCCAGCTCATGGAGATGGATGCCGAGCTCGACCGGACGGTGCGCGAGGCCGAGGAGCAGGCGTCCAAGTCGATAGACGACGTCCAGAAGGAATTCGAGGAGGTTTCCCAAGATGGCGATAGGTCTGCTGAAGGATCCTGACCGCAGGGACGACCCTCCGCGCCCGCTCCTCGAGCACCTCATGGCGCTGAGGGACATGGTTGTCTATGCCGTCGTCGCCTGGCTCATCTGCGCCGTCGTCGCGGGCGTCTTGTCGCCGCACATACTTTCCTTCCTGAAGTCGCCGGCCGCCGAGAGCGAGGAGATGCTGCAGGGGCTCGACCTCACGAGCGGTTTTTCGACAATCCTCTCCATAATGATCTGGGGCGGCACGGCGCTCGCCTTCCCGTTCATCGTCTATGCGATCCTGAGGTTCGTCTTCCCGGCGCTCACGAACAGGGAGAAGCTCATCATCCTCTCCATACTTATCGCGGGGACGGGCTTTTTCATCTCCGGCACGGTGCTCGCATACGCGAAGACCCTGCCGATGGTTGTCTCGGCGTTCCAGGCGATCAACAGGTGGGTTGGCCTGCCGGTTACGACAATACGCATCGAGGGCTACATATCGATAGTCCTCAAGACGATAATCGCGTTCGGCCTCGTCTTCCAGCTGCCCGTCATAATATTCGTCCTTGGGTGGTTCGGCCTTATCTCCTCGACCGCGCTCCGGGAGAAGCGCCGCATCGCGATAGTCGTCTCGTTCGCGCTTTCCATGTTCCTCACGCCGCCCGACCCGATGAGCCAGATAGTCATGGCCGTGCCGCTGTGCCTTCTCTACGAGCTCTCCACCTGGGCAGTGTGGCTCAAGGAGAAGGGATCGCGCAGGCGATGAACAGGCGCGTTGCCTTTGCGCTCGGCTTCCTCACGCTCATAGCCGTGGGTGCAGTCGTCCTGTCCTCGCCGTGGGCGCAGTCCGCCGGCGCGTGGGGCCGCTTTCTCGAGGCGCTTTTCACGGCGACGAGCGCCGTCTGCGTGACGGGTCTTACGGTCGTGGATATCGCCGCGGAGTATTCCTTCGCGGGCCAGGTCGCGATACTCGTCCTCGTCCAGCTTGGCTGTCTCGGGCTCATGACGTGCGGCACGTTCCTCCTGGTCGCGATCGGGAGGCGCCTTTCCCTTAGCCGCGAGTTCTCGCTCATGAACGCATACGGCGTCGAGGGCGTACGCGGGCTCAAGGGGCTTGTCGTCTGGACTGTCGGCTCGACGCTCGTTATCGAGGCGGCCTGCGCTGTGGCGCTCCACATGCTCGGCTTCGGAGGCGCGTACAAGTGCATATTCTACTCGATCATGAGCTTCTGCAACGCGGGGTTTTCGATTTTCCCTGGGTCGCTCGCGTCGTTCACGGGCCAGCCGCTTGCGATTGTCGTGATGGCAGTGGAGACGATACTCGGCGGAATCGGCTTTCTCGTCATATACAATCTCTGCACGTTCAGGTTCCTTAGGCGGCATACTGGCGCAAAGGGCAGGCTCTCGCTCCATACGCGCGTAGTCCTCAGGTTCAGCTTCGTCCTTCTCGCCATAACCTTCGCCGTGTTCGTCGTCGCCGAATGGAACGGGGTTCTTGCGGGCATCCCCTCGATGCGCGACAAGTTCGTCGCGGCGTTCTACCAGTCGGTGACGCCGAGGACGTGCGGCTTCTGCGTCACGGCGACGGAGTCGCTGCGGCCGTTCACGCGCCTCGTGTACGAGATAATGATGTTCATCGGCGGCGGGCCGGGCAGCGCGGCGGCGGGCATGAAGGTGACCACGTTCGCGGTTCTCCTCTACACGCTTGTCGCGATGTGCCGCGGCGAAGGCGATACGGTTATCTCGAAGAAGACGATCCCCTACGACGTCGTGCGCGAGTCGATAGTCATCGTGATGGCGCTTCTCATGTTCGCCGTCCTGGTGACAGGTGCGCTGCTCCTCACGGAGGCAGGCTCGGGCACATCGGTCGAGGCGCTTGCGTTCGAGGCGATATCGGCCGTGACGACGACGGGCCTTTCGGTAGGTTCGACTACCGCCTCGCTTTCGCAGGAAGGGCGCTTCGTCATAATGGCGGCAATGTTCATCGGGCGGCTCGGCGCGCTCACCGTCGTCATGATGATAGGCGACCGCGAGTCGAAGAGCCACATTCGACATCCATACGAAGAACTTGTCGTGGGATAGGGCCATGCTGCACGTCATAGCGACGCCGATCGGCAACCTGGGCGACATCTCGGCGCGCGCGCTTGACGCGCTTAAGGGCGCCTCTGCCATCGCCTGCGAGGACACGCGCCGCACGTGGCAGCTCCTTTCGCATTTCGGCATTCCGCGCCCAGTCGAGATGTTCTCGTACCGCCAGGGCAACGAGGAGCGCGTGACGGAGAAGGTGCTTGCGCTCGTTGCCGAGGGGAAGGACGTAGCGCTCTGCTCTGACGGCGGCTATCCAGGCATTTCCGACCCCGGCTATCGCCTGATCCGCGCCTGCGCGAAGGCGAACGTCCCCTACGACGTCGTGCCTGGCGCGAGCGCCGCCGCAGTTGCGCTTTTGATGTCCGGGCTTTCCACGTCGTCCTTCACGTTTCGCGGCTTTCCGCCGCGCGGGCCCGGCGCGCTCCGAAACTGGTTCGCGGAGGATGCCGACAAGGAGCACACCCTCGTCTGCTACGAGTCGCCGTTCAGGATCGCCGCGACGCTTTCCGCCGCGCTCGACGCGCTTGGCGACCGCGAGGCAGCCGTCTGCATCGAGCTTACGAAGATGCACGAGCGCGTTTCGCGCGGGTATCTTTCCGATCTCGTCAACGAGTTCAGGGGCGCCAAGGTCAAGGGCGAGGTCGCGCTCGTGATTGCCGGGGCGAATCCCAAGTTCGCAAGAAAAGCCGATACAGGCAAGGAGGTAAAATGAAGAGTCTCGCGACAGCGGCGCTCGCCGCGTTTGCCGCGCTTGCGGCGTGGATATGGTGGGGCTGGCGCATCGAGCCCGAGAACGGGCAGATCGCAGTCCTCATGAAGAAGACGGGGAAGGATCTCCCGCCAGAGGCGATCCTCTCGCCCGGGCCCGAGTACAAGGGCATACAGGCAGATGTGCTGCCGGAAGGCCGCTACTTCCGTAATCCCTGGACATGGGAGTGGAAGTACTTCCGTGCAATGGACATCCCCGCGGGGAAGTTCGGCATCCTCGTGAGGAAGTTCGGCAAGGACCTTCCCGCCGGCGAGATAATCGCCCGCGACGATTCCTTCAAGGGCATCGTCCGCGACGTTCTCGGCACGGGCCGCCACCGCATAAATCCCTTTGCCTATGACGTGAAGCTCTACGACGACATCACGATCAAGCCCGGCCATGTCGGCGTTGTGACGCGTCTTACGGGCTCCGACATCCTTACCGAAGGCGCCGATGCCGCGACTGGCACGGGCTTTCTCGTCGGAGAGGGCGCGAAGGGCGTGACGGACGGAATCCTCAAGGAAGGAACGCACCGTCTCAATCCGTTCCTCTACTCCGTCTCGAT
>JAEEGL014368595.1_pt1 | contig 15270 bp, 10 predicted proteins | sample 9134231 | NCBI WGS metagenome assembly JAEEGL01 (sample SAMN16246548, study PRJNA631951) | gut metagenome | biome: gut microbiome; feature: rumen; material: fiber-attached | host: Bos | place: Iran: Karaj | collected 2018-10 | reverse complement strand
TCAAATTAATGTCTTCATTTCTTGAAATATTTCAAGTTTCTTAAAATAATCAATTAAAAATAAAAATCCAAGTAATTTTGAAATCAATTGTATGGTAATTTGACAATTAAACAATAATAATCCTTTATAAATACACAAAAAAGAATTTTCATATATAATTAAAACCAATACCTTATAAAGATGAAGGAAAAAAAAAGAATGTAAAAAGAATAAAAAAATTATGAATAATTATTTAAAAGATAAAATTGGACTAACTATAGGTAAAACAAAAAATTTTTAAATCATTATTTTTTTAAATTATTGAGATTAATAATGTTTCTTTACAAACACCAACAATTATAGCAATCTTTTTTGCATATCAAATGTAACATACCCTTACATTTGGATCTACAAAGATCATAATTTTTTTGGTTTACACAACCACTTAAAGATCTTAAAGCTGGTTTTTCATCTAAACATTCCATAACATTTTCTTTGACAATAAAATATGCAGAAAAAACAGTTGAAATAATAGTGGAAATATCTTTTGTTTCAAAAGCTTTAAGTACTTTTATTGCTTCTTCTTGAATTTTTTCATTTTTTAAAATACATAAAAAAATATCAATTCCCTCTTTGTTGACATTACTTCCTGTAACTAAAGCTATTAATAGAATGGTAAGAATCGGTTTCATTTTAATTTATAATAATTTTTAATGATTAATGATAATTTTTAAAGAACTAACTTATAAATATTATTAATTAATTTTTTTTTTAATTAAGGTTAATCCAAATTAAGGCATAGTTCCTTAAAAACTTAACTGTTACTTATATAAAACTCTTTCTTTTTCTTTAGTTGAAGCAATCTAAACATTTAACTATTAATATATGTTTATTCCTAAAAATATTTATATATTTCAATTTGAGAAAAAGAATTTTGGAGCTTTTTTGTCTATTTTAAATTGAAAAAGAATTAAAACTTCATTTACTTCTTTTTCATATTCAATTATTTAAAAATTATCAAATTCCACTTTTTCTTAATTCTTTTACAACAAATCTATATTATATATTATATTAAATAATTTCTGTTTTGAATTAATTCTTCTACTTTTATATTTGAATGAATACATGTTTTGACATAATTAATTTGAAATGAAGTTAATTTTTTTTATTTTTCTTTTATATAAGATGTTAATTTAATTATTCTATTTATTGTTTCATCTTGGTAAATAAAATAAAGTATTATTTATTTAGTAAATCTATTATAATTTTGTATTAATTTTTATAAATATAATTTTAATATTTTCTTTATTTGAGGGAAATAGAAATGATGAAATGGAGATTTGGCCTAATCTTAATAAAGAAAATGAATTTAAAAATATAATCATTTATTCAAAAATCTATTTAATTAATTTTATTTTCTATTTTAAAAAATCCAAAATAATATATTGTTGTTGTTGTTTTTCTTTTTTTCTTTTGAAAATATATTTCCTAATAAATAAGCATTTTCTTCATATTTTCTTATGAAATTTATTTTTGTTATTTCTAAAGCATCTATATCCATTGTACATAAAATATTTCATTTTAAATTGTAAGTATTTTTATTAAGTTTTGAATTTCTATTATTTTTTGAATTTTTTTTTTAAAAGTTTTGAAACAAGTTAAATTAAAACTATTATTTATATTTTTAATAACAAAAAATAGGTATTGGATTTTGAACTCAATCCCCCATTATATTTTTTTTTAGTTTATTATTAAAATTTCTCAATTATTATTTATGTTAATAGAAAATTATATTTTAGATTATAATTTTATCTTAACTATTTTTTAATATTTAATATATAATAATATTCAAATCTTCAAAATTTCAATTAGATTAAAATGTCAACGTCAAAATTTTTGGGTGCAATATTTTCAAGTACTTCAGGAAAGAGTAAAGATGATAATTCAAATTACAATTTAAAATCTAAAAATAAAAAAATTTTTTATTGGTTGGTATGATTTAGATTTTTCACAAAAAGCAGGAGCTTTTATCACAATTTTTATTACCTTCTTTTTTAGGAGGAGGAACGTATTTCCAACATGGATTTAATTATTTTGAGTTAGAAGATGGTAATTCATATATAATTGATTATGATACAGAAGGTATTCATATAACTGAATCATCATTTGAAGATTTTTTTTATAAATGTCAACCAAAATATTGTTTTCAAGGTTATCATGTAATGAATCCAGTTGAATTAGAATTTGAAAAAAGATATACTATTGAAGAAATACTTAGAAAATGTAAAAAGTATATTGGAGATAATTATAATTTATTATCAAATAATTGTCAATTTTTTGTTGATGTTTTTATAAAAGAGTTAAAAGCCAAAAGACCAAAAGGACAATATGGAAGGGGAAATCATTCTGCAAGTGTATTTGGAATTCCATATATTATTTTAAGCCAACTTGAAAAAAATGAAGATGATAATACAAATATTATTGGTTACATTCCTTTTTTAGGAACTTTTATCGATGCATTTAGATAATTTATTATTTTATTTAAAAAATAGTTAAAATAATTTATTAAATTAAATTAATAAAATTATTATGATTTATTTGAATTATTAGTAAATCAAATATATTATTAATAATTGATTATGATGAAAATATTTAATTTTTTTAAATATTTAAATCATAGTTTTTTCATGTGATTCATTTAAATATATTTTTTTTTCTTTTATAATGATATTAGTTATTTCTTTTCTGATTTGAATTTCATAAAGAGAAATATTATTGGAAATTATTCTTTCAATATTTTTTATTATTAGAACAAATTTTATTCTTTTAATTTTAAAAAAAATTTAATGTTTCATTTATTTACAATATTAGAAATAATGAATGACTATTAAAAACCAAATAATAAAAAAATACATTAAAAAAAATTTTATTACATAACTCCAGTATTATGAATAATATAGGATTCATGATTTTTTGAAATATTATATTTATTTGATTTATATCTATTTATATCTTCAGACATTTGATTTTCACGTAATCTTTTCATAGAATTATCATCATTAAGAAGAATTAATTTTTGTCTTTTTCTTTCTTTTAATAATATATTACTATTATTTTCCTTTAAAGAATAATCTATCTCATTATCATTATATAAAATTCGAGTGTTATTATAACTATTATTTTTATTATTACTATTATTACTATTACTATAACTATTTATATTATTATTTTCAGGATTTTCTTCTTCCTCATTATCTAAACTAAGTTCATTTTCATGAGTAATAATATTATTAAAATTTATATTTTTTTCTTTTAAATTGTTCACCAAATCAAATTTACATAAAGGACATAATGAGAACTTAGATTCTAAAATAAATTTTCTTAAACATTTAAAATGAAAAATATGATTGCATTCAGTTAAACATATTTTTTTTTTCTCTCCATATTTTTCTAAACAAATTGAACATTGATTTCCAAACTTTTCATATTCATCATTATATTTAAGTGGAATAATTATATTCTGAAATAAGTAAATTTTTTTTTTCTTTTCAAAAAGTGTTTTGTCTATATTTTTATTTTTATATTTTTGAGAAAAACATATATATATAATTAAAAGAATAATAATTAAAATAACTATTGAAAGTATTATCATTAAAATTAGAAATGAATTTGAAGAATCAGAAAACTTTTTCCTAGAATTTTTAGTTGATGAAATCATTTTGAAAAGAAAAAGAAATAAAATGGCTTTATTGGATAATAATGATTGCATTTTTTAATTTTTTAAATTTCAATTATTATTTACCAAAAAATTAAACAAATATGTAAAATAATTTTTTAAAATTCATTCCGATTCTCAAATCTTTTTATTACTTTTAATCAACTTTCAATTATTTTCTTAAATTTTGCAAAAGAAAGAATGTGTTAAAAAGTAAATGTTTAGATTGACAAAATTATATTATGGAAATAACATATTTATGGTTTTAATATTTTTTTAAAAAATAATTTTGAGTAAATTAATTGGAAATATCAAAATCATTTATGCTCAATTTATTTTTAAAGTATGATATAAAACATTATATTTTATGAATTTTAATAAAAATATTGTAAACCATTATGACAGGAAATAATGTTAATTTCTTTTCTATTTTTTGATATTAAAATTTTTGAATTTGATTAAATAAAAATATTATTTTAATATAATAATATAATAGTTTATAATATTATCTTTTAATTTAAAATACTTTTTAAAATATAGTATGTTTTAATTGAATTATTTAAGAGTTAAACATTTTTCATTGAGGTTAAAATAATTTAATAACTGACTTTTAAATTTCATTTATATATTTTAGTTGATTGGAAATATTTATTTTTAATCCTTTAGGAAAAACATTTAAATTAATATTTGAATTTTTTTTTAAACAATCACACATAAAAATAACTTCTCTTCTTTGATTCACAAAGAATTTTATCATAAATTTTTCACAATTTATTTTTAACTCAGAGATTTCAATATTATTTAATAATTTTAAAATATTTTCATTTCTTTTAAAATTATATGTGCTTTGGGATATTTCATACCAAATTGAATAAAATTTTTTTTTAAAATTATTATCATCAAATTCCTTTTTTAAATGAATTAAATTTTCTTTTATATCATTTTCAGAGAATTTAATATTACAAAAATCTAAAATTTCTCTTTCTAAAACATTTAATAATTCATTTAATAATTTATTGTGTTCATTCATAATAATTCTTAAATAAATAATATTATCTTTATAAACTTTTTCCATAATAATATTCTGATTATTATTTTTATTAAATAAATTACAAATTAAAGAAGAATAAATATCTAAATAATCGTCTCTAAATCCAATTTGGAAAAAGCAAATTAAATAATCTACATCTTTTTCTTGAAAATTTAAAGGAATTTGGAAAATATAAATACTCTTTTGCTCAAATAAATTATTATCTTTTTTTTTAATATAATAATTATTACTATTATTATGATTTTGTAAATAATTTTTCATAAAAGATAAAATTTCTTCTTTAACAAAACCATAAAGAAAGCATTCAACAGATAATTGCTTTGAAATTTCTTTTCCATATTTTTCAATTTGTGTGTTATATATATTAAAATTATTTGATTTTTTAAAACCTAATTTTGGAGTTAATTCAGAATTTTTGTTTATTACATTTCCTAATAAAACTAAACTTTTTTCTTTTATATTGTTATAATTTCTTTCTTCATAATTAATTCCTCCAATTTCTTTCAAATCATTTGGAAAAAAAATATAATCTAAAATTTGATTTATTACTTTAATAAATATATTTTCAAAAGTTATTATTAATAAATCAATTCCATCTTCATTATAAATTACTTTTATTTTATTATTTGAAATTTTAATATCATCAAATTTTAATTCAATTTTTTTAATAATATGATTAATTAATAAATTATTTAATTGTTGTTGAAGAAGATTATTTTGATTATCTATTACTGGAAATTCTATATGAAAAAAAGAAAAAATTTTAGGAATTTGATTTTTAGAATTAAATTTATACCATAATTTCATATTTGCTAAATTTAAATATAATAAAATCTCTTTTTCAATTTTTTCACTAATTAAGTTATTATTTGAAATTAACAATTCATTATGATTTATTTTTGGAAGAAACATTGATTGATCCCATTGATAACTTATATTTCTAGTTTTTTTAATTTCATTTATGTTTAAAGAACCAAATAAGTAAAAGTCATTTTCAAAATGAATGTTAAATTTATTTGATTTTTTTAAATTTTCATTAAGTCTTAAAAAAGTATTTTTAGGATTATAATAAATTATCATCATATTATTAATTAAATTGTTAAATAAATCTAAAATTTTTTCTTTTACATCATTATTAAATTCAGGAAAAAAATACTGTTTGAAAATTAAATTTTTATCTTTCTCATCAAATAAATTAAAAGTAATATCATATAAGAATTGTTCATATTTATCAATATTTAAAAATTTAAATTTATTTTCATAAACATATTTCAAATCATTATAAGTTTCTTCAATTTTAGATTTTTTTTGAATACTTTGAATATAATTTAAAGTTTTGATAATTAATGGATCAAAATCAAAATCAGAAAGTAACATTGATAAAGTTAATTCATGTCCTTTGTTAAAAGAATAATAATTATAAATATACATTTTTTCAATATATTTTCTCCATCTAAAATCATATTCTAAATTTCCAGGTCTCGAACCTTGAAACATATAAATTAAATATTCTAAAAAAGGATTAAATGAATTTTCATAATTAATGTAAAATACTATATTAAATAAACTAGTTTTTGAAAATTTTAATGATTGAAGAGATAAAACTTTATTTATATTATTGTTTATTTTTTTTGAATGTTTTTTTGAACAAAATTTAAAATTTGAAAATAAAGGGTTTAATATTTGTTCCATTTGCAAAAAATTTTCTTTTGTGATCAATGATATTTTAATTTTATCACTTGTATAATTTGAAAGAAAAAAATTTTGAATCTTTTCAATAAAATTCTCACATTTTACTTTTATTCTACATTGTATTTTTTTAAATAAAGGATAATTAATTATTTCTTTTCTTCTTATTAGAATGAATTTTTCATTTTCTAATATTCTTTTATTATTTAAATTATTTACATTAAAATAATTTCCAAAAATATTTAAAGCTTGAATAAAGTAATTAGAATTTATTTCAAAAAAAATAAAAGTCCAGTCTTCATTAATTTTATAATTTAATTTTCCTGAATTTTCTTTTAAAATATTATTCAATTCAACATTTTCTTTAATTAATTTTTCAATAATAAAAAAAGAAAAATCTGTTTCATCTTCTTTTTCATTTAAATAACCTATATTAATTATCATAGAAAAAGCACTTTTTAAAGAATTTTCATCAGAAATTATAACACAATCAATTTTATTCGAAAGTGAAATAATTTTATATTGTCTATTATCTTTTAAAGGTTTAATTATATCCTTATCTTCAAACAAAACTTCTATTTCATTTCGCATAATATTATTTTTTTTGTTTTTAAATTATATTTTTATTCATTTCTTATGATTTCTAATCATTTACTTCTTTATTTAATTTACAATAAAAAATTATAATCTTTTTTACACATTTTTCATTCTATTAAATACTTAAAAAAAATGACTAAAAAAATGTAAATTGTTTGTTTGTTGTTTTAATGAAAAAATAAATCATATATAAAAGAATGCTTAAAGCATTTTTCAAATAAATGTAGAAATGAATTAAAAAGTGATTTTATTTGAAATAGAAATGTATTTTTTGAACTAATGTATTTTAAAGATAGTAAATAAAAGAAACTAATATTACCTAAAAAATATTTGAAAATATAAAAGAAGTCTTTTCAATAAAAATAATTGGTTATTATGATTCTCAAAATAACAATAAAAAAATTTAAATTTAAATAAAAAAAATAATAATAAAGATAAAAGCCAAGAAACAAGTATAATAAGTTATAATTGCAATAATATAAAAGAAGGAAAAATAGAAAATATAAAATAAATAATTTTATAGAAATAGAAAATTGAGATAATGAAGGCCAATTATATTATTTAGTTAATATAATATAAAATTTTATATTATGATAAATAAATAAAAAATAAAAACTTTAATTGTTTTATTTTGATAAGTGTTTAGTTATTATTCTTTTTATTTAAAATATTGTTATGAAAAAATTGAAAGTGATTTCAAATTTATGATATAAACTTTACGAGGAGAAATTTTAAATGCTAAACAAGCTTCCTATGTTTCAATAAGAAAAAAAATGTTTGAAAAAGAAAAAATAAAATTATTGAAAGGAAAAAAATAATAATCCTATTATTATCATTAAAGAAGTTTTGTAATTGATTCTTTTTTTTAGTATTCATAAAATGAATGAATATGATTATATAATTAAATAAAAAATAATTTATTTTATGAGTTTATTTTAATTATTAAAAAAACCCAATTTTATTAAAAAGGGTAATTAACACACTTCAAAAACATACTATATATAATAAAAAAGAAATCACTTTTACCCTTTAAATCATATTTATAAGACAAAATAACTAAAAATATCTTGTTTTTAAATAAAATTAAAGAGAAGAATAAGTATTCAAAAATGAATTAAAAGAATAAACTCAAAAGGAATTTAATCCCAATAAAAAAAAATTTATATAAAAATGAATAAAGATACTTCTTTCATTTATTTAGATGATTTAGATTCAAAAGATATAGATGATTTTTCTTCAAATCTTTTTAATGAAGAAACGGATTATCAATCAAAAGATGACCCCAAGTTGTCAAATGAAAAATCAAAGGAAATAAATTTAACAAATAAAAAAGGAAGAAAAACAAAAAAAGAAAAAGATTATGTTGATTTCATTCAGAAAAAAAGATATCATAGTAATTCAGATAAAGACAATGTAATTTCTAAAATTATAACACACTTTAAAAAGAAATTTTTAATTAGATTTCTTAATCAATTGGTCCCCGAAAAATTTAAAAGTCAAAAATTTGAATTTAAAAATTTTTATTGTGATGCAAATAAGAAAGAAAAAATGAAAATGTTTATGGAAAAAACAATATATGACATTTGCGAACTTAAAATTTTTAAAAAATATAAAAATTATTCTAAAGATCATAATTCAAAAAGTTTAAATGAGATTCAAAATGAAGAAATAAAAAAGTGGAAAATTAAAGATTTATATTCTAAATATTATTTATGTAAGAATATAAATGATGTTATTCCTTCAAATAAGAATAAGAAAGTAGAATCCTTATATGATTTTAGTCAAAAAGCAGAAAATGAAAAATTAAAAAAACAAATAGAAAAAATTGGAGAAACTTTAATTTTAGAATATAATACAAAAGAAGAAAATCAAGATAATAATAATTTGGAAAATGATAATACAATAAATAATAATATTATTGTGGATAGGCCTTCAAAAGATGAGGAAAACAATATATCGGATCAAAAAAATTGTAGTGAGGATAATGAAAATGAGACTTTCAATATTTTCTTTACTCCAAATAACAATTTCTTTCTTAATGAAGAAGAATGAGATTTTTTACAATTAATTAAGAGTTAATAAAAAGATATTTATAAATGAATAATAAACTTTACTTTATTTTAAAGGGTGAAAACGGGATAAATTTTTTTTTTTTTAATTAATTATATTAATATTAAATTCATATCTTATATTTGTTTTTACTTTAAAAATTAATTAATGTTTTAATTATAAGAAAAAAAAATTAATTTTAAATCACAAAATTCCTATTTTCCAAAAGAAAATTAAAAAATAACTAAAATAAAAATTTTAGTAAAAGGTAAATTAGAAAATAATAAAGAGGTAAAAAAAAAATAAAAACCCAGAAAAAATAAAATTTTTAAAAAATGATAAAAACCGAAAATCGCATTGAACTTTTAAGTAATGAGAATAATAAAAGAGAAAATGAATTTTTATTAAATTCAAATTTTTGTTTTGAAGAAAATTCAGAAGAAGAAATATATGGAAAAAAAACAAAAGAAGAACTGAATGAAAAATTAGAAACAAATTCAAACACAAATTCAGAGAAAAATTCTATGGGTTTCATTAACAAAAAAAAAATTCGTGATTCTAATAAATCACAACATGATTTAGAAAATCAAAATTTAAAAAGAATTATTAATGATATTCATCTTACATTAAAAAAAGAGAATGAAGATAAAAATTGTATAAAAAAAGTAGAAAATGAATATAATCATCTTAATTTTAATATTAAAAACCAAGAAATTTTAAATGAAGAAGTAAACAAAAAAAATTTGAATGATAATAACATCAAAAATGAAGAAATAATAAATAAAGATAATATACAAAACAAAAATATTGTAAATGCAAATTATACTAGTAAAGAAGAAAATATAATTTTAAAAGATGAAACAATTAATCCTTTTTTTTCAACAAATGAGAATTTCATTATATATTAGAGAAAAAATTTTAATTAAAATATTAATTAATAATTCTTTAAAACAATTAATTTAATTATTCCTTAAAAAGTTAATGCTCAAACTGAAAATGAAATCTTTTAAAATATCAAAAAATGTTATATAAAAGAAAAGCAGATTTAAAAATAGTAGTAGTAGGAAATTGTAACACAGGGAAAATATCATATTGTCATTTAAAAAATGAATTTTGAGAAAAATATAAAGCAACAATGAATGACAGATTTTAATTATAAAATAAAAGAATATAAAGGTGAATATTATAAAGTTTAAATATGGGATATTGCAGGAATGGATAAAAATTTTAGGAACAACAAAACTTTTAACTTAAGATGCTCATAGATGAATTATTTTTTCAGATATAATTAATAAAAGATCTTTAGATGAGTAAAAAAAAATTTATTTAATTATAAGACAATTAAATGGAAAAATGTAATTGATGAAAATTCTAAATTTAAAGATGGAATAAATTACCTTGTTTATTAATTGAAAATAAAATTTATTTAGTTGATGAAAGTGAAATTAAAGATGATGCTTCTTTAAATTGTTTTTCTAGTAAAAATAAAGTTATTATCTTTTTGAACAAGTGTTAAAAAAAATATTAAATGTTAATGAAAGTATGGATTTTATGATTGAATATATTGCAAATAAATTATTTGATATTGATGACAAAAATAAGGGTGGAAATAAAAAAGATAATAGTGCCAAGTAATTGAAAAATATTATTTTAAGTAGTAAAAAAGAAGATGTTGTAAACTATGAAAAAATTACAAGAAAATTATTCTTATAGTGGATTAAAAAAAAAAATTTACTTAATATTGATTTTTCTGATATAATTATTTTATTTGATATTAATTTTTCTGTTTTTTAAATTTAGAAAATCAATTCAAATTCTATTAAATAAATACATTTATTATTATTTTAAAAATTAATGAAAATTTTTTAATTCTAAAATATTAAAATAAGTAAATTTAATGAATTTGAAGATTTTGAATTTGGAGGATATGGAAGAGTTTTTTCCATAAATTTAAAAAATAAAAGTATTCAAATATTTACAAATGTTGAAAAACAATGTAATCAAAAGTTTGTTTTATTAATTGAAAATAGGATAAATAAAATATTAAGAAGTAATAAGAAAGATATGTTTTTAAAACATATATCTAATTCATCTTTCAATTATAACATATTAAATGAAAAACCCTCTGAAAAAGGAATAATGACATTTTTAGGAAGAAATAGTTATATTTTTAATTCAAATTTTTAAACAAATAAATAAATAAAATATCCAATAAAAACAATTCTTAAACTTTTTAAAATAAACTAAATAAATTAAATATTCAAATATAAAATAAAAAAAATGAGAACTCATACTCACCATAACACACATAAAAGAACAGTTCGTATATGTGATGAGAATAATGTTCCCGTTAAAAAATCAATGCATTTAATAACATCTCCTCCAAAGAAAAGATATATAACATTAAAAATAAAAGATTATAAAAAGCAAGTTTCATTTGGAGAATTTCAGAGAATAAAAGCATTAGATAAAAAAAAATTAATTTCAACAAGAGATGCAACTAAAGCAAAAATAAAAGATACTGATACTCAATATAAAAATAATAAAATTGTTTATGAACCTGAAATTATGAATAAAATTGCAGTTTTAAGAGAAAAAGAATTAAGAACTACTATTTATCATATGAGTAAAGCTTTACAAAGTAAAAGTCAAAATTTAGAAGAAGAAACTTTAAAATTGTATGAAGAAATATTAATTAACATTAAAAAAATATTTGAGAAAGTTTCTAAAGAAATTGAAGAAAAAAAAATAGAAATTTTACAAAGAATTCAAATTAGATTAAATGAATGTGATAATAGACAAAGAAAATTATTAGAAAAAAAAATTGCAGAACAAGAAACAATTTTAAGAAATTTACATACTTTTACATATGAAATGCAAAGAGTGAGAGAAAATTATGGTATCATTAAAAATAAAATTAGTAATTTAAGTGAAAAAAATTTTGAACTTGAACAAAGAATTAAACTTGAAGATCAAAAATATGATAAAATTTACTCTTTATTAAGAGAATATAAAGTTAGAATTAATAATATTGCTCATACTATTGAAAAATATAAAAAAGAAGAAAAAAATGAAAAAGAAGAAAATGAAAAAGTTGAAGATATTCAAAAAGAAAATAAATTGGAACTTAAAAATTTAATTTTAAATAATATTGAAACTGAATATACTAATAATAAAGTTACTACTACAAATAATAATAATAAAAATAAAAGTTTAAGACCAAATTCTGTTAAAGAAAGTATGGCTTTTAATTTAATGAATAAGTCTATTAAACAATTTAATAATAAAATTAATTTTTATGAAAATTTAAATTATCAAGAAATTCCTGATAATAAATTATATAATTGTTTAATTAAAATTATTGATACAATGAAAAATTCTAAAGATTATAAAATTGTTAGTGGAGTTAATAATACTTTATTAAGTAATAATATGAAAATTTTACCTTTACAAAATAAAGAATTTAGAAAAGATTTTATGGATAAATTATTTAATAATTATGAATTATTACAAGCTTTTGAAGAAGGAGAAACTGAATTCGTTAATAAACCTTTTAATAAACATTTATTTGATAAATAAATAAAAATAATATTATATATTAAACTCCTTCAAAAACATTTTTTTTAATTCTAAAAGGAGTGTAGTATTTAAATTTTATATTAATAAATTATCTGTTCTATTTTTCTATAATTTTTATTATATAAATATCTTCCATTTCTTTATCATCAAAATATAAGATATATGACTTTTTTTGAATTAGAAGGAGAATCAAATCAAAAAATAAAATATTAAGATGTAAATAATTTTTATATATTAAATGCTTCTTCCTCTGCTTTTGATATTCAAAATATTAATTTATTATATTTCTAATATTAAAATGTTATTTTCTTCTTTTTTAATCTAACATTTATTTATTAGAAAAGATTTATTAAGTATTACTCAATTGAAATTTTATTCATTGTTAAAAAGGCTATTAGTCATTTTTTTAATTTAAATATTGACAAACTTGTTAATATTAATGATTAAAATTAATTGTTTTTTGATACTATTAAAAAAATATTTTCAATTAATAATATAACTTAAGTTAAATAAATTAATCAAAATTGTAAAATTTTATCCTTTTATTAATCTTCATATAAATCTCTTAATTTATTTTCAAATACTCTATTTCTAGCTTTATTATAAGCAACATATTCTGTTAATTTTTTATGTCTTTTAAGTTCTTCAATTTCTAAAGGTTTCCAAATTTGTTTATAATATAATCTATCATTTATTTCTTCTAATGAATGTTCTTTTCTTTGATTTCTACTATTATTATCTAAAGTTTTATTTTTTTGATTTTCATTTGTATTTAATGTATTTCCTTTATATTTATATGATGTAATAAAATTAAATTGATTACTATCATTATTTAACATTGAAACATTATTATTTCTATTATTTTCTAAATTCATCATTTCATTATGATATTCTTTATATATTTTATTATAGTCATTATTATAATTTATATTTTGTAAAAAGAATTTTTTTTGTCTTTCTAAATCCATATTTTCATAAATATTAATTTTTTTTGGAATTAATTGTGACTCTTTTTTAATTCTAATTGGAATATTAGGAGAAATATAATTTAAACTTTTACTTACATTCTTTCTTTTTTGAATATTATTTTTTCCATCCAATATATTTTTTATCATTGTTTTAATATCTTTAAAAGGTTCAATACTAAAATTTTTTTCATTTATCAATTTTTCTAAATTTAATAATTGTTCTTCTTTATAATTATTTAAATCAAGAATATGAAATTTAATAAGAAAATCTTTAATAATTAAAATTTTTTTTTCCTTGTCATTTGTAATAGATAAAAAAAAATTTAGTTTTCCTATTTCATCTAATAATTTTTCGTGTCTTTCTTTTTCACTTTTTGAAGCATATTCATTTTGACAAACTGAAATTGAAGGAAAAAAATTAGGTAAATTATCTTTATTTTTTCTTCCAAAAAAACCTTCTCTTATATAATTATTATAATAATCTTTTAATTTATTTTTATGAATCATTTCTTTTTTATTTTCATTTGATTTTAATAATTTTTCAAAACCAGAAAAAGTTTTATGAAACTTTTCATTTGAAGCAAATTTTTTTTGATTTTTTTTTAAAAAATCATATAATTGATTTGCTTCATTATGAGGATCTGCTCTATTATTATATAAATTATTCTCATTTTTTTTCTTTTTTATTTCTTTAATTTCTTTTATTATAATTTTACTTTTTTTAACATTTTCACTATTAATAGTTTTTTTATTATTATTAACTAATATTTTTCCATTTCTAAAAAGATAAGTCAAATACAAAAATTGATTATTATATATTCTTTTAAATTCATTTTCTCTATATGATTTTGGAGGATCATTTATTTCAGTAAAATCATCATATATTCTTTTATATCTTTCTTCTTTTAATTCTTTTATACAAGAATTGCAAATTCTATTTGACATTTAATAATTATATTGTTATTAAAAATAATAAATTAAAAACATTAAAATAAGTTTAAATAATTTAAACAAAAAATAAAACAATGATTAATTTCATTTTTATTTAACTATAATTAAAAAAGATTCTTTAAACTAAAGAGGTATAATAATAAATCTTTAGAATTAATCAAAAAAGTTTTGGAAAGTTTAAGAATACAATTTACAATTATAAATTGAGAAAGAAGGAGATAAAAATGGATAAGAATAATAAAAAATAAACCTTTTTAATTTTTAAATAATTATTATAGTGGATTTATAATATGAATAAATAAAGAATAAATAAAGAAAAATGAATGAATTGTTTTTAAAATTATAAATAATAATTATTTCTAAAAAGAAAAACCTAAAGTTATATTTATAATAGTCATATGTATATAAACATTTTATTTATTATTATTTTATTATTTAATGTTTAGAAACTCATTTTTTTATTATAGTTAAAATTCTTATATTTTTCAATGTGTTTCTTCAAATATATTCATTTTATTCTTAAAGAATTGTAAATTATAATTATTAAAATTATCAGAATCTAATATTTCTATACAAGAATAATTTAAATCTTCATTAGTATAAAAAAATCAATTTTGTTATTTTATTATTTAATTTAATTTCACAAAAAAATCCAGTTCCTTTTGCAATTCCATTTGGATTTATTTTTTTAC
>JAEEGL013109576.1_pt1 | contig 15270 bp, 18 predicted proteins | sample 9134231 | NCBI WGS metagenome assembly JAEEGL01 (sample SAMN16246548, study PRJNA631951) | gut metagenome | biome: gut microbiome; feature: rumen; material: fiber-attached | host: Bos | place: Iran: Karaj | collected 2018-10 | reverse complement strand
TTCTTTAGAATGATCTCTATATCTTAAATTTGAACCGGTTAATCCTAATGTTTCTAAAAAATCTAGGCAATATTGTTTCCAGAATGCAAACCACTCTAAATCTGTATTTGGTTTACAGAAAAATTCAAGTTCCATTTGTTCAAATTCTCTTACTCTAAATATAAAGTTACCAGGTGTAATTTCATTTCTAAAGCTCTTACCAATTTGACCAATACCAAATGGTAATTTAGCTCTCATACTTCTTTGAACATTCGCGAAGTTAACAAATATACCTTGTGCAGTTTCACCACGTAAGTATGCTTTACTTTTTGTATCTTCAGTAACACCAATATGTGTTTCAAATAATAAATTAAATTTACGAATTGGAGTAAAATCACAAGCTCCACATTTAGGACAGCAAACATTATTTTCTTTAATAAAGTTTTCTAATTTTTCATTAGACCAACCATCACCAGTTTCTTCTCCATGTGTAAAATCTTCAATTAATTTATCTGCTCTTTCTCTTGATTTACATTTCTTACAATCAATTAATGGATCTGCAAAACTGGCAACATGTCCTGAAGCAACCCAAACTTCTGGATTCATAATGATTGCAGAATCTAAACCATAATTCTTATAATTAACATCAGCGTTTTCTTGAATAAATTTTTTCCACCATGCATTTTTAATATTATTTTTTAATTCTCTTCCTAATGTACCATAATCCCATGAATTAGCAAGACCTCCATAGATTTCAGATCCTTGGAATACAAAACCATATTGTTTACAATAATTAACCAATTCTTCCATTGTTAATTTTTCCATATTATCATCCCTTCAAATAATAAAAAAATTCCTATAGTTGTAAGGGCCCCATGAGGACTGTCCCACCTTACTTATTCCGTAGGAATCACTTGTTATATATTGCTCTGGCTTTCCACACCGTCATCGCATTTATAAATTACATTAAGTATTTTAGTTTATTTTACTTAAATAGTCAATATTAATTCTCAAAATCAATATGAATTAATCCTTTAGATACTTCTTCTAAAGCTTTACCAATAGGCTTACTAGACTTATATTCTGATTCTTTCATTTGTAAATGTCCAGTAGCTTTAATTTCCTTCGCTCTTTTAGCTATAACATTAATTAATAAATATTTAGAACCCACTTGTGCGGCTATCTTATCTATTGATGGATATATCATCTTATCCCCTCCCTATTTTAAATATATACTATTTATTACGAGTTGGCAAGTAATTAGACACTTTTTGACAGTAACTTTTCAATTTCTTCTATGTTTTTAATATCACCATCATTTTTTAATACATATATAATTTTACTTATACTTACATAATTAATACCATCTATATATGTTTTTTCTGGTGTCACCATATAACTTTTAATTGGTATATCAGGAATTATATTTTTTATTTTTTCTATATCATCATTAAAGCATATAGATGGACTTACAACTCTTTTATCAGCATCATAATATAAATAACCATCTTCGTATTTAAAAACTCCTTGCTCATTAAAAAGTTTTAATAGAACAATTCCTTTGCTATATATAAATATATAATCACTTTTTAATTTATTTGGTTTAATTATTTTTTTATTACCCTTTATTTTATCCAATGTTATGAAAAGTATATCATCATATGCTTTCGATATATCTTTTTTTTCGAATGCTGAAAATATTTTTTTACCATATTTAAAATATTCAAATAAAGTTTTAATAATAACTAATATAACTATCAATATTAATATGGGTATTAATATTGATAATGTATATTTTATTAAAAGCTCTACTACACGATTCATACTACCACCTATTTTAATTTTATCACAAAAAAAGAAGTTTTACACTTCTTTTGAATCTATATTAATTCTTACTTTAGGTAACTTGTTAGTATATGCAGCTGCTTGTACTAATGTTCTAATCGCATTAGCGCAACAACCACCTTTACCAATAACTGAAGCCATATCATCACTTGATACTAAAACTTCAATATTAATGCCTTCTTCATCCTTAAACTCATTTACAGATACAGATGCTTGATCATTAACTAAGCTTTTAACTAAATATTCAGTTAATTTTACTAAATCCATACTAAGCCTCTTTCTTTACTGTAGTTTTCTTAGCTGTTGTTTTTTTAGCTGCTGGTTTAGCTGCTTTAGTAGCTTCTTTTTTAACTGTTTTAGTAGCTTCTACTTTTTTAGTCTCTTTTTTTACTTCTTTAGTAGATTTTGATTCATGAAATTTCTTCATGATACCTTCTTTACTGAAGATTGCTCTTACAGTTTCAGTAGGGATAGCTCCAACACTTAACCATTTTAAAGCAACTTCTTCATTGATTTTTACTTCAGCTGGTGTAGTAATTGGATTATAAGTACCAACTGTTTCAATAAATCTACCATCTCTTGGACTTCTAGAATCTGCTGCTACGATACGGTAGTATGGTCTTTTTTTAGCTCCCATTCTTTTTAATCTTAATTTAACTGCCATGATAATTCCTCCATTTCTCGTAGATAATTATAACACACATAAAAAGCGGTGTCAACACTTTTTGGTTAACACCTTATAAATATTCTTCTTTAATTTCATCTATTTCTGATTCTTTATCATCAGTTAATATATCCCAAGGTTCCTCATCATCTTCTATTGCAATTTTAACCTTTGTATCTCCAACTATTTCTACACCAAGTTCCTTTTCTATATCAAATGTTATAACACCATCTTTTATATCTACGTGTGAACAATTAGGCTGTTTTAATACTCTAACAATAATATCTGTATCACTAGTTAAATCAGGTTCTTTTGCTTTTACATTAAATAAATCACTATAATTAACAGTTTTATTTATTACTGTAGTTTTAGAATCATCTTCATATGAATACCATATATTAACATCATACGATCCATCAACACCAATTTCATTACCCTTAGGATATCCTTTAAATTTATGATTAATAACCCAACATCCCAATATTGTAGATGGGATAATTTCTGGAGTTATCTCATAAGTATTTTTAAAAAATTTCTTTCCCTTGCCAATAACTGCTTTGGTAACAATTTCTTTATACTGCATAATATCACCTCTAATTTAATTTATGCGTATAAAATTAAAAATTTACTATTACATTAAAAAAACTGCCTAAGCAGCTTTTTTATCATTAATATATGCATATACCCTACCAGGTTCTAATTTATGAGAATATTCTTTATTCATTTCAGATACAGTTACAAACTTATATCCTTTTTTAATTAAAATAGGTATGATTTCATTTAATGCTTCTAAAGTAACTTCATTTGATTTTAACTTGATAATTGAACCTGGTGTAATATTATTTACAATTGCAGATTTAATATCTTCTTTAACATCTTCATTACTCAAATTAATATTAGATAATACTAAAGGTATATTAATATTTTCTTTTATAGTCGCGTTTAACTTTCCTAGTGGAGGTCTTACAAGAAGACTTGGTATAACACCTATTTCTTTTAATCTATCACATGTATAAGAAATTTCTTCTTTTACATCTGCTATATCCTTTTTAGTAAATGGTGTTTGAGTATAACCTTGTATACCAATCTCATTACCATACGCGGCAATCTTTCTTATTGTATCAACATTATTATCTATACTATTACCTAAGATAAAGAATGTTGCTCTAGATTTATTTCTGTTTAATACATCCATTAAACTATCAATACATTCTTTAGAATCACCATCAAATGTAAGTGAAACCAATTTTTTATTTTCTTCTTTAACTTCCTCTAATATAGTATCATTTACCATTTCCTTTTCTTTAGTATATATTGGTAATAATGGAATACCATATTTCTTTTTGTTTTCTATAGTATCAGCTATTCTTTCTTTTAATGTTAAAGAATCTTTTGATAAAGCTGGTTTTTCTATAAGTCTATTTATGTATAAGTTCATACTACCACCTCAAAGACATTAGTATATGATAACAAAAAAAAGAATAAATGTCAAAATTTATTCTTATCTTTTATTCATCTTCATTTTATTTGCATATAATTTAGCTTTAATAGCTTCATTATAATCAATATCGATTCTTCTTGATCTTTTAGCTAAATCTCTTTCTACTCTATTAATAGATAGACCTAAAGCTTCAGCTATTTCACTAATTATTAAACCCTCTTCTAATAATTTAATTTCTTCATTTAATATATCTCTACATACTTTATGTTCAATACTTAAACTTTTATGAGATTGTAAAACATCGAATACTTCTTTATATAACTTAATAGATATTTTAGGAAGATCGTTATTCATGTATTTACCTATTGTAGTCTTACTAAGTTTATATTTTAAAGCAGTTTTTCTAATAGATGATTTAGTATTGATAATAAAATGTGCGACATCTACTACTAAGGCATCTGTCTCTTTAGAAATATTCATATTATCGTTAATAGGATCATAGTTATCTATAATCTGTTTATGTTCTAATACTAAACCATGAATTTTACCTTTAGTAGAATTAAGTGCTTCTACTACTCTACTCCTAAATAATTTGCTAGCTCCTTTTCATTATAAAAATGATTTAAATATTCGTCAACAATGATGTATAATTCCACAAAACCACCCCAACGATTCAGTATTATATAATATTTTTTATAAAAATACAACTTAAAAAGAAATAGTTATTCAACTATTTCTCCATCCATGCTCCAAGTTTTAACATTAGTAATTTTTACATTTACTATTTTACCAATAGTATCATTAGGCGCAGATACATTAACAAGTTTCATAGTATCCGTATAACCCATTAACATTTCACCTTTCTCACTTTTACCTTCTATTAAAACAGGTACTACTTTATCTAAATATTTTTCATTAGCTATTCTAGCATATTTATTAATTACTTCATTTAATCTTTGTAATCTTTCTTCTGCTACTTTTTTATCTACTTGTTCCATTTTAGCAGCTGGTGTTCCCTCTCTTGGTGAATAGATGAATGTAAATGCTGAATCATACTTACATTGTTCTACTACATCTAAGGTATCTTTAAAATCTTCTTCTTCCTCACCTGGGAATCCTACTATAATATCTGTTGTAATAGATGATTCTGGCATAGCTTTCTTTATTTTATTATATAAAGTTAAATATTCTTCTTTTGTATAACGTCTTCCCATTAGTTTTAATATCTTATCAGATCCAGATTGTAATGGTAGATGTATATAAGGCATAATGTTATCACGGCTACTTATAACTTCTATCATGTCATCTGTAAAATCCCAAGGATGGCTAGTTACAAATCTTACTCTTTCTATTCCAGTATCAGCAACTTTATCTAATAATTCTGCAAATGTAATATCTTCTATATCTTTACCATATGCATTAACATTTTGACCAAGTAATGTAACTTCCCTATATCCGTTATTCTTTAAACATTCAACTTCATGGATTATTTCATTAGAATGCCTACTTCTTTGTTTACCTCTTGTATATGGAACTATACAGTATGTACAAAATTTATCACAACCATATTGTATATCTACCCATGCTTTAATATTAGAATCTCTTTTATATTTAACATTTTCAAATACATTACCTTCAATAGAATATACCCTTATATTTTGATTATCAATCTTATTTAATAACATATCAGTTAACTCATGTATATTATGAGTACCAAATACTATATCAACATAAGGATGATTCTTAATCAAATCATTAGAAACAGACTCTTCTTGAGGCATACAACCACATATACATATAATTAAATCATGATTATTAGTCTCTTTTTCATGTTTACATCTACCTAAAAATCCATATAGTTTATCGTGAGCATTTTCTCTAATTGCACATGTATTTAATACTACTACATCCGCGCCTTCTATAGTATCAATCTTAGTCATACCAAAAGATTCTAAGATATACGCAATTTCTTCACTATCATGAACATTCATCTGACAACCATATGTTTTTAAAAAATATTTTTTATCTTTATACATATCAGATTTTATATCATCTAAATATATATGTTTAGCATCTTCCCTGCTTCTTTTTTTAGCTTCAATCATATTTGGTAAGTTCATATAAATCACCTTTAAAGATAATATCATAGATGCTTTAAATTTTCAAGGAAAATTGATATAATTAATTTGGTGATATTATGTATACAATATCTAAAAATATAGATAGTTTAAAAGAAATCAATAAATCTAAATTTATAACCTATTTAATTAAAATAGATGATATCAAAGATATAGATAAATATTTAAATAAATTTAAAAATGAATATAAAGATGCAACTCATATTTGTTATGCATATATTATAGATGGTAAGGAAAAAGCATTTGATGATGGTGAACCTTCTGGAACAGCAGGATTACCTATCTTAAATATACTAAAAAAACATAATCTAGATCATATTTTAGCAGTAGTAGTAAGATACTTTGGTGGTATTAAATTAGGTGCGGGAGGTCTTTTAAGAGCATATTCTAATTCAGTAAATGATTTAGTTAAATCTATAGAATTAAAAGAACTCATAGATGCATATCATGTTAGATTTGAAATACCATATGATAAATTATCTATTATTGATAATATGAATATAATTACTAAATATAAAGAATTTGATATAAATATCATTTATGAAGCAATCGTAAAAGAAGAAGATATTGAAAATATTAAAAATATATCAATTAATTTTGAAGTATTAAATAAAATAAAAACATCTTTTTAAGATGTTTTTTAATATTTAAATTGCAAAGTATATGTTGCATTTTATTACTTTCATAATACTCCCCTATTCTTATATTTATTGTACCTTCCCCCCCAAAATATTTTTGTCAGCAAAAAAAGGATTCCATAAAATCCTTTAGTCTATACCTAAATCTAAATTTATATTTTGTTTTATACCATATATCTTATATGGAATTACACCTGCATTATTAGTCTCGCCATCCGTATATTTAGCATCAGTAAATATAATCTTACCAGTTTCTACCTTCAAACCTCTTGTTAGGCTTGTACCAGTAGCACTTGCTTTAGCTGAATAGCCATCCCATGAACTTAAAACAGGAAGCAAAATAGTAGAATGTGGAGTCCAATCATATATACTACTACCATCACTCGTTACTAAAACAATAACAATATAGTTATAATTACTTAAATTAATATTAATAGTTTGAGCGGCAAAACTAGATGTCGGACTAGAATTAGTCCATATTAAATCTACTGCAGATTTATCATATAAATCATCTAAAGCATCTTCTACATTTGTATCTTTATAAGCTATATCTTTAGCTAGTAAGTTATAAGCTGATACTCCTACTACTCCACATACTAATATTCCTATGATAAATCCTATAATTACCCTTTTCATAAATCCCTCTATTCTATAAATATTTTACCTCCACCCACGTATTTTTGTCAATTAAAAAACTAACTCACGTTAGTTTTTATGTATGGAAATTTATTCATACTATTAAGTAATACTTTTTCTTTACAACTTATCTCACGAATTAAAATATTCTTATCATTAATCTCTTTTATTATTTGAAGCATTGTATTATATCTAAATACTATATCATCAATATCCTTACTAGTTTGCATATACTTAAGTAGACTAAAGTCTATTGTTTTAATATCAGATAATAAAATATCATCAGTAGTTATAAATTCATTACCATAATGATTTGTTGTTCTAGTAGCTTTAATACTTTTAGATATCGTAAAGTCAATAAAAAAAGAATCAAATGGATTATATTCATCTTCATCCTTATATAAATCAGTTAAACCTACAACAGATAATGATATTCCATCTATTCCATTTACATGTGATATATTATCAAATCTTGATAAATCTTGATCACTACGTATTCCTAATTCATTTAATCTCTTTAAAGATAATATACCATATTTTGCAACTGATACACCATTTCTATATTCAGTATTATGATGATAATAGCCTTGTTCATCTAATACTAATTTTTTGCCTTTTTCAATACTTTCTTTAATATAATTAATTACATTATGCTTTTCAATCAAGATGTACATAATTAACCCCTTTTCTAAAAACCTATAGTATATTATCTTATTAAGTATAAAAAGTCAAGAAAAAAAGCCAAAAGGCTTTTAATTAATTTTAGTATATATGATAATAACAGTTGGTTTCCGTTTTAATTCAACAAAAACCATCTATGACTGTTTCAAATACATTTATCGATTTGATTTTATTACTACCATAGTTGCTGTATTTTTAGAATTATTACCACCAGCGCTTACACTTATGTTAAGTGTCCCAGCTTCACCAGTAGTTTCAACATCAATTTTATACATACCTGCACCAGTTACACCACTTAAACTAGGATTAGCAGCTAGAGTTACTGAACTTGTAGATATAATACTACCTGATACGGTTGGCGCAGCATCTCCATAAGTACTTGTTACTGTTACATACATAACTACATGATTAACACCTGCTTCTACATCTACAGTAGGTGTCCAAAACACTCCAGGCGTTCCATTAAACTGAACTAATCCAGATGACAACACTGATTCACTAAAATGTGTCTTATCATATAAATCATCTATTGCATCTTCTACATTTGTATCTTTATACGAAATATCTCTAGCTAATAATGTATATGCAGATACTCCTACTACTCCACATACTGCTATTCCTATAATAAATCCTAAAATTACCTTTTTCATAAATCCCTCTATTCTTATATTTATTGTACCTCCCCCCACATATTTTTGTCAATTAAAAAAACTAACTCACGTTAGTTTTTAATTTCCTAATTTAGTTCTTAAATCATCTATTGCATCTTCTAATGTTACAATACCTTCGCCATATGAACCTTCTAACATTATATTAGCTGCATCATATACAGCTGAACTACTGCAATCATCAGATGCAAATGCACCTTTTTTCTTAGTATAACAAAATCCATCAGACCATTTTGCTACTCTATCTGTACAACCTGTAGCTGCTAAAACTGAACCACCATTAATTGTATATTCATCACATGAAATATTATCAGGTATAGTAAGTCCAGATATATTGCCATCATCAAATGATTTAATATCAACACTATTATTGAATACATCATTCAACATAGCAAGTTCAACATTCTTAATATGTGATTCTACACTTCTTGCATTTGCTCCTCTTTTTGCATTTTTAATAATATTAGATACAACCGGTGTAATTATTAACGCTAATATTGCAAGTATTGCAATTACAGCAAGTAATTCTATTAAAGTAAATCCTTTTTTATTCATATATACTCTCCTACCTTATATTTATATAATAACACTAAATTATATTTTTATCAATAAAAAAACCGTCTATGACGGTTTATTTACTATATGGTGTCCCAGGAGAGATTCGAACTCCCGACCCACGCCTTAGAAGGGCGTTGCTCTATCCAGCTGAGCTACTGAGACATGTGCTTCATTGGAAACACATTAATTATATAATAAAATAAAATATTATTCAAGAGTTTTTAATACACTTTTATAAATTTCTAAGTCATCCACATAAAATAAAACATTATTAACATCATAATTATCTTTAACTGATAAAGATATAGTTTCTATAACCTCTTCTAAAATATCTTTACTATCAAAATCATTTAATATATAACTGTTAAAAAATAACTCCATTGTATCATTAACAATATTTGTTTTTAAAAGCTTAGTATTACTATTTATATAACTCATTAAAGATGTATCATAAATGTTACTACTAATCATATCTTCTATAATTATTTTTATTTTTTCACTAGAATCATTAGTATATTTAGTAACTGGTACATAGTAATGTGAATCATTATATTCAGATATATAGTATTCTATCACTTTAGTAATACCTGATATAGAAGTAATGTCATACTTTTTATTAATACCAAAATCTCTTTTAATGATAGAAGGAATATTTATATTGGATTTAGGTAGTTTATTTAAGATTACACCATCTATAGATATACTAATACCATCTACATCTTCTAACTCAGTTAATGTATATAAAATAGATTCTATATAAGATGTTTCCATATCTTCTATAGTATCTAAAAATCCCGCATTAAAATCAAGTTTTAATATCCTATTTTCATAGATAACTCCATTTAATTTTGTTTCACTAGGTAATAATGATCTAAATCCATTAGGAATACTACTTTCTTTTTTACCGCCTATTATTAAAACATCAATTAGTTCAGCTACTTCATCTATCATATTATCTGCATCTATTACTACACTACTTCTACTTAATAAATTATTATCATTAAGCAAATATACATATCTTTTTTTATAATTCATTTCCACATCTACTTTAATTAATGGTTCTTCATTAGGAATTAAATAAACTACTAATAACATAAATAACGCGCCTGTAGATATTAATATATGTTTTAAAATGTGTTTTTTAAGCATAATACACCTCATAAAACTTTATGAAAAAAAGAGGTAAAATATACCTCTTATAAAGATATCTCTTTCATTTTTAAAAGCTCAATAACTGCACCTGCTCTACCCTTAACACCAAGTTTTTGCATCACATTTGATATATGATTTCTAACTGTTTTTTCACTTATACCAAGTATAGAAGCTATATCTTTAGTACCATTATTAAGCGCTAATAAATCAAAGACTTCCTTTTCTCTTTTAGTTAATACATGATTCCTCATATTTCCTCTCTTTCATAGGTGGTATTTCATATTATTCTATGAGGAAACAATTATTTTGTGAAGATATGTACCTATATTATTCAAATTTAACACTAATATACATCTTGGAATCATAACAACCTTGTATCGTTCGCATAATGTCATTAGCTAAATTAACATTTTTATCAGATGATTGGACTAACACATTAATTTGATTACCATCTATAGTAACTACAGATTTTAAATTATATTGTTCCTTAATCTTTTGTTCTAGTGATAATTCCTCACCTTTAGTTTTATTAATATTTTTCATCTTTTCATATGCATCATTTTTTTCATCCGCACTTTTAGCTACATCAGTTAAAATACTATTTAGTTCATCTAAAGACTCTAATGTTTTTTCCTCTTTAGATACTCTTGCTGCAACCATATTAGCAGATTCATCTTCTAAAGTTACTGTAGCGGAAGGTTCAGTATTAGTCTTAATCATTATATCATCTGGCATAGTTATATAATACACACTTAATACAAGTACTAAACTAAATAATGTTAAAAACCAGATGTTTTTTTTATTTATCATATCATCACCTAATAAATTATATAATTATCAGATTAATTTATGACACTATTTTATATCTTTAAAATATTTAATTATAAATTCTGTTATATCATTTTTACTATTAATATATATATTACCATTATCTTTTTCTACTATGCTTTTAGCCAAAGATAGACCTATACCTATACTATCACTATTTGAATTACTACCTTTATAAAATCTTTCAAATAAGTTTTTTTGTTCTTCCAAAGGAATAGTAGAACCAAAATTTCTTATAGTTATTTGATTGTATACTAAATTAGATGAGCATTCCACCTCGACTATAGAATCATTTAAAGAATGTTCTAAAGCATTTTTAATTAAATTAGATATAGCTTCTACTTCCCAAGTACTATCACATAATACTTTTTCATTTGATTCACCAATAACATTAATTTTAATATTTTTTAAATCGGCTAATGTAGATACTTTATCAATACTTTTAGATATTAAATCTTTTAAAGCAACTTCTTTTCTTATAAACTCAATACTATTGACATCTAATTGAGATAATTTAAGTAATGATAATACTAAAGATTTAATATTATATACCTCTTTTTTAATTTTTCTTATAAACATATTTTTTTGTTTTTCATCTAAATTATTATCTAATATATTATCAATATTTATCATAATAGATGTAAGTGGTGTTTTCAACTGATGAGATATATCTTCTAAACCTTTCTTTAAATTTTCTTTGTCTTTTAAAGAATTATCCGCGATACTTCTAAGCATTATAGTAGTTTTATATATTTCTGTTTTTATCTTAGAAAGCTCACCTTCAGACATAGTATCTATGTTAAGATCATATTCATGATTATTTATTTTATTTATGAGAGTTAATATGTTACTAAACTCTTTTTTTCTTTTTAGATAAGATGATATATTTATAATAAATATTACTAATAAAGTAATTAAAATTAAAGATATTTCTATAATTAAATATTTATAAAAGATATTTGTACTATTATCAATAATACTTTTGTTTGTTAAATCATAACTATACATTTTTAAAAAAGTAGAATCATTATTGCTATTAATCATATTAAGAATATCTGGATCACTAATATTTAAATTATCATGTGCATAACCAGCAATAGAAGATATTTTTTTATTATAATTATCCACATATTTATTATATTCTGAATAATTTACATAACTAAAAAGTAATATTGAAATAATAGATATAATAAGTATTACAATAGAATTTTTATTAATTTTCTTCATATAATTTATAACCTAATCCTTTTACATTTATAATAACATCACTACCAAGTTTATCTTTAATTCTTTTAATATATACAGTTAGTGTATGATCATCAACATCATTTCCTGTAAGTTCCCATATCTTATCTAAAATAGTGTCTCTTTTTACTATACCACCTTTATTCATTACTAAAAGATTTAATATATTAAGTTCTAAAGCTGTTAAAGAAATATCTACTCCATCTTTAGACACTTTCATCTTATCGACATCAAATAATATATCTTTTATTTTAATAACTTTAATGTTTTCTTTTCTCATTAATATTTTTTTAATTCTAACTAATAGTTCTTTCGTAGAAAAAGGCTTTGTCATATAATCTTCTGCGCCTAATTCTAATCCTTTACATATATCTACTTCACTATCGTTGGCAGTTAAAAATATAGTTTCAACCTCATCAGCTAAATATTTTTTATAAAAATCAAAACCATTACCATCAGGTAAAGTAACATCTAGAATAACTAAATCAATATCTTTTAGTTTGCTAGCGGCATCAGTTAAGCTAGATGCGGTTATTATAGTATAACCTGCTTCTTTTAAAGAAAATGATAGACCTTCTAAAATATCTAAATTATCATCAACAAGTAAAATCATAATATCACCTATATAAATTATAACATAAAAAGAGCATATGCTCTTTATATATTTTCATTTCTGATTGTTTCTATAATATTTTGTTTATTAATCTTATTAATAGAATATTTCATTATTAAACCTATAAGCATAAATACAACAACTATTGATATCATAATTCCTTTATATGGAATATGATAAGTTAATAGGGATTGATTTATTCCAATAAATACTAGATAAGATAGTAAGACACCAATAACTATACCATAGAATAAAGATTTAACTCCCATGAATAGACTTTCTAATCTAATCATTCTGTTGAATTCTTTTTTAGTCATACCAACAGATTTTAATGTTGCAAATTCTCTTTTTCTAAGTGTCATATTAGTAGTTATAGTATTAAATATATTAGTAATACCAATAAGTGATATAACTATAATAAAGCCATACAAGAATATTGCGACTAATGTATATAAATTATTTATCATTTTATAGTTTTTATCAACATTTTGAGTTTCTACTTCATAATCTTTAAATAACTTATCTGATGTATCTTGCATTTTATCTGCTTCAGTAGTTTTTAGATATATATCATAGCTTGTAACACTAAATGCATTATCAAACATCTCGTCACTAACAACCATATAATAATCCAAATTTGATGCTTGATATCCAAATGGTTTTATATCTGTAACATATCCTATTTTAATATCATAGTTTTTATTATCAACCTCACCAGTAATTATATCACCAGCATTATAAGTATATTTTCTATATGGTTTTTCATCACTAGCATAAATATTTTTTACTGTGTCCATTAATATAGCTTTATCTTTAATTTCTTCATATTTTAAACCTAATGATTTAATATATTTTCTATATTGTTGATCACTTAAAGTCATAATTCTAATATCAGTATGCGCGAAATTATTTTCTTTTTCTTTTTCAGTTATTTTAGGATCTTTTATTTCTAATGAGTTATTTTTAGAAACTGTATATTCTTTAACTGAATCATAAGATATAAACTCATCAATAGATTTAGTAATATCACTAAATTTATGTTTATCTGATTCACTTATATATACACCTAAATTATATTCAGTAGTTTTAAAATCTTCTTTTATACTTCTAAATATGATATCCATAAAAGATGATAATGCGATAAAAACAAATACAGATACAATAATTGAAATAACAGTGGTTCTATATTTCTTTTTATTTCTTTTTAAATTCTTATATGAAATATCTCCACCTATACCAAAAATTTTACGAATAAATTTAGGGGATTTTATCTTCTTAGAATTTATTTTTATATTAGCTGCATTTCTAATAGAATCTATAGGTGATACTTTAGATGCTTTTCTGGCTGATGATAAAGCTGATAGATATATAGTTGCTATACCTAATACTATAGCTACTATAACAGCAAGCCATGAAAATGAGAATGATAAAGTTACACTCATCATATCTTTAACAAATATATTACTTACAATCATAAGAATAAATGACGCTAAGAAACCTAATAATAATCCTAATGGTATACCAAATAGTCCTAATATTGTAGCTTCAAAGAAAACATTTTTCTTAATTTGTTTATGTGTAGCACCTACACTTTTTAACATACCATATTGTTTTATTTTTTCTGTTATAGATATATCAAAACTATTTTTTATACAGAATACTGATGTAAATACAATTATTAAACATACAACTATCGCAATTTTATCAAGTCCGCCAACAGCTTCAGAACCTATTGGATCAGTTTGTAACATAATTAAATATTGATTTATTTCAGTTTCATATTTAGCATTTTTAACTAATTCTTCACATCTGTCATACAAATCTCTATCGTCATACATTGCGTCATCCTTAAAACATTTATCAAATTCTTTACCATCAACACCTAAAATGTTTCCTGTAACTTCATATATATGTTTTAAGCCATCTTTTGTATATTTGGTATAAACATCGTATGTCCCATTTTGAATTGAATCATCATATGTAACAAATACATAACCAGGAGCAGAGAAATTTTCAATATTATTTGCAGGTCTTTCCATAATACCTACAACCTTATATTTATAAGCTTTAGTATCAACCAATTTTTCTTCATCAGTATAAGGATTATATTGATTTAATTCGTAACCATCTATAATACGCTTACCTATATTTAAAGTGATTTCATCACCCATATTAATAGTTACT
>JAEEGL015218932.1_pt1 | contig 15271 bp, 12 predicted proteins | sample 9134231 | NCBI WGS metagenome assembly JAEEGL01 (sample SAMN16246548, study PRJNA631951) | gut metagenome | biome: gut microbiome; feature: rumen; material: fiber-attached | host: Bos | place: Iran: Karaj | collected 2018-10 | reverse complement strand
TGTGTCCGACCATCTTGAGCAGACCTCTCTGGGAATGGAAGTCCTTCGGATTCTGCTTCATGTGCTCGGTCAGGGTGTTGATCCGGCTGGTCAGAAGCGCGATCTGGACCTCGGGAGAACCGGTGTCGTATTCGTTGGTCTTGTTCTCCGCAATGATCTGCTGCTTGAGTTCCTTCTCCATCTTTTTTCACCTTTCTTGATTATTTGTCCCGAACCTCAGGGATCGGCGGGTGAAGCGACGCCGTCGTGCGGCGCCCGTTATCCGAAAGCCGGGGAGCGGGTCATACGCAGACTATTCTATCACGTTTTCTTCCGTTTGTAAAGAGGAAAACGAAAGTTTTTTCGGTTTTTTCGCGTCGGGGGGCGGGAAAAAGGCTTATTTCTTCCCCGAAACGTAGGGCCAGAGCGAAACCAGATAACTGATCCCCGAGGCGACGGTGGTGAACGCCATGATCCCGAGGAAGACGTAGGAGAGGATATGCTTTTCGCCGAAGGAACCGAACGCCGGCTCCATCAGGATCACGACCACGGCGACGATCTGGCTGACCGTTTTGATCTTGCCCCACCAGGACGCGGGGACCACGACGCCGCGGCTCGCCACGACCAGACGCAGCGACGTCACGCCGAGTTCGCGAAGCATCACGACGGCGGCGACCCAGACGGCGATCCAGCGGATCCCGCCGTAGAGGGGTGCTGTCAAGATCACGAGCAGAGCGCAGAAGATCATGAACTTGTCGGCGAGGGGATCAAGGAACTTGCCGAAGTCGGTGATGAGGTTGTATTTGCGCGCGATCTTGCCGTCCAGCATATCGGTCAGCGACGTGAAAATGAAGATCACGGCGGGGACGAGGCAGCAGACGAAAACCGACGCCCCGGTCTTCGGCAGATAGAGCGCCGCCGCCATGAAGACGGGGACCAGCGCCATCCGAAGAAGCGACAGAAGGTTTGGTACGTTCCAGATCTTGACGGGGGGTTTTTGCGTTTCGTTCATGTTTTTGTCCTCTCTTTCACGAAAAAAAGCAGTTCAGCGTTTCTTTTTGTCGATTTTCGGGACGCACTCGCCGACCAGGTCGTAGTCGAGGGCGTCGGTGATCTTCACGTCAACGAAGGTGCCCGCGGGGACGCGGACGGGGGACGAGAAATACACCTTGCCGTCGACGTCGGGGGCGTCGGCTTCGCTCCGTCCGTAGTGGGTGCCCGCCACCACGTCGTAGCCCTCGCAGAGAACGGTCACGGTCGAACCGATCTTCGCCCGCTGCAGTTCCGCGCTGATCTCGAGTTGCGTCTGCATCAGCGTATCGTAGCGGTCCTGCTTGACCTGCTCGTCGATCTGATCCGGGAAGGACGCCGCCGGCGTTCCCTCCTCCTGCGAATACGGGAAGTCGCCGAAGCGGTCGAAGCGCGCCTCTTTGATGAAGGCGCAGAGTTCGGCAAAGTCATCCTCGGTCTCGCACGGGACGCCGACGATGGCGGTAGTACGCACCGTGACGCCGGGAATCGCCTTCCGCACCCGTTAGACCGCGTCGCGGATCAGGGCGGCGTTGCCGTGGCGGTTCATGGCGGTTAAGATCTTGTCCGAGATATGTTGAATGGGCAGATCCATGTATTTGAGCAGGCGGGGGTTTTCCCGCATCTCGGCGATCAGGTCGTCGGTGATCTTGTCGGGGTAGCAGTAAAGCAGACGGATCCACGGGATCGAGGTCTCCTTTGTCAAGGCGCGCACCAGATCGGCAAGGGCGTACTTCCCGTACAGATCCAATCCGTAGCGCGAGGTGTCCTGCGCGATCAGGTTCAGTTCCTTCACCCCGATCGCCTCGAGTTCCTTCGCCTCGGCGACGATCTCTTCGATCTTCCGCGAGCGGAGCCGTCCGCGGATCGAGGGAATCGCGCAGTAGGTGCAGCGGTTGTCGCAGCCCTCGGCGATTTTCAGGTAGGCGGTGTATTCGGGCGTGGTGACCAGCCGTTCGCCGCCGAGCGGCGACGCCTCTTTATCCTTGAAGGACGTGAACTTTTCGCCCGCCTCGACCGCCTTGATCGCGGTCACGATCTCGTCGTAACTCCCGGTGCCGAGCACCGCGTCGACCTCGGGCATCTCCTCGATGACCTGCTCGCGGTAGCGTTCGGCAAGGCAGCCGGTCACGACGATCCCTTTCAGGCGTCCGTTGGTTTTCAGCCACGCGACGTCGAGAATGTTATCGATCGACTCCTGCTTCGCGCTCTCGATGAAGCCGCAGGTGTTGACCACGACGATATCCGCCTGCGTCTCGTCGGGGACGATCGCATAGCCCGCGTCGGCAAGTTTTTTCAGCATGACCTCGGTGTCGATCAGATTTTTCGAGCAGCCGAGGGAAACAAATCCGATGTTCGTCATATTTGATCCTTTTCTTTGGTTATCGGAACAGGCGGCGGAAGCGCGCGCGGTACTTCACGCACCAGAGGATGATCAGCCGGGTGAGCAGGAGATCGTAGAGCAGGAAGACCGCTTCCCACAAAACGACCGCCGCCGCTTTGAGCCAGACCGAGGCGGGGACTTCAAGCCCGAAGAATTTTAAACCGAGCCACGCCGCCCCGAGCGCCAGTCCGTTGCCGACCAGCAGTTTCAAAAGGAAGGACGGCAGGCGCGGGAGCCGTTCGAGCCAGTACTTTAAGATCGGCCAGATCCCGCCGAACAGGACGTATTCGAGGGAGACGAAGCGCCCCGGGAACAGAAGGAACGAGAGCACCGACACCACGATATAGAGCAGCCACGGCCACGCGCCGCGGCACTCGATCACGACCAGCGTGACGAAGAGCGAGGCGATCATCACCGCCGCAAGGTCGGTCACGTCGAAGAGACTTCCGAGGAAGAGAAGCAGGACCGAGAGCGCGGCGAGCACCGACGAAAGCGTCAGCGCGCGGACCGGTTTCATCGGCAGCCCCCACAGAGATTGCAGAGCAGATTGGCAAGGCAGAGGGTGGTGCAGAAATCGGCGTCGCAGCACCCCGCGCTCTCGCGGCGATAAGCACCCTCGTTATAGTAGGTGCTGCCGTACCCCGACGCCGAGCGATTGAACATCTCTTTCGCCTGCTGGTACTCCTGATTGTCGGGATCCATCTCGCACGCCGTTTCGAGTTCGCGCATCGCGTCGTTCATCCAGCCGCGGTGCATCAGCACCACGCTCTTCAAAAAGTGCCATTCGGCGCTCCGCTCGTTTTCGGGGATCCTTGAAAGGATCCCGTCCGCGGCGGCGGCGCGGCGGGAATTCAGACATCTGCGCGCCTCGCAGTAGGCGGCGTAGTGCGGATCGTTCGGATCCCCGCCGGTCTTGCCGAAGCCGCGGGATCTCTTGGCGTCGTTCCCGTTCTCCCCGCGGTATCCGCTCTCCTCGCGCACCTTGGCGTCGATCCGCTCGTTCTTGATGGCGTCGTACGCCTCGTTGATCTCCTTCATCTTCTCGGTGGCGAGATCGGCGAGGGGGTTATCGGCGTTATAGTTGTCGGGGTGGTACTTCCGCGCCAGTTTGCGATAGGCTTCCTTGACCTCTTCGTCGGTGGCGGTCGGCGGGATCCCGAGGACCTGATAGGGGTTTTTCATTTCGTTTCACCGTCCGGCGATGCGCCGGGGTTCCTTTCTTGTTCGGGGGTGTATTTCAAATACGCGACGCGTCGGGGCAGACCGATATAGAGAACGTTGTCGGTGATCTCCGAAAGATCGTCGCGTTTCGGCGGCAGCAGGGCGACGGCGCTCTCCAGTGCCGTCAGTTCGAGAAGCAGCGAGGTGTGCAGCGCCCCTTTCTCTTCGGGCGTCAGATCGCGCCCGCCGTGGGAGATGACCAGCGGATTGTAGTTTTTGCGGCGCCTGTCGTCTTCGTAATCCTCGGCGGCGTCGGCAACGTAGATGAAGCGCCCGATATGCCGTCCGATCTCGTAGAGGATCCGCGCGTCGTCGCCGTCCAGACCGTAGCGGAACGCCGCGCCGAGCAGAGCGCCGAAGGTCTCCGCCGCGGCGTCGCAGGACGGATTGCCCTCGCGTTCGAGGGCGTCGAGCGCGTCGAGGCACCGCCTAAACTCGGCGTCGAGGTCGGGCAGGTCCGCCCGCCGCTTCGCGCTTTTGAAAATCGGCATCAGAAGACGCGCGCGCAGGCGTTTTTTCGCGCCGCGGTCGCGAAGATCGTCGCGGAGTTGGTCGTAAGTCAGGAGCGCCGAGATCCGAGCCGCGAGCCGTCCGATCTCCCCCGCGTCCGCCGTAGGACGGCGACGGAAGGGATGGGCGATGCAACGGCGCGGAACCGTCGTCACGCCGGCGCCCGAAACGCGCAGACGGCAGATCAGGAAAAAGACGAAATCGTAACTGAGCGAAAGCGTCGAAAGGCGCCCGACGGTCCTCTTCATCGTCCTGCAGAGCCCGCAGTAGAGCGCGCGGTAGGTCGCTTCCTCCCGCACGCGGAGTTCGGGAAGCCACGGTTTCACGTATCCGAACACGACGCCTTCCCCCTTCCGATATTTCCTCAAGATATTATTATACAGGAAACGGGCAAGAAAATCAAGGGCAAAACGCCCCCGCCCCGGCGAAAAGATAAAAGTTTACAACCGGTTATAGAGGGACGGAATACCGCGTTTCCGTCGTTGACAAAAAACGCGGCGTGTGCTATACTGGTCGCGTACAAAAAAACGGGGGGAAAAGGAATGTCCCGTATTCGCGACTTTGCCCGGAAACACCGGGAAGTCCTGCTCTATCTGCTGTTCGGTGCGCTGACCACCCTCGTCGGGTGGGCGGTCTATTTTGCCGTACTGATTCCCGGGAAGCACCTCTTCGGGATCCCGGTCGGGGATACGAGCGGCGGCAAGTACCTCGCTCTCTACACCGCGGCGCAGGTGATCCAATGGGTCGCCGCCGTCCTGTTCGCCTTCTTCACCAACCGGAAATGGGTGTTTGAAGAGGGAAAAGAGGGAAAACCCCTTCGCCAACTGCCGGTTTTCGCCGGGGGACGGCTCTTTACCCTCGTACTGGACTACCTGATCACCTACTTCGGCGCGCGCGCCCTCTCCGCGCTCTTCCCCGCCCTGAACGCCGTACCCTTCCTTGACCGCGAGTGGAATTTCAACGAGATCGCGGCGAAGGTGATCGCCGCCGTCGTCGTCATCGTCACCAACTACTTTTTCAGCAAGTTCCTTGTCTTCCGTAAAAAGAAAACGGCGGAACCTGTGGAGACCGAAGAGAACGCGTCCCCGTAACTCCGCCCGCATACGCAAGCCGCCGCGTCAGCCGACGCGGCGTTTTTTCGTCCCGCCGCGGCGCCGCCCGGAACCCTTCCCCCTTTTTTGAAAAAGTTTTGCTTCAGGGGTTGACTTTTGCGTTCATTTCGTGCATAATATTGCTCGGTATCGTACGCCTGACACGATGCCGCGCTTTTGGGCAAGCGGAACGATTTTACATTTATATAAAAGCCTTTTTCGGATTTCGACTCGCTTCGGAACAGATCGCGCGACTGTTCATCCTTTTCCGCTTTTGTTCAAAAATGAACATTTTCTTTTGAAGGAGACAAAACGAATGAAAACCACGACACGAATTCTCTGCATCCTGTTCCTCTTTGCACTCGCGCTCGCCGCGCTTGCCGGGTGCGGATCCAAAAAAGAAAAGGTCGTCATCTGGACGAGCGGCGAGGAATACAAGAACGACTACTACCTTTCCGAGTGCAGAAAACGCTTTCCCGAATACGATATCGAACTGATGTATATGTCGACTAGCGCCATCTCGGCGAAGGTGATCGAAGAGGGCGACCGCTGTTCCGCCGACCTCATCATCTCGGAAGAGTACGGGTACCTTGAAAAATGCTCGGACTACCTCGCCGCCCTTACCGACTTCGACTTTTCGGTTTTCCTTGACGAACTGGTTCCCGCGAGCCGCAAGTATACCCCCGAACTGAAGAACGGCGGATGCGTGATCGTCAACACGAAAGTACTTGCCGACCGGGGGATCGCCGAGCCGACCTGCTACGCGGACCTTCTGAAACCAGAATTCCGCGGGCTGATTTCGATGCCGTCCCCGAACTCTTCGGGTACGGGATATATGTTCCTGCGGCAACTGGTGAATGAGTGGGGCGAGGACGAGGCGTTTTCCTATTTCGACGCTTTTTCCGAAAACGTCCTGCAGTACACGACGTCGGGTTCCGGCCCCGTGCAGGCGCTGCTTGCGCGCGAGGTCGCGGTCGGACTCGGTATGACCAGTCAGGCGGTGGTCAAGATCAACGCCGGCAACGACGAACTGAAGATCCTGTTCTTCGAGGAAGGCTCGCCCTACAGTATGTACGGCAACGCGATCCTGAAAAAGAGCGCGGATCGGCAAGCGGTGAGGGACGTCTTCAACTACCTGGCGACCGACCTCTGCCGCGGGGATAACGAGCGGTACTTCCCCGATCAGATCTTCAAGGACTTTACGCCCGAAGTCGAGGGCTTCCCCGTCGGAATCAAATACGGGAATATGGCAAACGACACGCTGCAGGAAAAAGAGCGGCTGCAGGCAAAATGGGATCACTGAACGACAAACTGGTGATTCGAGATCTCTCGAAGGGATACCGGGAAAAAGAGGTCTTAACGAGCGTCAGTTTCACCGTCCGGGACGGCGAGTTCCTCTCGATCCTCGGTCCCTCGGGGTGCGGAAAAACCACCCTGCTCCGGCTGTTGGTCGGTCTGCTCACCCCCGAGACGGGAACGATCGAAAAGGACGGAACCGATATCACCTTCGCCCCGCCCGACCGTCGCGGCATGGGGATCGTGTTTCAGAACTACGCCCTGTTCGAGAATATGAATGTCCGGAAGAACGTCGAATACGCGCTGAAGATCAAGCGGGAGACGCGCGATATCGCACGCTCGCGCGCCGAGGAGATGCTCGCCGCCGTCGGACTCTCGGACTACGCGAAGGCGATGCCGGGAAATCTCTCGGGCGGACAGCAGCAGCGGGTGGCGATCGCCCGGACGCTGGCGCTCCGTCCCGACGTGATCCTCTTCGACGAGCCGATGTCCGCCCTCGACGTGGCGACGCGGCTCTCGATGCGGCGAGAACTCAAACGCCTGCAAAAGACCTTCGGAACCACGATGATCTACGTCACCCACGATCAGGAGGAGGCGTTTGCCCTCTCCGACCGGATTATGATCATGGACGGCGGGCGTATCAGTCAACTCGATACCCCGGAAAACATCTGCCGACACCCCGCAAACGACTATGTCCGCTCCTTCGTTCTCGACAATCTGCGGATCAAGATCGCTTCGCTTTCGCGCTTTACCGGGGAGGTAGCCGAATGACGCGGCGCAAAAACCCGGCGGAGATCACGATCCGGATCTCGCTCGTTCTGTTCTTCTCGGCGGTCGTGATCGCCCCGATCGCGACCATGTTTTTCAGGATCACCCCCGCCGATTTCCGGCAACTGGTCAATTCCGCCGATTTCGTCCCGGCGATCGTCAATTCGGTCACCACGGCGCTGACGGCGACGATGATCTCGACGGCGACGGCGCTCTGCGCGGCGTTCGCCCTTACCAGAACGGATATCCGCGGAAAGAACGTCTTTTCGGTGCTTTTCGTTCTCCCGATGCTGATCCCATCGATCTCGCACGCCTACGGGCTGAAGGCGCTGATCGGCGTGAACGGATCGGGGATCCTCTCGAGGCTTTTCGGGTGGAATCTGTCGATCCTCGGCTTTCCCGGGATCGTGGTCGGATCGGTCCTGTACTCCTTTCCCGTCGCGTTTCTGATGTTCCGGAGCGTGCTGCAGTACGAGGACGGTCTTCCCTACCGGGCGGCGCAGGTCCTCGGGATCCCCCCGCTCCACCGCTTGACCGGTATCACCCTGCCTTATCTCAAAAAAACGCTGATCTCGACCTTTTTCGCGGTCTTTACCATGATCGTGACCGACTACGGCGTTCCGGAGGCGCTGCACACCCGGAGTTTCGGCTATACGCTCTCGATCCTGATGCTTCGGAACGTGGAGAACGCGCGCTTCGGGAGCGCCGGGGTAATCGGCGTCCTGCTTCTCGTTCCCGCCGTCGCGGCGTTCGCCGTCGATCTCCTGATCTCCGACCGCGGGCGGGCGCAGTTCGTTTCCGAACCGGTCGGACAAGCCCGCGGCGTACTCCCGAAGGTCCTTGCCTATCTGTTCGGTTCCGTTCTGTCTCTTCTGATCCTTCTGCCGATCGCGGCGTTCGGCGTGCAGATCTTCGCGAAGTCCTATCCGACCGACCTCTCGTTCACCCTCTCGCACGTCGCCGACACCTTCCGGGGCGGGGCGGACGGATTTCTTGCAAACTCGCTTCTCTACGCGGCGCTCGCCGCGTTGTTCGGTACGGCGCTCGCCTTCCTTTCGGCGTACGTGACGACGCGGACCAAAAGCCCGCTCTGCCGTCCGTTGCATCTGCTCTCGATCACGTCGGTCGCGATCCCGGGGCTTGTCCTCGGTCTTTCCTACGTGATCTTTTTCCGGAAAACTCCGCTCTACGGCACGTTCGCGATCATCACGCTCGCGAACGCCGTCCACTTCTTCACGTCCCCCTATCTTCTGATGGTGAACGCCCTGAACAAGGTCAATCCCGACCTCGAGGCGGTGGGAAGGACGCTCGGGATCTCACGGCTGCGGATCGTTTTCTCGATCCTGATCCCGAAAGTGCGCGCGTCGCTTACCGAAATGGCGGTCTACTTCTTCGTCAATTCCATGATGACCATTTCGGCGGTCTCGCTTCTCGCTCCGCCCGCGCCGCTCCCCCTGTCGCTTATGATCTCGCGCGCCGAAAGCCAGATCGACATCGGAAAGGCGGCGACCGTCTCGATCGTGATCCTTCTCGTCAATCTCGCCGTGCGCGGCGCGGCGGCGGCGATCGGCAGACGGGAGAAAAAACAGCCGGAAAAGCCAACCTCTGTGCTTGACATTCCTCTGTCGGATACGGTATAATAATTGTAACACATTCCAATTATGGGGAGAAAAACCATGGTCAAGAAGCACGAAAGCAAGATCACGCTGCGCATTCTGGCACTGCTCCTCGCGCTGCTGACGCTCCTGCCGCTCGCCGCCTGCGGTCCCAAGCCGGAACCGGCGCCCGAGACGTCGATCGTTACGACGGCGCCCCAAACGACGGAGGCGACCACCGAAGCGCAGCCGAAGTACGAGATCCGGCTGAACGCGCCGGCGAGCACCGAGATCCACACGAAATTGCAAAAGACCTACCTCGCGCAAGCCGATCCGCACAAGATCCTCGAGTACGCCGACAACGGCGGCACGATCGAACTCGGACGTCCGAATCCGATCACGCTGACCTGGACGGTCTCGGATACCGCCGCGGGACATATCTCGGCGATCACGCTCCGGATCGGGACCAAAGCCGACGGTTCCGACGCCAAGGAGATCGCGATCGGCGCGGATCAGACCGAATACGCCTTCTACAACGCCTTCATCGGGCAGAAATACTACTGGTCGGTGACGTTGCTCGACGACGAGGGCAATACGACCGACTCGTCGGTCGCCTCCTTCCAGACCGCCGCGCAGGCGCCGCGCAACCTCTACGTCGACGGCATCACCAACGTCCGCGACCTCGGCGGATGGTTCACGCTCGACGGCGGCAAAGTGCGGCAGGGACTGCTCTACCGCGGCGCGCGGCTGAACGATAACGACTCCACCGATATCCTGATCACCGAAGAGGGAGCCAGGACGCTCCGCGACGAGATCGGGATCAAGACCGAGATCGACCTGCGCCAGACGAACGCGGTCAACGGAAGAGACGAATCGGGCGGGATCACCGTCTCGCCGCTCGGGGAGAGCGTGACCTACCTCGCCTGCCCGATGTACTACGGCGACGTACTGATCTCGGACGCCAAGAACAAACAGCGGGTGAAGGAGATCTTCGCCATTCTCGCCGACGAGAGCAATTATCCGATCTACATCCACTGCTCGATCGGGACCGACCGCACCGGATTGATCGTCTGGCTTGTCAACGGGCTTTGCGGCGTCGTCGAAAAGAACCTGTGGCGCGACTACCTGTTCTCCAACTTCGGAACCATCGGCGGAACGCGGACGCGCGAAAAGAACGAGGGCGTCTACGTCAACAAGATCAAGGCAAAATCGGGTGTGAACCTCGCCGAACAGACCTACAACTTCTTAAAGGACTATTTTGAAATTCCGGAATCCGATCTGCAAGCGGTGATCCGGATCATGAAGGAAGCCCCCGCGAACTGACCCCGATAATCGACCCGCCCCGGATCAAGCGGGGCGGGATTTTTGACAGCAAACCCGAACCAAGAAAGGAAACTCCATGCTTCTCTACTATATCCGTCACGGTGAACCCACCTACGATCCCGACGAACTGACGCCGAACGGACGCCGCCAAGCCGAAGCGATCGCGCGCCGGCTGGCGCGCTTCGGGGTGGACAAGATCTTTTCCTCGTCCTCGATCCGCGCGCAGCAGACCGCGAAGCCGACAGCCGAACTCACCCGGCGGGAGATCGTCACCCTCGACTGGTGCCACGAAGACTATGCGAAAGAGGAAATGATGCTTCCGTCTGAAGGAGATCCCACGGGGAACTCACCGTCGGGAGGGGGCAAGCGGCGTTGGTGCTTCTATATCCCCGAGATCGTCCGGATGATGAACTCGCACGAAGTGCGGGCGCTGGACGACAAGTGGTACGACTACCCCGGTTTCCCGCCCAACCGATTCAAAGAGGGGGTATTGCGGGTGGATCGCGAGGTTGACGCGTGGCTTGCGGGGCTCGGGTACGAACACGACCGCAAAAACCGGTGCTTTATCCCGCGCAAACCGACGTCGGAACGGATCGCGCTGTTTGCCCACCACGGGTTCGGGATGCTGTTCTTCTCGTCGGTGCTCGATATCCCCTATCCGCAGTTCGCCACCCGGTTTGATCAGTCGTTTACCGGCTTTTCGGTCATTGATTTCTACGAAGAGGGCGGCATGGTGTTCCCGCGGATGCTGGAACTGTCAAACGACGCGCACCTCTATCGCCAGGATCTGCCCACGACCTACAACAACTACGTCCGGTTCTGACCGGACAAAAAGAAGAAAGCCGACCGGTTCCGGTCGGCTTTCTCTTTTGGTTTGGGATCATCCGCGCTCGCTGACCGTGATGGTCATGGTGGCGGTGAAGACGTTTCCGTTAGCCGTGGGATAGGAAACGGTGATCGTTTTGGTTCCGGGCGTGGTCATGTCCACCTCGGAAAAATCGCAGAACGTCTTGTCAACACGCGACGTGCTTCCGTCGGAATAGGTTCTCAAAATGGTGCCGTTATAGACGAAGCGTTCTCCCACGTAGTACTCGGTCTTATAGCCCGAGAGGGTGATCCCGGTCATCACGACCGGTTCCGTGACCGTGACGGTGAATTCGACCGACAGGTCGGCGTTGCCGCGGTAGGTGGCGGTAACGTTCTTCTCGCCCGCGGTGCTCGTGTCGACCTCGGTGAAGGTGAAGTCGTAGGGCGAGAGCGTCAAGACGTGGTCGTCGTCAAAGTGAGCGACGAGATTGCCGGTGAAGTTGAAGGCTTCGCCGACCGTGAAGCGACCGGAGTAGTCGGTCGTCACCGAAACGGCGTAGGTCTCGTTTTCCACCGCGACCATATTGTAGAGGTTCACGTACAGGTAGGCGTAGTCGGTGCCGGCTCCGGCGTTGTAGCCGAAGATCTCGACGCCGATTTCCCGATCCGGCGAGAGCAGGACGAAGTGGGTGATGTAGAAGTCTCTGCCCTCCTGATAGATCGCGAAGATGCCCTCTTTGTAACCCGCCTCTTTGAGCGTGGCGATCAGGCTTGCCGCCGCCGCTTCGGCGTCGACGTCCGCGGGCAGATACACCCAAAGATCCGAGTAGATGCCGGTGGTTTCGTAGAAGTTATACTCGGTCGCGTCCGCGTTCGAGAGCGGAGGCAGCACGTCGTCGGTCCCGGCAAGGTAGGCGGCGATCTCGGTCGCGGGATATTCGCGGACCGGAAGCACGCTGCTGTCAAGGAAGGTCACGACGATCGCGGCGGAGCCGTCCTCGGGACGCCCGAAGAAGAAGACGATCTGCTCGTTTGCCGACGCGTAGTAGGTGCGTCCGCCGACCGCGGTCTCGGCAGTGTAGCCGGCGCCTTTGGTCAGCGCGTCGATCAGCGCCGTCTGGACGGTTTGGGTGTTCGCGTCGCGACGCAGGGTGATCAGCAGGCGGTTGGTGTTGAAGGCGTAGGACTCGGCGTACCGGCTCTTGAACTCGATGATCGCGTCGGTGACGCTGTGCTCGGTCAGGTAGGCGGCGATCGCCTCGGACGGATACGGCGGGTCGAAGCGCTCGATGACGATGGTCAGCGTCGCCACGCCGTTGCTCTCGGCGTACGTGATCCCGAATTTACATTCGCTGTTCGCCGTGAGATAGTAGTCGGTGCTGCCCACGTAGCCGATATCGTAGAAGGCGCGATAGACGGTCTCGCGCTTATAGGTCAGCGCGGCGTCGGCTCCGCCGTCCCTTGCCATGACGCAGGTGACGGTCACTTTCCCGTCGACGGCGGCGCCGACGGTCATGGTCTTGACGCTCGGGATCTTCGGCATGGAGAGGTCCTGCACGGCTCCGACCGCGGCAAACGCCTGCGCGATCTTGGCGGCGTCCCAGTTGTCGGGCGCGGCGGGGACCGCGTAGTGCGTCGGCGTCGCGCCGTCACTGTACGCGAACACGATATCGGTCCCGCCGTCGACGAGCGTGAACTCATCCGCGGCGGCGTCGTAGACGACGGTGAACGTGTCGGTCGCGCCGGGGATCAGTTCGCCGTCCATATACTCGTACGAAACGTAGAAGGTGATCTCGTACCCGCCCTCGGTCTCCTCGATCCGGTAGGAGCCGCAGAACGCCGTTTCCATCTCAACGGCGACGCCGTCCATCACCAGCCCGCCCGTGCAGAACTCGATCCCGTTCTCGGCAAAGAACGAGACGGTCGCACCCTCGTACGCCTCGGCAAACGCGACGGCGTCGGTGCCCGTGGCGCGGTTAAAACCGTACACCTTGCCGTCGACGAAGCGTTCGTAGTAGTCGGCGTTGGTGTCGGCGGGCAGATCGGTGATCCTGACCGGAGCGTTGTTCCTCTTCTCGAAGAAGAAACTGCCCTTGGCGGCGACGACCGGGCGATCCTCGTCGGGATCGTAACCCGAGACGTAGGACGCCACCTCGTAGAGCCCCTTGTCGGTGTTGATCGAGATGCCGCCGTTGACTTCCAGAATGAAGCGCGGGAACTTCTCGGCGTGGTAACCGTGATAGTATTTGCCGGTCTTGCCGTCGTAGTAGGACGTGACCGTCATATCGCAATTCAGACCGTTCGCCACGGCGGAATAGGTGCCGAAGATCGCCCAGTCGATCCCGCCCGCCTCGTCGGTGGCGTAGATCTCAAACGACGCGCCGGTGATCCCCTTCCCATCCTTGCTTACCGTCCCGTCGTCGAAGAACGAGATGGTAACGCGGGAAAGAAACGCGTTGAGGTCGCCGCTGGTCGGGAAAACGGTGTAGTCGTAGATCGCGCCGTTATAGCCCTTGAAGCCGAGCGTCACGCCGACGAAGGGACTGCTGACGTGGGGTTTCTCGGGTTCTCTGACCGAAAGCACGGTATGGCAGACGGTGCACTCCTGATACTCCTTGCCGCTCTCGGCGTTGTAGCGCCAGACACTGTCCGGCGTGTGCTGTCCCGTCGCGGGGATCGTTTCGGTCTGCCGGTCTCCGCAGAGTTTGCACGTGCGGGACTTCATGCCCGCTTTGCCGCAGGTGGCGGGGGCGTCGGTCTTCCACGCCTCGTAGTCGTGTTGAAGTTTTTCGATCGGTTCACTTTCGCTCTTGTTGCAGGCAGAGCAGACGTGAACGCGGGAACCCGCCTCGCGGCAGGACGCGGGTTTCTCGGTGCGCCATTCGCCGAAGGTGTGCTGCGCCTTCGGGACCACTTTGCCGCTCTCCACCGTCGCGCCGCACGCGGTGCAAACGATATGCCCCTCGCCCTCGGCGGTACAGGTCGGCTGCCTATCAATCACGGGCACGTCCGCGACGGTGTGGACGTGTTTCGGCACGACCATAAACACCGAAAAGTCGGTGACGGTGAAGGTCAGTTTGTTGCCGTCGACCGTCGGCGTGATCTCGGTCGCCGTGCCGTTGTGGATATGGTACACAGCATACCGGTCCAGCGGAAGGACCGGGGCTTTGAGTTCAATTGAAACCGTAACGGGTTTGCCGACCGTGATCTCTTCCCCGTCTTTGGTGATCGAAATATCGACCGCGTAGGTGGTCGCGCCCTCGTCGACGAAGACGATCTCCTTCACCGCGGTCAGCGCCGCCTCTTTGGCGGTCTCGTCCACGAACTGCACGTTCGCGGTCCCGGAAACGCCCTCCAGCCCTTCCACCTCGACTGCGCAGGGCAATTTGTCGAGGATCTCGGGATCCACGTCGATCTCGCCCTCCTCGATATCCGACGAACACGCGGCAAACGCCAGCAGCGCCATCAGGATCAGAACGAACACCAAAAGCAACCGTTTTTTCATGCCTGAACTCCTCTCAAAACGAAAATCAAAACGCGCTGTTCTTGCGGGATATATCTACTATAACATACTTTTTGTTTTATTGCAAGTGGGGGGCGTTTCGGGGGAAGCCCCCTCGTCTGTAAAAAACCGCCCGCGCCGATCAAGGCGCGGGCAGCGTTCTTTCAGTCTTCGTTTTGCCAGTTGTGGTACACGTCCGAGACGTCGTCGTCTTCGTCGAGTTTTTCGAGCAGAAGTTCCATGTGACGAATATCGTCGTCGTTTGCAAGTTCCACGGTGTTGTTCGGCACCATGGACCGCTCGGCGGAATCGAGCGTGTATCCGGCGGCGGTCAGCGCGTCGCGCACCGCCTCGACGTCGTCGGGTTCGGTGAAGATCTCGAACACGCCCTCTCCCGACTGCAGGTCGGAGGCGCCGGCTTCGAGCGCGCATTCCATCAGTTTGTCCTCGTCGATCTCGCCGTCCTCGTCGACGATGACGATGACGCCCTTCTCCTCGAAGAGGTAGGAGACGCAGCCGTTCTGTCCGAGGTTGCCGCCGAACTTCGAGAAGTAGGAGCGGATGTTCCCGGCGGTACGGTTGCGGTTGTCGGTCGCGGTCTTGATGATGACGGCGACGCCCGCGGGTCCGTAGCCCTCGTAGATGATCTCCTCGAAGGCGATGTTGTTGTCGCCCGAGAACTTTTTGATGACGCGGTCGATGTTGTCGTTCGGGACGTTGTTCGCCTTTGCCTTCGCGATCAGTTCGCGCAGTTTGCTGTTGGTCG